>Ga0180220_1000255_pt1 | contig 75280 bp, 81 predicted proteins | sample eDN5th37CBELigBY_FD_151335 | JGI IMG/M metagenome (GOLD analysis project Ga0180220, IMG submission 151335) | Enriched backyard soil microbial communities from Emeryville, California, USA - eDNA 5th pass 37_C BE-Lig BY (version 2) (version 2) | ecosystem: Environmental > Terrestrial > Soil >...
CCGTGAACCTGGCGGCCTCGGCGCTGCTGTCGACCGATCTGTACTGGGTCAACAAGTTCAAGCCCGGTCAGCTGACCGACGGTAAGCGTGTCAACTACCACGATACCGGCGTGCTGACCTACCTGATCGACCGCAAGTACACCGACCTCGGCGGCGCTGGCGTCAGCAACGAGGACTTCCTGAACTACCTGGGCGACATCTGCCGCGAAGAGCTGGTCTACGCCATGGACGTCGAAGAACGCGGCGACGTGTCCTGGGTCGTCGCTGACTACCTGCTCGCCGCGCAAGGTGACCGCGAAGCCGAAGATCGTCTCTACAAGTGTTACGACACCCTGACCGACGGCTACTTCGGCGCCCGCTTCAAGGAACTGGGTGGCCAGCACCTGGCCGAGTGGTCCGGCACCCGCGTGCCGCTGGGCTACTACAAGGACGAGCACGGCGAAGTACGCGACCTGCGTGACTTCGACCTGATGAAGTTCCTGAAGCTGCGCGGCGACACCGACCCGGAAATGGCGCTGGACTGGCAGGACATCTTCGACCGTGGTGACCTCACCCCGGAAGAGAAGATCGATCGCCTGTACCGCATGCTGCAAGAAGTCCTGGGTGCTTCGGCTGTCAAGGTCAAAGCATACGCTCAGCGCATCTACATCCCGTCGACCGTCATCAAGGCGCTGGCTCAGGCTTTCCGTGACTGCGGCGTGACCCTGCAACGCACTTCCGGCGCCAACCTGGGCTCCACCCGTGTCCGTGGCAACACCGTCATCGGTCGCTACGCCGGTGCGGACCTGGGTGAAGGTCTGTTCACCAGCTACTCCGGTCGTCGTGATGACACCACGGTGCGTGGCCGCACCTACATGGGCCGCCACCGCGATTTCACCTGATCGACCTGCGGTAAGGAATAGAATGTGGGGGACCTCCGGGTCCCCTGCTTTCTGCCCTAATTTTTTCAATGGGGTGAATAGATGGCTCAGCAATACGAAAAGGGTATTTACCTCAAAACGGAAGATTACGGCCGAATGTTCAGGTCGTTGTCGCAGCCACCGATCATCGTGAACGAGTTCGACATCTCCAACGAGAGTGAACGCGAGAAGCTGAACTCGCTGATCTATACTCGCTACGATGGGGATACCTTGTCGAACATCCCTCACTGTGACTGCGGGCGGATGCACGGCGAATACAACGTCGGTCTGAGGCACCTGTACGATCCGGATGGGACACCTGGTTGTGGTACTGTCGTACAGGCAGTGACTGAAAAGCCACTGGAATCCCTGCTCTGGATGGAGGCACCTGAGGGAATCCCAGGGTTCGTCAACCTGACCGTGTGGCGTATCCTCTCCAAGCACCTGACGTACTCAGGTTTCAGCATCCTGGAGTACCTCACCAACCCGTTCTACCGTCCTACCGTGAGGACACCGCCCATTGTGGCAAAGGTGGATTCGTTGAACTTGCCGATGGGGTTGAAGAACTTCCACGACAACTACGACGAAATCATCCGCTCGCTGTACGTCAACCGGATCATCTCCGGTCGTGTAGCCCAACGCGACAAGGTGTACCAGTACCTGCGCTCCGTGCGGGAGATCACGTTCACCAAGCGCCTGCCATTCCCGTCGAAACTCGGTTTCATCACCGAGGAGAACAACGACAAGATTTATGCCGACCACAAGATGGCCCCGGCCTTGGATGCGATCTTCACGATCGTTTCCATGTATTCGAATGGTGAGGAACCTGGGCTCAAGCTCAAGGAATCCCGGTGTGTGCGAGCGATGACCAAGCTCAACGACTACTACCGGGACTTCGAAAATCTGACAGCTTCTAAGAAGGAGGGGATTTTCCGTAAGTTGGTCTACGGTACTCGTCCTCACTGGACCTATCGTGCTGTGATTTCGTCGCGTCATGACGTGCACAACTACGAAAACTTGGCGCTACCGTGGTCCTTGTCGATCCTGTTGTTCAAGACGCACTTGTCGAACAAGTTGCTGTTACGGGGTTTCACGCCGAACGACATCATCTCTCTGCTGTACCAAAACACTCTGCGGTATCACCCGCTGCTGGACAGCCTTTTCAACGAGATGATCGCCGAGTCACCAGAAGGGCGCGGTATCCCGACCACTCTGGGCCGTAACCCGACGCTGAAACGTGGCTCGATCGAGCGCTTCTTCATCGACGAGATCAAGAAAGATCCTAGTGTCAACACAATCAGTCTGTCTGTTCTCTGCCTCAAGGCTAAGAACGCGGATAAAAGTACCTTCAAATCGGCTGAAATCCTACATTACCACTTTGTCAGTGGAGAATGGAGGGTTTCCCCTTGCGAAAAGAACCTAGCTGCATGATGGAGTCGGTAGTCTTTCCGGGGTATTTCCATAGCCCTGATTACGATTCCATTGTCGTCAGCCGAGAAGGTCGAGTAATCGACCAAAGAAATTTGTTCTGCCCAGTTCCCGTAATGGGTAAGGCGTGGCCTTACTTGTTAATCAACATTTGGGGGCATGGGACAGTTACCTTGCACCGTTTGATTGCTAGGACGTTCTTAGAATGTCCGGCAGACCCCGACGACTACGTTGTAAACCACATCGATGGGGATAAGTCCAATTGTCACGTAAGCAATCTCGAATGGGTAACTCCATCCGGTAATGCAACGCACGCATATGTGACAGGTCTTAGGTCAGATAACCGTTCTGTTCTGACAAGAGACCTAGAGACTGGAGAAGTTAAGTACTACTACAGCCTTAATCAGGCGGCCAGAGAGTTCAACGTAAATCAGTCTGCGGTATGGCGCTATCTAAATAGCGACTCGCTAGTGCCTTGGAAGTTAAGGTACGACATGATTTACGAAGGACAGTGCTGGCGACCACTGACTGAAGCCGATATTGGTAAGGTCGTCAATGGTCAGCCGAAAGATGTAGTGGTAGTAGACAGCGACGGGTCTGTTATGGTCCTAAGTAGTGCAGCAGACACGGCTAGGTTCTTCGGAATTCCAGCTAACGTACTGTATTACACACTGGCTACCTCCGGTAAATTGGACAATGGTGCAATGGTCTGTTACATGGACGAATTCTCCGGCGATCTTGAGATCGCTAGACGAATAGAATCCACCAGGCCTAAGGTAGATAGACCGAATTTTCGCAGAAAGCCAGTACCAGTTGTGGTAACTGACCTTTCGACAGGGCTAAAAGTTCAATGGGACTCTGTCCAAGACTTCGCTCATTCGATGGGTACCAGTAAGAATACTGTCCAGAAATCCATGCTTGTGAAAGATGGTCGATGGGCAGGTTACCACCTGAAGTATTTGAAGTGAAAGTCCCCTCCGGGCGAAATCTCGGAGTGATCCTCCTCTAATTGCTGGGAAGTCCTTAGAGCCTCACTACCAAAACGTGGCGCGAAAGCGCGAACGGCAATGGTTAGAAAAGTGTGGGGATTGGATAACCAGCAGCCAAGCACCTAAGTCCCGCTAGGGATATGGTGATCAGGTTCAACGACTAGAGCGTAGCGGCTCGTACCCAGCAGCGCTGGGGAAATGTGGAGCACCCTACTCCTAGAGAGGGTGAAGATATAGTCTGCTCCCTAGGGAAACCTAGAGCGGGTGTCACAGCACACCGGGTCAGTGTAGCGAGCTGACTGGACAATAGGTTCGATGGAGACGCTTTGAACGGCCAGTTACTCTTGGACAACAAGACGACTGATGCCATGGAGCGATTGGCACCGCATACTGGCGTGATGGACCTGAACCGTCCGTTCCGGGTGAGTCGGAACATCGCCCACCCGACTCCGACCCTTTCTACCACCAACGCGTGGATTATGGAAGGTGATGAGATCAGTAAACCGAAAGAGGGGGCATAATGGCAAACCTGATTACCGCCGACAATGACCTGTTCACGGCGTACGTTCATGGACAGCAGCGGCGCAGTAACCGCGACTTCCTGCAACGTCAGCTGGATCAGGGCAGTGAAATCCTCAGGGAGGGTGGTCGGCGCTTCATGGAGCGTGCCCGTCAAGCCTTCGAGTCCTTTGACATGGAGGCTATCGAACGTGGCCTGCGTGCTGTGAAGCGCCGGCTGACAGGCCGATGGACGGAGAACGACGTACGTCCTCTCTTCACCATCGGCGATTTGCAACAAGCCAACCTGCGCATGCAGCGGTGGCTGATGACCAGTCCCACCGCTCGTAAGATGGCAGCTAAAGATCGCTGCTGGGGTTTCCGCGATTCCTATGTGGATCTCGAACCCGGCGCATGGGGCGAACGACACACCGACTGGAAGCGGGTGCATAACGGCCAAGCCGTGACTAACGAAGAAGGGGAAACCTACTTCGTGACCTACTTCGATGCCCTGGACGAAAACGGCCAGGAACAGCTGCAACATGACGAGCAGCAAGACATCATCCGGTCGATCGATTGCATGGAGTACTTCCTCTCGCTGGGTAAGGATGATCCTTCCAGTCAGAGTAACGGCTCCCTGTAAACACTAGCCGTGCGCCAAGGACACGTGGAGCCCTCCGGGGTTTCACGTGTCCTTTTTCTTTCCTTCTTTTATTGGAATGACGCACATGGTCATGTTGGTTCCTACACTCTCGCCCAAGGGATGGCTTAAGTCCATCTCGGACAAATGCGATCAGTGCATCCAGTACTTCTACCTGTCACAGTACAGTCAGACCAAGCTATATCGGGGCAGCGTGAAGCCACTGGCCTGGCTGGTGCAGCAATTTGGCAACAATGCCAAGGACATCCGGGTGGAGCTGGAGCGTGCGCTGCAAGATTACTTCTCCCGCTACTTCGAACATGCCGAAGTGGCTGTTACGGCACCGGTTACTGAAGATGACGGTATAAACTTACGCGTCACTATAATGGTACGAGACGATGGCATCGACTACGACCTCTGTCACGTCATCACAGTTGCCAACGCCAAAGTGCTCAGCATCTTTGACGTCATTAACCAAGGTTACATCCAAGGTAACCACCCCTCCCTCAATAACCTGATCCAGTAAGGAACGCATCTCGATGACCGCTACTTCGCAAAATGCTCTGGCGCAACTCGAACAACGAATCGCCGAGCAGGACCTCCAGATCGATCGCCTGACCAACACCCTCAAGGGCCTGGGTGAGCTGCTGACCAGCCGCTTTGCCAAGGACGATCTCGCTGCCAAGCAACACACCCAGCAGATCGCTCAAGTCAGCAAGCTCTTCACCGACCTGTCCGAGAAGATCGGCACCACGGTCACCCACGAGACCGTCGCCAGGATCTGCGCTGAGCAGCTGCAAATGCTGTTCCAGAACAAGGTCATGCTGGACTCCATCAGCCACGTCATCTTCAACAACGCCGCCAACGCCATCGCCTACAAGGCCCAGTCCTCGGAAGAACGTCCGCCGAAGATCATGCTGGTCAAGTCTTGGTTCCCTGGCGTTCAGCGTATCCGCCACAACGAAGACGGCACCATCCTGCTCGAAGGTCAGAACAACCCGACCGATCCGGACAGCGGCTGGCTGGAAGATGTCAGCTGGAAGGACATCCCCCACGGCGAACATGCTCTGGTCGAACTCCTCCAGTCCTACGGCGCCGAAGCAGGTCAGATGCTGTACCTGACCGACGACATCTCCTACGGTCACCACCGTGAGAACCTGCACACCCAGCTGCAAGCTGCTGCTGAACGCCGCGCCCGCGAAGAGGCCATCGCCCGTGGTGAAGACGATGGTCTTAGCGCAACGACCGCCGCTGAAGAAGGACTGGTCGACACCCCTGCTCCGTCCGACTCGGCAGTGGGCTTCGACAGCTTCCCCGAAACCGAGGACGCCAGTGAGGTATCCGGCGACTCTGGCGACCGCGACGTGCTGTCGCAGATCGCCGCTCTCTAAGTGACCCATCACCCCCTCCCGCTAAGGGAGGGGGTGTATACCCAGGAGACTTCCATGAGTGAGAACCAACCGCTCCAGTTGGAGATGACCCAGTCGATGTTCCGCCAGCTGACCGATACCGCGGCCATGGACCGACCTCGTCTGTCCGAGCATGAGTTCGTTGAGCATCTCCTGCCGCACCTGGTGCGCAACATCGACGCCGAAGACGGTAGCAATGAAGTCGATCTGACCATCTGGTTGGCAGTAGCGGGTAACCCGCATCGCTGGATCGATGTGGTGGATCAGACCAATACTCTGCTCTTCTCGGTACCGCCGCCCCTGGCACGACTGAACACCACAGCGCCCAGTCTGACACCTCGCGAAGGCCCCTCTGCCAGTGACATCGTCAAAATCTACGGTGAAAAGCGACTCATCCACCCTGGCGCAGGTGATGCTTTCCTGAACTTCGCCTTGGCCAGCGAAGCAAAGATCAGTCTGGAACAGGAAGAGCAACTGCGCTGCCTGGACGCTTGGATCACCATCTATAAGCGCTACAACCTGCCGACCGAGAAGCTCTTCGGTGGCGTTAAGATCGACGAGGCAAAGGCTGATAAAGCCGCCACGGCAGCGGCAGAGGATGCCCTGGCCCAGGTCTCTGGGGAACTCGATGATTTCGACTAAGCTCAAGATTGCTTCCATTTCCGACATCCATCTTGGCCACCACCGAACCAAGACGACGTTCATCCTGGATAACTTGCGTAAAGCTTTCCCGGACAACGATGAAACCGGCAGCCTGGACTTGATCTTTTTTGCCGGGGATGTCTTTGATCGCCTACTCTTCTTCGCATCGGACGATGTGCGGGAGATCACGTTCTGGCTCATGGAGTTTCTTGACATGTGCCATCGGCGTGACATTGTAGTGCGAGTCTTGGAGGGTACGCCTTCTCATGACTGGAAGCAAAGTCGCATCTTCACGACGGTTAACCGTCTGATGGGCGATAAGGTGGACTTGAAGTACGTGGACACACTGTCCATCGAGCATATCCCACGGTTTGACATGACGGTGCTCTATGTGCCGGACGAATGGGCCGAGAACGATGCGGACGTTACCTGGAAACAGGTAAATGAGCTGTTGCGTTCCCTGGCGCTGGATAAGGTGGACTTTGCCTGCATGCACGGCATGTTCACCTACCAGCACCCTGTAGCCAGTCATGCATGCCATGTCCCTGAGCGCTACCTGGGCATCGTGCGACATTACATTTTCATTGGTCATGTGCACAACCGCTCCCAATACGAGAGAATCCTAGCACAGGGTTCCTTCGACCGGGACACCCATGGCCAAGAGGCACCCAAAGGCCATTACCGGGTAACCCTGGAAGCAGGTAAGGATGATGTCATCGATTTCGTGGTGAACGAGGGAGCCAAACTCTACCTGACCATCGACCTGGCAGGGTTGTCGCTTGAGAAAGCCCTGTGGACCCTGAAGAAATACAGGGATTATCCGGATGGTAGTTACTTCCGCCTGCTCACCCGCCGTGATGATGAGTTGTTCTCGTCCATGTCGGTTGTACGGGATACCTACCCTCAGTTCATCTGGACGACTCAGCTGGAAGACCTCAAGACCCAAGAAACCAGCTTACAGCAGGAAGAAGACGATCTACCCAAGGCTATCGATATCACGCCTGATAACGTGGTCAGCCTTATCCAGGCTCGCCTTAAGGGTACGGACCCTGAGGTGGAGCGTGAAGCGCTGGTGCTGCTTGCAGCTATGAGATAAGGAGGTGCTCCATGTCCATGGAAGCACAGATGGATCAACGGGAGAAGGGGAGTGAAATCCCCGTCTCCATTGGCACAGCGTTGGCTATCGAAGCAGCGCTGGGCATCTTGCCTGATATGCCGGAAGAGGCTGTAAAAACTCCAGCCATCACTAAGGTCGATGCGCTGTGGGTCAACATGCGCACCCTCTTCCGTAACCTGATTGGGAGTCTGGATAAGGACTTCAAGGATCAGGTGACTGATGACCTGGTGGTCATGGCGCTGACGAACGAGATGCAAATCATCGAGTCGGCTGTCAGCCACGTCACCAAGGGTCGCTGTGCGGTTACGTTCTACTTCTGCGACTACCTGGCGGTGCCTCACAGGTTCCCTTACGCTACCATCCGCCCTCGCGAAGCGCCGACGCAGAAGCGGATGTGGACATTGGAACAGCACGTCATGATGGGACTGTGGGAGTCTCAACCCCATCATGACTTCCGTCGGTACGACACAGACTTCGACAGTCAGGATAAACGGACATTGATCCTGACCAACTACCCAGTGGATTTGCTCAACCGGTATCAGTTCAAGTCGCTCACGCTACTGGAATCCCACACCGGACAGACCAAGTCTCCCGCGCGGTGGTACACCAAGCTGCACGATGGTAAAGACTTGTACAACATCCCCTTCGATCGAATGACGTTACAACTCTTCGGTGACAGTGTGATGTTCTCACCTCAGCCGATCAAAATTCGACGGTTCATGAAGGAGCTGGCAACCAAGTACAAGTGGACTTCAGTGTCCACCAAGGCATTGATCATTCAGTCCATCAAGGACGAGAAAGATCCAGTGCTGGAAGGCTTTATCCTCAAGCTCTATTGAGCCAGTCACGGTGTAGGGTTCGTCCCTACACCGTGGCGCCTTTTCTTTTTGCCCTCTCGGCGGGATTAGCGCAGGTAAATAAAGAAGAAACTCTGCTATTATCTGAACAGACCCCACTGACGACCACGACATGGCCGACGCTGATCTGAGACCTATGCGGCACCGAGGGAGAAAAGAGACATGAAAGCAAAACTCGAATCCCTGATCATCTTGGGGAATTTCAATCTCGGCCTGTTCAAAAAACACTTCGTCCTCCCACCATGTGAGGGTGAAATTCCGGTTGATGAAGAATTCCACTTCATCCGACCCGGAGCCACCAACTTGGCGGTTAACCTTCTGACTAAAGAAGGTGTACCGATCGAGGACGGAGAAATCCGTCAGTGGTTTGGCAATGAACTCGATGTGCCGGTTCGCCACAAAGCACGTCGAGCCCTTGTGACCTACAAGCGCAACCTCGACTTGCATCACAGCGAGTTCGACTCTATCAACAACCTGATCTGGATGGGTCGACTGTACACGTCGAGTTCCAATCTGTATCTGGACATGATGACCACCGACTTCATTAACAGCGGCAAGGACGATCTACTGGTGTCGCACTGGGCTGTTGTTAAGAGCACACAGGCGAAATACGACGAGCTGGTACAGACGGAGTGGCCTCGCCAATTCATCCGCAACGAATCCGACCTGGATATTAATACCTGGAGACAGCAATGAGCGAACAACAGCGCAAAACTCCCGAGTGGACCATCTTCGACGACCCCAAATACATGCTGTTCGCACCGGCTCTGGATGGCGCCGACCGCAAGCCTTCCCTGAAAGGTGGCGTCTACGAGAACAACCCGCGTCTGCGCGTGAAGACCAACCTGCCCATGGACAAGGGCAACAACAACGGCTACATCGACGCGCACATGGACTGCCAGCGCTGGGAGATGCTCCTGGAAGGTATCCGCGACCTGGCGCGCAAAGAAGGCCCGGGTGAGTTCAGCATCCTGAACAAAGGCCATCCGTTCATCAATGGCCAGCGTGCCAAAGACCCGATGCCGATGTCCAAGACCATCGTCAACAAGAATGCCGAGGGCATCATCTCCCTCAAGATCACCGGCGGCCGTAACCGTCCCGAGATCGCCTTCGTCTTCCTGGACAACGAGTACCACAACTTCTTCGACGACAACGGTCAACAAATGAACCGTGCACAAGCCTCCCGTCTGTCGGCCATCGCCTGGGCCAACATGATGGAAAAGCTGATGTCGCAGGAGATCATCAAGAACTCCGCCAAACCGGCCTGGATGCAGAACAACCAGCAAGGCGGCTATGGCAACAACCGTGGTGGCAACAACTACCAAGGTAACAACCGCCAGGGCGGTGGCTATCAACAGCAGCAACAGAACCAGGGCGCCGGTCAGTCGGGCGGTAACTACAGCTTCGACGACGACATTCCTCTATAAAGCGGCATAACGACCTACCTCCGATGGATTGTCGGAGGTAGGCTTCTCTGCCCCGGTAGCTTTAAAAATGCTTCGGTCCTACATTATAGCCATGATCTACCATAACCCGATTCGGAGTGAACGATGAGGATAGAGATTGAAGGTCTCTCCCCTAAAGGGATTAACCTTATCCGGATGTTACACGGTAAGGAAGACGTCCTTTGGGCAACCCCTGGCTATAGTTCGGCAAGTATTCCTGAGCGGGATAAGCTGTTCGACGATTTCAACAAGTACGTCTCGCGGCTGACTAAGGAACAGCAAGACAAGTTGTGGAACATCTACATGGATGTCCGCGACGTCATCGCGACCGTCTCCGACCCTACGCTGCTCGACATAGAGCTGAAAAAGCTGGTTGTCCAGCTGTATGAGGTGGTCACCTACGCGGACTGTCGGCGTTACGTGTACCATGGCGGCGATGTGATGTTCCCGGAGAACCTCAAGACCGAGTACACCGAGTCCGATCTGCGCAGCCGCAATTATCAGGATCGAACGTACCTGCGAGACGAGTACATCGACCTGGTCATCCTGACGCTGGGTTATCGCTTCATGATTCCGATCTGGGGCGAGTACATCCAGCGTGTTAGCAGCCGGACAGCGAACGAGTACAAGGAAACGGCAGCATTCGATCTGACGTCGCTGGCAGCGATCAACGAATGGCCACCGACAATCCGGCTGAAGCGCTATGTCGATGCCTCAGTACTGGACAGTAAAGCCAGCATGGCAGTGCTGCTCTTTGCGTTGTCCACCGTGGAGATTCCGAAACACCTGCTGGCGCTGGCGGTGGTGCGTAAACTGGCGGTCAGTCCGTTGTCGCCCCGCAACTCCGAGGACAACCTGATCAAGGTCCTGTACAACCACGTCACTGGCACAGCTAACCGGCTGGATACCCGCTTTGGTGGGAACATCGGCCAGAAGAAACTGGTGAAGGATAGCGCTGAGGACGACAACTCCTCGGTGTGGGACATGTACAAGATCAACCAGGACATCCCCGACGGGGATAAGATCCTGATGGAAGTCTACACTGAGAACCCGCTCCAGATGGCGCGGCAGATCTACGGTGAGGTGAACGAGGATCGGGTGCGTAAGTGCTTGAACGTCACCACCAAGCTGGACAACTTGGAAATCCATCCGCACCACGTGGCCATCACCCAATGGATCATGGGCAAGGTGATTTCCCCGCGCGGGGTCCAGACCTTGCCCAAGCAGGCACTGCTGCGTGCGATGGGTGTCACCCAAGCCGTCCTGTGGGACTGGGGCTTCCTCGAACTGGCGGTGCTGGTGACTGCCGAGCGCCAGGAAGCTGAAGATCAAGAGATGTTCCAGGATGTGGCCGGTCGCTCCAGAGTGGAGGCATCGATGAAGGAAAAGCTCAACGAGCTGTACCCTCACTGGCGCCGAAACACCCGCCGATTTGATCCGGCTAAAAGAACTAACGTGGCGATCAATGCAATCGACACACTGGCAGACCAGCTTAACCGCTGCATCTGGCTCCCCAATGCACCCAAACAGTTGCTGGAGGAGTTTGACAACATCTCAGTTACCCGGCAATGGATCGTCTCCGGGAACATCAAGATGCAGTTGGCTGAGCTGATTGTCCGTCTGAACTCCAACTAAGCAACATTTCTTACACGAGGTACTATTCATGAAAGTAACACGTCTGATTCTCCGCGAGATGGGCGAGTACAACGACATGCCCATCCGATCTTTCGTGACAGACTACACTCCTCGTCGTGCAGATGAGTTGGTGGAGGCCACGCGCGGCGGGCAAGACATCGATGCAGGCGTCCTGGCAGGCGTCGCTGGTCGGGTTATCCGGCCGGCATCTCGTGTAGAAGGCGTGGCAGGGATCGTCTCCGGATGGAGTGAGCGTCGGTTCATGTTCATCATGACCGTGGAGCTGCGCAAGAGCGATAACTCGATCATGGAAGAGGTCCTGACGGGCTTCACCAACTACATCGGCGCATCGGTGATGGACAGCCGTAACGTCAAGCTCGACCGTGAGATGACCTTCCACTTCAACAGCCGCTTCAAAGTCCGCACCATGAAAGCCTTCGGTCGGGATGGGGCTATCTGGACGGGCACCATCTCTGACAATGCCCAGGTATTGGCTCGTCAGTCCCGCCCCAGCTTCAGCACCCGACCTGGTGAAAGTCGTAATGGGACCATGACCATGCGCCCGGAGGATTTCTTCGTGCGTCAGTCGGTGGCACCCAGCTTCCTCGATGCAGCAGGGTCTGAAGGGTTCCGGGACATGCGCGCGGGATATGGTAGTCAGGCACTGAAGTTCAGTCGTCGGGAGAACACCCAGTCGGCTAAATGGCTGAGCCGTACGCTGACGGCTGCACGGGATGCTGTCAGTAACGATTTCCTGGATGACGAAGATCCTTCGGTCGTGGCAGCCCGGGGTCGTGGCAAAGTCAGGGAACAGCTGGTCAACAACGACCAGATCTTCCGTGAGATGGCCGAGGACACCCAGATCATGGAAAGCGGTTACGTGACGTATGGCGAGCTGATCGACATGCGTGACAACCATCACCTGGACAGCATCGTCGATGTGGTGATGGCGGATCGTCGTAAGCCGGTACATCGTCGTGGCGACACCGAGAACTGGGGCGGTTCGGACAACGAGACCATCGCCTCGACTATCGTGGCGAATGCGATCCCGACCATGCTGATGTCTTGCATGTACACCGAAGCCGAGATCTACTGCACCAACGACACCATCAATGGCGAGCACTTCGTCAAGGTCTCCCACCTGGTACCGTATCTGCCGGAGACTGATTTGGACGAAATGTTCAACCAGTTCATCTCCATGATCAAACACGAGCTGCTACCGGACCTGTTCCCGGAAGACGGCATCCTGTATGAAATGACGGTCCGCAGTTCCATTATGGGCGAATGCAATATCGAGATTTCCGTCGAGAATGGTCCCTTCGCTCGCTTCACCTACCCGGTCTTCTGCGACTCGGTGATGAGCCCTATCCTCACCGAACGTGACGAAGTACTGGATACGTTAACCAAAGACATCGGCACTATCTCGGAGCGTCTCCGGACTGCGTCGACGACCCCCCGCATTAAGAAAGGGAGTGACTTCCTGTGAAACTACTCGATTTCTACGCAGCGCTGCTGCGTGACTGTTACGTCTGGGACGACGATGGCGAAGGCCTGCTGACGGGCCACTACGGTGGCAAGTCCCAGCCGGTGACCGTGGAGAAGCAGCGCTTAGCGCTGCCGATCCCGGAGCTGCTGCGTAATCCCAAGGAAGGTGTGGTGGTCTTCCACCCGATGTCCGAGAAGATCAACCGTGGCGAAAGCCCGATCCTCAAGGCGCTCAAGGACTACATGCTCCTGCGCTCCCAGACCGTGCTGATCAACATCCTGCGCACGCTGATGGACACCGCCGCCTCGCCGGAGACCCACAAGAAGCTCGGACCGAAGATCGCCGAGTACCTGAAGAAGGTCCCGGAAGTCGACGAGAAGACCGTCGCTGCGCTGAACAAGGTGCTGAACATCGCCGCGCCGGGTACCGACCCGAACAAGCGCCTGATCAGCTACTACCTCAAGCACGGCTCCAGCGGGACCGACGACTTCGCTCGGACCTGTGTGGTGTCCTTCCCCATCGAAGACGAGTTCGACAATGGCGAGAAGACCATCTTCGGCGTCACCATGCGGCCGAAAGACAAGGAGCGCATCAAGGCACTGTTCGACTACGTCCTGGGCGATGCCGAGGACCGTAAGCAGTACACCTTCGGGTCCAAGAACCTGGATGCGCCTTACTTCCACAGCCTGACCAATGCCTTCTACAAGGTGGCCAGTCGTCTGAACCACATCCTCGAGAAGCACAAGAAGCAATTCCCCGAGAACTTCGAGGAGCTGCACATGGACCTCTCCTGGGCAGAAGGGTTGGACAACTTCGCACTGTATCGGGGTCTGATCCCGTCGCAGGATGGCAATGAAGGGGCACCGATCCCCGAAGAGCCGAAGAAGGAAGAGCAGCTGGCAGCGTTCGCTCGTGAAAGCGTGGCTGAGCCTGAGAAGGACGCGCTGTCCGACCTGGTGGATGATCGTACAGTGCCTCGTCGTCCGTCTCCTGACGAAGCGGCTTCCCGTCGAGAAGAGCGGCGTCCGAGCAGCACCAGCAGTTCCGGTGCCAGCCAGTCGCTGTCTGACTTCTTCTCCCGGCGCGATGAAGCGCAGCGTGAAGACAGCCGTAACCGGGAGCACTGGGGTCGCCCCCGTCGCGATGAAGAACGGCGTGGTAGTAGCAACTGGGCCGACCGTTTCGCTGACAGCGGTCGAGGCGGGCGCGGGGATCGCCGTGATTTCGATGACCGGTACACCCGTTACGACCGCTCCGGTGGTCGTGGACGCGGCCGTGACCGTTTCGTCTAAGTCGGCATAGGCAGCATAAAGCCAGGGGATAAAACCCCTGGCTTTATGCCTCTTCTTTTTTTGCTACACAGTCCCTTGTTGTGTACGAAAGAGCAGTCTGAGGTTATTCACCAGCATGTCCGAGGGGATCAGCAGCGAGACGACCTCAGCCGTCAGCTGGGTGGGACTGTCAAACTGGTTGATCCACAAATAGAGGTCGAAGTTCTCCGGCAGGTAACCCAGGTCTGTGAACAGGCCATAGAAATCACCTTCGTTTTTGTAGACCAGACCCTGGTCCAGGATAATTGCCTGCGTGCTCGGGTGTTCACGCAGGTATTTCATGTGGCTTAGCATGAACGTCATGTACGCATCGGTGCTGATGTACGACGGCAATTGCTTTACCATCAAGTTAGTCAGTGTCGAGCCCATGGGAGAAATTCTCTAAAAAGGTTTGAGTCCTACATTATAGTCTTGCAAGATGGAAAACCAATCAGGGGATCAAAAACGTGCTTGTCCAAAATAATCAGCTGCATCCACAGCTGCTGTCCATGAGTGCCCTGAACTCGCTTTACGCGCATATCTCGTCGCCGCGTGGGGCTATGTTTACGGGTAACCTAGGTCAGTTTCTGGTGGTGAACGGAGCGACCCGTAAGAGGTTGCTGGCGGGATGTGAACGTGAGTTCGGCCGTGCAACGTTCAAGCTGGGCTTCGATCGGGACGTAGAGATCATTCGCGTCATCCCGCGTTACCCGAAGACGCCTGGTGCGGATGCTATCCGCTACAACCCCCAGACCATCGTGATCTACGAGGACTGGGAAACCAAAGAGGTGGGAATGCTGGACCTGGTTAAGTACCACAGTACCCACCAGCACTTCGGCTTCCGCTACGTCACCGATGAGGAGGCGTATTCCAAGTTGGTGCCTGGGGCTGCCATCAGTGCCGGCACCGTGGTAGCCCACAGCCCACTCGTGACGCCAGAAGGCGACTACATGTACGGGCTGGAAACCAATGTCCTGTTCTCTTCCGACCCTGCGGTAATTGAGGACGGAATCAAGGTCAGCGATAAGTACCTGGAGCGGATCATTCCGACCGGCTACGAGACGCGTGTGATCAGCTTCGGCAAGAACCGTTTCCCCATCAACCTCCATGGCAACGTGAACCATTACAAGCCTTTCCCGGATATTGGTGACCGTATCCACTCCGATGGGTTGCTCTCGGCACTGCGGGAACATGATGACATCCTGAACGTCGTGAACATGACGCCGTCGGCGTTACTTAGCCCGGATTACATTTACGACGAGAAACAATACGCCGAACCGGATGCGCTGGTCGTGGACATCCGGGTGGAGCGTAACGACAGCATCCAGATTCCGCCGGTGCCGGTGGGGATGGAAGACCAGTTAATGAAGTACTGGAACGCCGATACGATCTTCTACAAGAAGATCCTCGACGAGTATTGGGCGCTGCGGCATAAGCGGGGACCTAACCTGCGCCTGCACCCAGACTTCCAGCGGATGGTGGTGGAAGCCATCAACCGTGTCGGTGCGGACTACCATCCGAAGATGGGCAAGTGGAGCGACATGGAACGGCTGGAGGCCACCAAGGTCGACAAGCTGTACCGTAACGTGCCGCTGGATGCCTGGCGGGTAGAAATCACTTACGAGCATCGTTCCATTCCGAACGTGGGCTTCAAGCTTACTGATATCCATGGCGGTAAAGGTGTTATCTGTCGGGTAGTGCCTGAAGAGGACATGCCTATCGATGATAACGGCAACCGTGTGGAAGTCATCATGGATGATCTGTCCACCACCCGTCGTCTAAACCCGGCCCGTTTCTACGAGCAGTATTATAATGCTGCTAGTCGGGACGTGGTGCTGCGCCTGCGCCGCCGGCTGGGACTGCACGACCACAAGCCAACCATCATCGAAGTGCACAACGCCGTGCAAAGCCTGAACCAGGCAGAAATCGAAGAGATGTTCGATTACGTGTGCGGTTATTACGCGATCGTCTCGCCGCTGCTGCACCGTAAGCTCACCTCCGAGAAGTACCTGAACTACCCAGGTGCAAAGGCAGAACACCTGGAAGCCATTCTGCACGATGGCATCTACCTGTACTTCCCCACCAATAACCCCATTGATCGTCCAGAGTCGATCCGGCAAATCCAGAAGCAGTATCCGCCATTCATTACACCGGTGACTTTCCGAGGCCTGTCGGGTAAGATCCGACGCAGTAAGCAGCCGATGTTAATCGGTTCGATGTACTTCATGGTGCTTGAGAAGACTGCGGAAGATTGGTCCGCTGTATCCTCGGCTAAGCTCCAGCACTATGGCACCACCGCTCGACTGACCAACCACGACAAGCACAGTGCGCCCGGTCGCCAGCAGGTAACCAAAACCTGGGGCGAATCCGAAGGGCGGCTGGGTGCAGCCACTGTGGGTGGTCAGGTTATTGGCGACATGATGGATGCGACCAACAACCCGCTGGCGCACAAGTTCATCCAACGTCGCCTGCTTACCGCGAAGTTCCCAACCAACGTCGATGAAGTGTTGGACAGGACTGTCGTGCCCAAAGGTGGTCACAGGCCGCTGAGCTATGTAAGGCACATCTTCCAATGCTCAGGTAAATCTTTCTGTAACGATTGAGGTAGGCCATGCGACGCATTAACGCCCGTGACTGGATGAATCTATCTGCCGAGGAGATCTGGAATTTCGGCGATGAGCGGTTCATCATGATCTTCGACGATGGTGAATTGGAAACCACCACCCGGCGGTCGATCTTCAGCTGGTATCACTGGGAAGCCCATCGGACGTACCCTAAGACACCGCTACGGGTCTGCCACCATATGGGATCCAAACCACTGTCGAGCGACACTGCCTGTAACATCCTGAGTGCTGTGGCTCGGGACATCCATGAAACCTATGGCTGGACGATCAACCGGGAAACCGTCTGGAAGATCTTCTACGAGATCAGCAACAAAACCTACAACGTGTTCACGGAGGAGCTGGAGGAGTACCACACCAGCTCCAACATCCTGGACTACTTGGAGATCTTCGATCACCCCAGTATCCAGGAGGCGAACGCAGCGGTGCGTCCCACGCAGAATTCCCTCGACGACACGTACGAGAAGATCAGCGAGGTCATGTACCATTGCCAGGAGTTGTCCCACAACCCGGTGGTCAGGGCTGTCCGTTCCGGTCTGGTGAAGATCGATCAGGTCAACCAGATCGTCGGACCGCGGGGCTTCATGACCGACGTGGACTCGAACATCTTCCGCAAGCCTATTACGGTGGGCTACCTGCAAGGCCTGACCTCACTGTACGATTCGATGATCGAATCCCGTTCGGCAGTGAAAGCCTTGACGTTCACCAAGAAACCGCTGCGGCAAGTGGAGTACTTCAACCGGAAGATGCAGCTCTCGGCGTCCAACCTGCGCGATCTGATCTTGCAGAAGGACTGTGGTTCCGACGAGTACATCACCGCCCACGTCACCAAGAACCTGCTCAAAGGCATCGAAGGTAAGTACTACCTCAAGGAAGGTAAACTGGTGGCAGCGCGGCGCGAGGACACCCACCTGATCGGTAAAACCATCATGTGGCGTACGCCGACCAAGTGCCGCTTGCGCGGTGAAGGAGCTTGCTGTGAGACCTGCATGGGTGAGATTGCCTATTCCGTGCCGGATCACACCAACCTGGGTCACGTATCCAGTACCGAGATGTGCCAAGAAGGCTCTCAGCTGGTCATGTCCGTCAAGCACTATGACGGCTCCAGTAAAGTGGCTGAAATGGACATCCCCGAGAACGATGCGAAGTTCATCCGGGAAAGTACGGAAGCCGGCCGAGTCATGCTCAACCATAACCTGGCCAACAAGAAAGCCTACCTGGTCATGGAGTCCACCAGCAAACCGCCCGCCGAGGGGGCAGCAGGACTGGCTACCCTGACCAAGGACACCGATATCTCCCTGCTCTCGCCGCACCGTATCACTTCGTTCCGCGATGTGCTCTTCGGTTACGAGTCGCAGAACCCGGAAACGGGGGAAGCGATGGTGCTGGAAGAGTATGTGTCGGTGTCGCTCGGCTCTCGCTTGGGCAGTTTGTCCAAGGAGTTCCTGCAATACGTCGTGGATCGTGGATACACCATCACCGATTCTGGCGACTACCGGGTCGAGTTAGACCAGTGGGACTTCGGGCAGGTTGCTTTCGAGCTGCCGCTGCGCCACCTGAACATGCTGGACTACATGTCCGAGATCGAAGTCTTCCTGCGTTCGCCAACGGATGCTTCTCGCGATTCTCGGATCGGCGGCAGTAAGAAGCTGATCGACTATACCTCGATTGACGAAGCCCTGCTGGACCTGTATGAACTGGCCAGTTCCAAGCTGTCCGTTAACATCGTGCACCTTGAAAACCTCTTGGTGTCGATGATGCGGTCAGCACGCGATCCCAATGACTATCGGATTCCGCCGTTTGGCGAGCCGGTCATGTTTGAGCGGCACAGCAAGCTCATGGAGATGCGTTCCATGGGCAGTGGCTTTGCCTACGAGCGCCAACCCGCGATGATCGAGGATGTTGACTCGTACCTCATTACTAACAGACCGCCGCACATCCTGGACCCGATGCTGATCTGACCGTAGTTAGGAGGCACCTCGTTTGAGGCTAGACATTTACTCACACAACGTAACGGTCTCTGATCTTAAGGAGGCCAATGCAAAAGCGGCAATCCTTGAGTTCTGTAGACCGTTGGTTGAAATGGGGCTTGAGCGAGGTCGAGGTGGGGCATTCAAACGAGTGCCCCTAAGGACATATGCGTCCGCCACTGCGGATCGGTCGGAATTTCGGTTCCATGCCAACCAGGCAGCGGACTTGATCAACTTCCTGGAGAGTCGCGGTTTCTCCGTGGGTAATGGCCTGGAGGTCAAGGAGCACCAGGCCGACCCCCACGACTACGCCCATGTAGAACACAAGTGGATCAGTACGAAGAAACCCAGGGATAACCAACCACAGATCATCGATTACGTCCTGGAAGACGGCATCATCAAGATGATCACACTCCAGCCTGGCAAGGGAAAGGCGCTGCGTAGCGATACCCGGGTGAAAATCCCCGGTGGTTGGAAAGCGATCGGCAAACTTAAGGAGGGTGATAAGGTAATTTCTCGTGACGGTACGGCTACGACTGTTCTTGGGGTCTATCCTCAGGGTGAAGTTCCACTGTATCGTATCACATTCTGGGATGGTCGCACCATCGATGCCTGCGGCGAGCATCTCTGGCAGTCGTACTACCACAACTGCAACAATCAGTGGCAGGTGCGCAATACCCTGGAACTTAAGCGTCTGCTTGACACGTATAACTCTAGAGTGTACGTACCCCTGATAGAGCCTGAGCAAGGTCCTGACGTAGAACTGCCCCTCGATCCATACGCGCTGGGTGGACTGCTTGGCGGTGGTGTACTGACACATAGTGCCGTGACACTGGATTTGATGGGCTTTGGACCGCATGAGAAGTTTATTCCTGAAGCGTACCTCAACGCTTCTGCTGCGCAGCGCTGGGAACTGCTCCAAGGACTGATGGACATTGGTGGAAATTCCGATAGCAATGGGTCTGTGGAGTTCAGCACCAGCAGTGAAAGGTTAGCGAAGGACATGGTTAGTCTGGTCCATTCGCTGGGAGGTATTGCCGAAGCTAAACCTCATCAAACTTCCTATCGCATCAAGGTTCGGGTGAAACGTCCGACTGAGCTCTTCAGACTTCCCAGGAAGAGGGCAACTGTCAAGGATGATAACCAGTACGCCCAGACCCTTAAACTCCGGATTCGTTCCATTGAACCCGTGGGAACTGGAGATGCGACGTGCATCAGGGTAGAACATCCTGAGGCGCTGTTCGTAGCAGAGGGTTACGTAGTCACCCACAACACCTTCCTTGCCATGTGGTGTGCGTGGAAACTGGGACTTAGGACAGTTTTTATTTTTAAAGGAGGGTTTGCTAAACGATGGCTCGAAGCGTTGGAAGAAACCTTCGAGTACGAGGACGGTGAACTGTTGCTCATCCGGGGTGCGGGTGGGATGGTGCGGCTGCAAGAGATGGCCCTGGATGGGTCGCTTAATGCCAAGTGCATCATCATTACCAACCAGACCATGCGGGACTACATCAAGGACTACGAGGACTCCAATGGGAAATCGGACATCTACCCGATCCCCGCACCTTTGTTCTACCAGAAGACCGGCATCGGTTTCCGGGTCATGGACGAGGTGCACCTTGAGTTCCACCTGAACCTGCGGCAAGACCTCTACACCCACACGATGAAATCGCTGAGCCTCTCGGCCACAATGACTTCGTCTGATCAGTTCAAGAACCGCATGTACGACATCGCCTATCCGGTACGGGAACGTAACGATGGCGGTGGCTATCACGTTTACATGTCGGTATCAGCGCTGATCTATCGGATCTCCAACCCTAAAGCATTGCGTTGGAAAGGGGGCACGGGAGGGTATCACCACAACACGTTCGAACAGTCGCTGAACAGGAACAAGCAGACGCGTGAGAACTATCTGAAGATGATAGACCATATCGTCAAGATGAAGTTCATTAACGTACGAGAGGAAGGGCAGAAAATGCTCGTCTTCTTTGCTTCTGTGGACATGTGCACCATGTACGAGAAGCGCTTGAAGAATCTGTACCCTGATCTGACGATTGCACGATACGTGCAAGGCGATAAGTACGAGGACATGCTCAATGCCGACATCACGGTTTCGACTGTGCTCTCGGCCGGTACGGCAGTCGATATCCCGAACCTGCGTGTCGCCCTCATGACCACTGCGATTGACTCGCAGCAGTCCAATGAGCAGGTGATGGGCCGGACACGGGTGTTGGTGGACTTCCCGGATGTGACCCCCGAGTTCCTTTACCTCTTGGCAGAGGACATTGATAGGCATGTTGCTTATCATCAAAACAAGAAGCAATTCTTCAGAGGGAAGGTTCTCGCGCATCACGAGGTTTATTTGCCGTTTTGGATCTGATGGACGTCCTGGGGCACTCGTGGACGTTACTGGACACTAAATATTTACTTAAACAGGCATTTAGTCGGGAGGCATGGGGCTTCCTGACTTTATGCCGTTATGGAGAGTTTCACTATGCCGCAATCTGCCCCCGAGCAAAAGAAACCCAAGCTCTACGCCCGTCGCATCAACGAAGACGGTGTGTGGTACCCTGCTCTACCACACAGCCAAGACTGGGAAATCTATCAGAAAGACGTGCTGGAATTCGCTGAGCCTTATCTGACGTACTTGGACGATAAGAACTACGTCCCGGTACCGGTGGTAGAACGTTTGGTTAAACAAATGGCTGATGACTTCTGCGAGAAGAACGAAGTCGAGCGTGTAGCGAACTATAGCGACACAATCTTCATGCTGCTGGTCGCACGACGACTGGGTCACCCGGATGTTATCGGGCTGAGGAACACCAAGCGGACTCTGACTCGACATTACGAGAAGCTGGACAAGCTGTACTTCGCTTGGGTAGACCGCAAGAAGAAACAAGAACTCAAATGGCGCCGTATCCTCGCCAACCAATTGGGACCGCGTCGTTTCTATTTCGAACACGATACTCGGCTGGTGAAAACCATCGAGGATGTGCTACGCACGTATACGGACGACATCTTGAAATCTCGCCAGCAACGCTGGGATAACCCAGGTCGTCGGTTCCAGGGGGATGACTACCGCCTGGTCTTCAACAACATCTTCTCGCGGGTTGAAGTGCATCCCGATGCTAAACTCGCCAGGAACCCTGATGAACTTAAGAAACTCGTCAGGGCATTGTTCACTTGGCACCATCGTCGTCACTTCAGGGCATCCGACATCTTCTACAGCTGCGGCATGATCCCCGATGAGTACCGTAAGAAGACCTACCACCACCGTCTCATTGGTGGGTTCGTTCCACCGGAGTACGAAGAGAAGGAAGACGATCATGAAATCCCGGACGAGTACATCGACTCCGAGGAAGAAGTGGGTGACGACGTCGGTAATCGTGCCGAGCCCAACGAAGATGCATCATCCACTTAGGGAACATTAAACATGAAAATTATTAGCACTCCGATAGGCAATGTACCAATTGTCCATGACGACCAGCATTCTCAAACCATCAAGCGCCTTAATTCGATCGAAGGTATCCAAGTTTCCGGCGTAGAATTGGGTCCATTTTTCGTCTACATGGATAGTGTCTATCATCTGGTGGCTACCAAAGCAGGCGTTGAAACCTTTCACAAGGTCCTGGGTAAGCTCTGCGATCTCTTTGAAGGTAAGCTCCCCACTCGACTCGAATGGGAACCAGCAATGGTCATCGGCAATGGTGATTTCGTCTATCACGCTCGTTTTGTCTGCGCTAGAAATCACTCTTGGGCTTGCATGCTTGACGAAGTGCTGGGTCAACAAGAGATTCCATTAAAGGGAGAAGGTACGTATTACTTGGGTGACAAACCCCTCTACCTTTGCAATTTCGATGAAATCAAAGTAGGCACCAAGATCTATTGGCCGGATGGACGCCTGACCAAAGTGGTGAGGGAGTCCAAAATTACGATGATGGTATTCGAGTCCCACGGCGTCGTAACTGACCAACTGCGGGATAAGTTAGGAACTACACTGGCCATACAACTCAACCGCTGGACCACGTCTAATGAAGTGGATAGCATTCTGGTCGACCTCAGCCAAAAGAACGTCTCCGTCATCGACCACGAGTAAGGAAACCCCTTGAGCAAAACTAAGAAGATCGACGAACTTCATGGCGTGCTGTAAGCGGCATACAGGGAGGGCTACGGCCCTCCCTGCTTATGTCGTTTTCTTTTTGCCCAAAACGATGTGGACATCAAAGTCCAGCGTCTTCAAGACATCCAGCATGATAGAGCGGATGTCTCGTTTATAGTCCAACCCACCATTCCCGCACCCTAGAGGAGGAATCGCCAGGCTGGTGATCTCCAGACTCTCAGCCATCATGACCAACTTCTCGAGGTTGGTTTCAATCAGGACAGGATCAGAGCGTTCCCGCCAGTGACCCTTGGTAGGTAGACTGACGATCTGTTGTCCTGTCTCCTTCCATTTGTAGCGCCACAGCTGCGTTACTTCGAATTGACCACTGAAACACAATTCCCGATACCGCTGATAGAACCCTGGTACTCGTTTACGAAATTCCAAGGACAGCCCTTTCCCGGCTGCACCTGCGACATTACAGGGGTTCACCAAGGTCTGCATCCCTGATTCGAAGATGTCTTCGTAGATTTCGATGACAGCCATGTCGATACCTCAGGCGTACTGGTCGTAAAGACGATCCATACGCGTACGATGTTCATGTTCAATGGCCTGGAGCTTGCGCTCATAGTCGCTCATGAGATTACCACTACCGCATTGCCCGCAATACCCACCACAGGTAACACAGACCACCGAGACTTTGTCGGCATGGACTTCCAGGCCATCTTTCTTCATCTCAGTGCTTAGCAGGTACACACGCAGATCCCTGTGTGCCCTCTCCAGCTCCTTAGCACGCTTAAAGCGTCTAGCTTGTACGAGCTTCTCTAGCCAGCGCGCCAGCATCGTTCTCATTCTTCTTCTCCTTGGCTACTACGGCAGATGAGAGGGCCCTAAGGCCCTCCATCATAACCACGATTTCTTACCACCACTGCCTTCGTAGTTCTCCATCATTTGCTTGGTCCGCTGATATTCCTCTTTCTCAGCCTCACCACAGTCTTCCAGAATCAGTCGACCGATATGACGTGGGTACTTTAGGAACTCCGACAGACTCATGTTGAAATGATGGCCTACCCGATGGCGACGGAACGACCGGATGACATTGGCCATCCGGCTGTACTTCACCACGTTCTCTTTATCGTGCAGCCTTACCAGGGCCAAGGGCTCGTTCGGGTTCTCGCGATCGTGGTTGTAGAGACGGAAGGTTGTCTCGTACGCTTCCAGGATCAGGAGTTGTGCCAAAATCGAGTCTGTACGCCTGGCGTAGTACAGCAGCTCGTCCAGTGACTTTGGATTGGGGTCGTCGAGCACCCGTAGTCCAAAGCCACGGTTTAGCACGTGAGCGTCGGGATCTAGAAAATCCCCTGAGCCACCAGCTTGCCGGAAATTCTCTGGCCGAGCAGGGTAAAAAAAACGTTCACGATATCGAGAGGGATGAGGTTCGGATGACGCAGGTATTCCTCATCCGGTTCGCCTTGGCATTTCGGGCAGGGGAACTTCGGCAACGCGATCATGGTGATCGTAGTCGCATCGATGTAGTTGGCGATACCTTCTACGGTCTTGGTCAGGATGGCGCTATCCGAGCAGAAGGATTCAAGCAGTTCATTAATCCGATCACGATCGGTGAACTCTCGCTCATTCCCGCCACGATTGACCTGGATGGACTCGATCCAGTGACCGTATTGACGCAGGCTGGTCAGGGCAGCTTGCTTACGGATGTACGCCTCACGCTGGTTTTCACCCATCTTGATCGCGAAGGCTTTCTTGGTGTTCTCAGCGATCTGGTCCACCCAGGCGTAGCCAATGTCACGACTTTCAGCGATGCTCGGCACGTGCAGCTTGACGAACACACCGTCCATGATCTCGACCACCGCAGGCGCTTTGAAGACGAACTGCTCCTGGTAGGTCTTGATTTTCTCCATGGACATCTTCTCGCCGCGCAGGCGCATGTGGTTCTTCTGCTGGTCGGTCAGCATACCCGAGTCGGTAAAACTGATCTTGCCGATGTTGATCAGTTCCTCCACGACGTGGTCGCAGGTTTCCGGGTTGGCGATGCACGGCTGGAGCAGCGGATAGCCGTTGGGGTAGATAGCTGCTGCCATGCCCCAGACCAGCTGCGGGATGTCGGTGGCTTTGATGACTTCAGCCAGCAGTTCCGGCGACTTGTTCGGCAGGTTGACTGCGTAAACGTGCTCGAAGATGAAGTCGATCAGGTGGCTGATGATGTACACTTCGGTGGCAGAGAACACCAAGCCATTGGAAGAACGACCCAGGGTGGTCTTCTCCATGCTGATGCGCTGTTCCAGTTCGAGCAGTTCTGCTTCGGTCGGGGTTTGCAGCGTTACCCAGATACCCGAATGCCACAGCGGGATTTGCACCAGACCGCCCAGGCCCAGTTCGTTGCGCACCACCATCACCGGGTTGGCATCGCCGGCCAGCTGTGCCTTACCGGCCCGCAGCTTTTCACCATTGATCTCGACGAACGGTGACCAGAGCGAGCCTTCACGTGCCAAGGTGCTCTTGAAGTAGTAGGTCTGCAACAAGTCGCTCGCATGGCCCATGATGACCTTGGCGCGTTGCAGTTGTGCAGGCAGGTCCTGGTTGGCGTCTTCGTAGTCGAACTCGTACTTCGCGATCTGCGCTTGGATCTCGTCCATGCCTGTCATGAGTAACCCGAGAGCGTTACCTACATGCAGCTGCATGTTCTTGTCGGTGACGTCTTTGAACGGCCACCAGGCCGGTACCTTGCTGTTCTTGCCAGCTTCACCCAGGTCGACATTGAGGTTGGGCTTAAAGCCTGCCAGGGTTTCCGGTGGTGCGTCGGACGGCGCGGTTTCGCCCAGTACCACAGTACCGAAACCATCATCATCGTCCTGAGGCGTGGGTGGCGTTACATCGACCCCCTCGGTCGATGCTTCGTTAACCAGCGGTTCCTGGTGTTCGTCTTGGGTGAGATTCTCTTCGCTCATTACTTCTGGTCCTTGTCAATCTTCTGGATGACAGTGGTGATGTCGGCGGCGGCCGGCAGTAATACCGTGGTCATCTTCTCGATCACCGCAATGTATTCATTGCCGAGGTTGAAGGCATCGAAGTGTTGACCCACACCCCGAGGTCTACCTTTGCAGCCCTGATGTTTGGCTTTGAGTTGGTTGAGCTGTTGACTGAAATGCTGAATATCTCGACTCAGCATACTGGCCAGGCGATCGACGCGTGCAGCATCGTCACCTGCTTTCTTGGCGTAACCGCCCTTTACGTAGAGCGTCAGCGGACCGGTGGCTTGTACCATCACCTCGGTCGCCCTTTTATATAGTTGATTCAGCTCGTCGTAAACACCGACGGGCTTTTTCCGATTAACCATGGCGAATATACCTCTAATTCGTTCCCAATCCGGCAACCACTTCATAATAGTGGTATATTAACTAAAATATTAGGATTTGAACAATGTCCGTAGAACTCAGAGATTTTCTCGATGGTCGAGGTCATCCGGAGTTGATCGACATCATGGTCGCTCTAGATGAAGTTTTGGTGACCATTGGGTTCACTGCACACCAGGACGAGTACGATTTCCTGATTACCATCGAGTCGTCGGAACCCCAGGACGCGATCCTGGAGGATGTGACTAAGATCCTGCGAGTGGGCGTGGATACCGCCATGCAGGCTTTTGGGTTGGGAATATCCGATCTCACCCCACTGAAGATGCTGTTGGAGTTGGTACCCGCAGTGGGTAATTTCTACGTAGGCGATGACGCCGATGCCTTGTCATCGATCGTTGAGTCGGAGATGCCGTCGGATGAGGCGTTCTGCGAGTTCCTGGAGCTGCGTACCCAATGGTCGGCAGAGGAGTGGATGCCCTATATCCTTACTGTCCCGGATACCCTGATCGAAACCATCGGTCGGGAAGTGGACAAGTACCAGGAGACCAGCGAGAATCAAGGGCTGGTCGACCTGGCGATTAAGAACCGCGTGGACTGGTTCCACGAACAAGAAGAGAATGTGGCCAGTAAGATCGCCGTCTCCGATGGTGTGCCTTATGGTACCTCGATGGAAAGTCTGTATAACGTTTACGGTGATCAGCTGGCTGGCATGTCCATGGGGGATGCCATCACCGGCCTGGTGTCCCTGACGCTGATGTCGGACGTTTCGCTGGAATCTGTGCACGATGAAGCTGCACATTTTCTCGAGGACCTTTATCCCGATCTGGAGTCTTCCCAGAAAGCCCATCGGCTGCTGCGTGAGAAGACCCAGCGTCTGACCAGCTACCAACCCAAAGGTGGGAATGATGCATAAGCGCGACCTTTACTTCCATGCGCTCAATGAAGGTGCACACCTGCGCAAGGCCTGGGTCCTCAAAGCGTTCTCCGTCACCCGTGATCGCCCAGGTGTTCAAGTCAAGCCCTGGGACATCCGTTACAACCGCGACAATACCGAAGCCTACGTCCGGCAGCCAGACAACTCCTTCGATTGGGAGCCCCTTGAAGAAGAGATCTGGGATTCCACTCCCAATGGACTGATGCCGGTTACGGTACCGATACCGCCCATGCAACCTGTGTTCATTGCCAGTGAGCCGATTAAGCTCCAGGCCGGTGAGGTGCCCAACCTCAAACGTAACGTGGAGAGCACCTATGGCGATGTACTTTTCAACTGGCGTGTCCTTGTGTATGCATTCGGGGATCTGCTGGATTATGTCGTCGGTCCGGTGAACATCAAAGCCATTGAGAAAGAAATCGTGGCTAGGATGGTGAATAACCCCAAACGTGGAGAGCCGGAGGATGATTCCCAGCTCTATGTCTACAAGTACCTGCGTTACGGTCAAGCGATTTCCGACTTGGCTGGCTTTACCCAACTGTGGGTCCCCGCCGCCACCCCGAAATCCCTTCAAACTGATCCAGCAATTCGTCAGCGCCGTACGGAGTTGCTGGAGAAGCATAAAGACCGCCTGCATGACCCGGCTGTAATCGCTGAGATTCAGAACGAACTGGTGCAGATGGACCGTAACTGGATCAAAGGCGATCCATCCGAAGGGTTCTTCCTCCAGGATAAGGTGTACAACACCGCCCGTAAGCGGATGTTCCTGATCCACGGTCCTGAGGCAGGCTTCGATGAAGGCGGCAACGCCGAGTTGGTGGTCAACTCCCTTGATGAGGGCTGGGACATCAGCAAGATGCCGGTGATGATCAACTCGTTGCGCGCAGGCTCTTACTACCGTGGGGCGCTGACGGCACTCGGTGGTGAGTCGGTGAAGTTCTTCCTGAGGGTCTTCCAGAACACCTACATCTCCGAGCAGGACTGCGGTGTCAAGTTCGGTAAGATCGTCGAGGTGGATAAAGACAACATCGGTGACTTGGAAGGTTTCTACCAGATCATCCAAGGTAAGCCCCACCTGTTGACTGCCGAATCACTTAAGCCGTTGATGGGCCAGCGCATCATGGTCCGTAGCCCGCAGTATTGTCAAACAGCACACTCTGACTACTGCGCCACCTGCATGGGCCTGAAAAACTCTGAGAACCCTAATGGTTTGGGTTCTGCTGCATCGGACGTAGGTTCCTTGTTCATGGGTATCATGATGGCGTCTGCGCACGCCAAGGAACTGAAGACCGCTCCGCTGCGCGTCAAAACTTTCCTTACGTAACTGGAGATTCACATGGCCAAGAAGCAGGGCAGGAATCGCGATAAGTCGATCATCCCCAAGTCCATGAAGGACCTGATGGTTGAATCGGCACCTGCCACCGGGAAGCTGACGTCCAACGGCGTACCGCTGGTGGACCCTGCGCGGGAAGCCAAATCCGCTAGTCAGTGGACCAAAACCGAACTCAAAGCCTGGGCACTGCACGAAATCCAGGCAACCGAGAACGCCTCTGACGATCAACTGGCGGAGGCTGCTCGTCAGGCCTTCGATTACCCGACTGCCTGGACGGGGGCTAGCGTCCGTCTGGTGCTCGGGGGTGATCCTGAGCCAGCCAAGACGTCCAAGGGCGTCTGGGTGGAGGACATCACCCGTGACAGCAAACCCCTGTCCGAATGGACTCAATGGGAACTGGGCGCGCTGCTTGGCGGTGAGATCACCAGTCAATACACCCACGCCGAAGCTATCGAAGCCGCCCGTCAGCTGCTGATCACTCAGGATGGCAAGCCTCTGCCTGCGCTGCGTTACCACGACAGCACTGTGGTAGCAGCACTGACCTGGCCATCGTTCGAAGTGGAGGTCACTGCCAATGACGTACCGGTCGATGGTACGACTCTGCTCGAGGTTCCTGTCTGCGACCTGCTGGATGTCGAACTGGAAGATTACATGAAGCAGCGCCTGGGCATTCCTCCGCTGGAACGCCAGGTTGAACTGCTCATGGAGATCCACAAGCGCCATCACCTGGATGCCAGCGTCTGTCTGATCGATGCCGCTAACCTTATTTACAACAATACCCCAATCCCCAAGACCCTCACCGGCGTGCAGATCAACGACCTGGTGCGGGACAGCAAATCGGCTGAAGATTGGAGCGATGACGAACTGCGGGCTTGGGCCGATGGTCTGATCACGGCAGGTGAATATGCCCCGGAAGACCATCTGGCCAAAGAAATCGCTCGCCGTAGTGATCTGCCCCTGACCTGGTCCCCGGAAGAAATCAAAGCGTATTTCGCCACCGGTTCTCGTCCACCGAAGACGGCAGATGAGTTTACCCAGGATGACATCATCGCCTGGCTCAAGGGGGGTGAGGGTGATACCGCAGGTGCCACACAGATCGAGCTCTCGGCACGTGCTCTGAGCTTCTGTGCTGCGTTTCCTGAGGCCTGGAGCGTCAAAGACAAGCTGACCTACTTGGTGGATGGGATCGAGCCCCAGAAGACCTCCCAGGGCGTCTGGGTAAACGATCTGTCCCGCGATGCGCGCAGTCTCGTTCATTGGAACGACGCCGAGATCAAGTCGTGGGCACTGGGCGAGATCGCCCTGCCGGAACGGTATACCGACACTGACCTGTGCGACATCCTACGCGCTCGTTTGAAGCTGGATTACGTGGATGCTGACCTGAAGCGGTTCCTGGCAGAGGGTACTGTGCCAGCAACGATCGACTTTGGTGGTCAGGTAATACCAGTGGATTCGCAGGTACGCTCGGAACTTCCGGTCAGTGAATGGACTACCTTGGAATTGGCTGCCGCTTACCAGGGTTCTATCAGTCGCTACGGTAATGCCGAAGAGGCTATCTTCGCAGAACTTCGGCAACGTGTTGGAGCAACCAGTGCTTGGCCTGTTGCCGACGTCGTAAAGGCAGCCGTGGAGGAAGGCTACGAACCGGCCAAGACTACTCACGGCTATCTGGTCAACGATGCTACGCGCGATAACAAGCCGATCGCTGAATGGGAAGACGACGAGATCGTCGACTTCCTTAACAGTGAGATCGCGGTGCCTCAGGTAATTCCGATCGAGCAGATCGCTAAGACCTGTCGCTCCCGTCGGGAATTCCCGGAGAGTTTCAGTGACCAACTCGTCCTGGAGCATTTCGCTGAGAAAGCCGACGTCGAGAAAACGCCCTTCGGTGATTACGTACGTGACCCTGAGCGTAACAAGAAGCCCGCTAAGGACTGGACGGACTCCGAACTGGATGCGTTCCTGCTCGGCCTACTGCAACCCAGTCTCACGGCGAACATGGATCAACTGACGGCTCGCTGCCGTGAGTACAAGCGTTTCCCGGACGCCTGGACCATCTATGAGGCGATCGACTTCTACAAGAATGGCGTGGAACCGGCGCGCGTCTCCACGGGCGCCTGGCGACACAATGCCCACATCACCGAGGGGTGGGTGCCGTCTAAGAACGATCTGGCCATCCTGGCTGGAGCGGCTAAGAAAGAAATCGATCTGCCGGCGTCGGTGAACGTTGCTCAGCATGCTCGTCGGCTGTACGCGCTGTCAGGGGTTACTGACGAAGAAATCACTCAGTGGCTGGCGTCACTGAGCCGCGAGGAGATCGAAGCGCCGTTTAATCGTCAGACGCTGCTGCGGGTGATCAAGGCATCCGAATGGACAGCAGATGACCTGCGTCAATGGCTGCGTGGTGAAGTGCCTGTCCACCGCGCCAGCGATGCGGATCTGTTTACCCAGGTGCGTCGACTGTTCCAGATCGTGGACACTGTAGCCGACGAAGAGTTGGCTGACTATGTCCTGAATGAAGCGGCCAGTAAGGTAGCATCAACGGGTGTTTTGGTCAACGATCCGGTGCGGGATGAGAAGTCGGCTTCTCAATGGTCATCTGAAGAACTGATCGCTTGGTGTCGCGGTGAGATCGAACCGGGTATCCATTGCACGCATGAGACCCTGCGTAATGCACTGGTCCGTCTGTGGCCGGACATTCAGAAAGCTTGGTCGCTCTCGGAAGCGAAAGCCTATGTAGGTGAAGGCATCACTCCCGCTAAAAGCGAGAGTGGTTTCTGGGTCGAAGACCTCACACGGGCTACGCGCTACGTGGGTGACTGGTCCAGTGAAGAGCTGATCGCTGCCATTAAGGGCGAGATCAACTTGCCTGGAAATGTCACGCCTTCGGCTGTCTATGCGGCGTTTCGCATCCAGAAAGGCATCTCCGATCGCTGGTCGGATCAGGATGTACTGCACTGGGTCAGCACGGGTAAGGAACCGGCCGCAGCGGGTAATGTGCTGGTGCGTGATCCACGGCGTGAGCAGAAACACCCGCGCGAGTGGACTGATGATGAAGTGCGGACCTGGCTGACGGGCGGCATCTCAGCGACCCTGAAAGCGCCAGCTGACGTCTTGATGCTCGAAGCACGCCGACGCTTTGGCTACAACGACGCTTGGACGGATGAGCAAGTGATCGCCAATGCGGTGGAGGGAACTGTACCGGCCAAGACCAGCACAGGTGTCTGGGTCATTGATCGCAACCGTGCGGGTAAGACGGCCGAGCAATGGTCCATCGACGAACTCAAGGCGTTTGCCAAGGGTGAGATCAGCCCCGGTGCTACTGTCTCGCCGAAAAGTCTGATCAATGCTGCTCGTAAATGGGCAACGATCAACGTGAGTCAGTCGGTCGAGCAATGGTCCAATCAGGAAATCTTCCAGTGGCTGAAGAGCGGCGTTAAGCCGACCTTGAGTTCTGGCGGTTTCTACGTCAACTCACCTATGCGGGCTACCCTCCAAGCGGAGGAATGGTCCAAGGACGAATTGGTGGGTTGGCTCAAAGGTGAGCTACCAGCGACTAAGGAGGCTTCTGCGGATGCACTGATGGATGCTGTGATCACCAAGTGGCAGCTGCCGGCTGCATGGAGTGAAGAGGCAGTTAAGGGTTACGTGCTGTTCAATCGTCAACCTGCAAAAACCACGAACGGCCTCTGGGTCGATGATCAAGTCCGTAAGCGCAAACCCGCGCAACACTGGTCACTCGAAGAAATCAGGGCCTGGGCCGCGAATGAAATCGAGCCCGGTATTCTGGCCACGGATGCACTGTTGCACCGTGAATCGCGTATACGGTTCCACCTGTCCGAGGGGCTCTCTGACGAGAAGCTCAAACACCTGGTGGCAACCATGAAAGAGGAACCACTCTCGATGTCGATCCAACTGGTAAGACAAACCCTGTCGGACTACGCCGCCGGCATGGGCCCTGGTGTCAAAGTCACCGAAGAAGAAGCCGCTGGTTTCCAACAAAGTCTGTACCGCACGTTCGTGCGTGTGCTGAACATGCAAGGTCGTGAGTTCGTCGATGGTTGGACCACCATCCTCGATTTCATCAACAACAACCGCAATACCCTCTTCACCGAGAAGAAGGCAAACCGTGGTTGGAGCCTGCTGAAGATGGCCGATCGGGATCGCAAGAATTTCGAGCAGATCCTTGACCTGGCCATCCGCACCGCCGATCCGTCCACGCGGTACGACAAGGCACGCAACACCAACCTGGGCGTGGCCCTGCGTGGTATCACCAGCGAGTCCGCTCGTCAGCTGATCATGCAGTACTACCAAGTCGGTTGACGGCATAGGTGGGAGCCCTTCGGGGCTCTCTTCTTATGACGTTTCCCCATCTCTTTAACCGGAATATCGCCATGTCCGAACTTCGTGCCAGTTTTGAAGCCTTCCACGCGGTGCAAGATGCACCGGGCCTGTTGCAACAGGCTTGCCGTTACAAGAAGTCCCTGGAATCTTTGCAAGTTGTGGGTGGGATCATCAGCCAAGACGATCCTGCGCAGGTGTCGGCATTCGATCAACTGGTCAAAGGTGCTGCCGTCGATGGTGGTGTGGACGTACCGGCATCTACAGTGGGTGACGTTACCGCGTCAATGGAATTCCTCGACAAACTCATCAAAGGCGTGGGTCAGGTGTTGCGTCGCAATGACCCCAAACCGGGTGAGCACCTGGGCGACAAAGCGGTTTGGTCCAACGAGTACAAGGCAGCTGTCACCCAGCTGCAATCGGCCATCCAGAAATACTACTTGAACGACAGCTGGCTGAAGAAGCAGATCTTTGTCCAAGGTAACATCAGTGGCGATGGCATCTCACCCTACCTGACCATCGGTACTACTCTCTACCCCGATGTAGAGAAGGCGCTGCAAGCCCAAAAGGGTGTTATCGACCAATACATGAGTAAGTACCAACCCGCCTTGGACAAATGGTACACGGCTATCAAGCAGTGGGACAAGGAAATTAACGAAGGTCTCGCTGACGTGGATGATCTGGACGCGCGCCTGAAGAAGGTGCTGAAGGAAATCCGTGCCATGCAGAGTCCGACGGAACTGGCTGGTCTGGTGGGCAAGACCGTCGAATTGCTGGGTGGTTACACGGTCGTATTCAGCAAAAGCGGGGTGATTACCAAGGAAGGCAAGCTCCCTGCTGCCAAGGAACTTCCCGCTCTTGACGCTGCTGGCGTCAAACACGCAGCCACCCTGATCATCGACCTGCTCAACTGGGGTTCGTCGATCAGCAAGTACTTCCCGGACGCGCGTTATCGCGGTGGTGTCTACAATGATGACGGCAAGCCTTCTCGTGAGTTTTATGACGAGAGCGCCTACATGGACGACTACTACAACCTCGTTGACAACCACGGCTTCAGCGACGACTGGCTCTACGGCCTCAGCTCCAGCTACATGATCCGCAACAAGCTGGTGGTAGCCCTGGATCGCTGGATCGATCGCTCCATCAAGTAAACGGTGAGGGGCGAAAGCCCCTCACTATGCCGCCTCCAGCATTTCTTGGCAATACATTATTGCCTTGACACTTACCTGGGGGAAACCCAATGAACATAAACGAGCTGAAGAAGGCGTTTAATGACTACATCAGTCTCTTAGTCGACAATGGCATCAAAGTCACCAACATGGCCATCGGCGGAGATGCTGCTCTGGTATTCTACGACCATGGCAAAGAGGGCGCTAATCGTCACACTGAAGCACCTTATCTGGAACTGTGGGTAGAACCTAACCAGCAGCTGGATTTGCTGAAGAAGAGCGGCGGTGAGTACACCATCGACTTCTACGGGCGGTATCGCTACGATCCCCTGCCTGGGGTGGTGACCTACCACAAGGACGTGGTAATCCACCGGGAGATCAATGGCGCACCTGTCTTGCCGCCACGGCAGCTGTACCTTAACGCGTTATCCTACGAAGAAACCAACCGTGCGAACATCAGATCATTCAACGCGCTGTATCGTTGGGATCAAGATCACACAAGCACCCCCAACCCACGTCAAGAGATCATTGACGAAGCCACGGCGTTCATTCGCAAACATGGCCAGGTTAAGGGCGCCAGTAAGAAAGCATGGGTAATCGACCAAGTGTTTCGCGTGCTGACCGGTCTGGATTACCTTAAAGAAGTGGATAACGACTGGGACCTCGGCACTCCACCCTAGTCTATTTTAACGAGAAGGTGCTATTGCATGAAATCGAACATCGTAGCCGTGCCCATGTGTCATCGTGAGCGCTATTCGCCTGCGCGTAACGTAGCCCATGCAGTGCGTAAAGGTAAACTGCTCTACTGGACCGATATGGTCTTTGATCCTGCGAAGTACTACCATTTCGGTCACATGCGATTGGCAGACGGCACCACTGAAACGTTCTTTCTGGAGAACATTCTCCTGGTCGCCGGTAAGGATGTCAAGAAGGTCTTGGTGGAGAAAGGCTGGCCAGCAGTCCATTCGGGTGAGTTGGGTAAGTTCTATTTCCGTCGCGATGCCGCTGTGCGCCTGACACCCATGCGCACCGGTGAGACCCTGGAAGCCGAACGCTATTACCTGCCGGCGAACATGGAAAGCGAACCCTCTGAGCACTGGTCGCGTGGTGTGCATCTGCAAGTGAGTCAGGTTATCCCCTAGGGTCCTTCGGGACCCTGCTTATGCCCTGAGAAAAAGCTTGATCCCAACAGATTTCAGTGATACATTGTCTTCATGGTCCTCCAGCAATGAAGGATCATAAAACCCACTTTCTAGCTGATAAAGCTTAAGGAAATTGACAATGGCTGCATCCCATGCGTTTTACGTCGATCGCCACGAGGTGCTCGATGTGGTGTACTGCAACATGGAGCACGACCGTGACGTGCTAGAGATCTTTATCAAGGTCGATCCGACCAAGGTCAAGACTCAAGCCGGTCCGTTGACTCCAACTACCCAAAATCGCCTGATCTTTCGTCATCACGACGAGAACGGCTGGGCCTATCTGATCCAGCACAATTGGGGTCTGACTCGGGAACGTGCCCAGGCGCTGGAGAAAGAAATACGCGCAGCCATGCGTGGATAAGACGGGAGGGACCTTCGGGTCCCTTTCTCTTTTGGAGAAAATGCGATGAAAGGCTATCTGATCGGTATCGCCGCCTTGGTGGGCGTATTGGTCGTGGTCGGTCAGATAACCCGTCGCCGGCCAGAACCAGAGGAACGAGCGCCGTGTGTTAAACCGACTGAGCGCCCTCCCACCGAGCTGGAGAAATCCCTCGGTGCTTACAATGAACTGGCCAAACACCTACCCACTAGGAACATAAAAGGAATTCCGCATGACCACCGTAAAGGCCTATCTTGAACGCTTCGACAAAGTCTGGGATGCCGCTTATGCCCATGGTAACTACATCGGCCGTGTAGAAACCACTGACACCGCTGTCGAGTTCGCTACCGAGAACCTTATGCTCGATTCGATGTACCTAGGCCGCCGCTGGTGCTTCGCCACGCAAGCCGACATGAAGGGTCTGGTAGCTTCTGGCGTAGATGGCGCAGTGGTCCTGCTCAGGGAGCCTTGCCATCTGTTCGCCACCGGTAGTTACCCGACCACCAAGGCCTGGTTGGATAAGCTCCATTGCTCCGATGACTTCGTCATCTACCTGATGGTTGGTGATGCCTCCATGGTCAGCTTCATCGAGATCCTCGATGCGGCAGTGGCCGATGAAGACAATGGCCTGAAAGCCATGCAACGTTTCCGACGTCAGATGAACGCACTGACCGAAACCTACAGCCTTGACGCACTCTGCGTCTAATTCCTCAACCAAGGAGCTATACATGTCTGAACAACAACTGGTCACCATTCTGTCCGCTGCACAGGCTGAATTGATCGATGAACTGCACGAATGGGTCACCAGGCAAGCCTTGCCCATCCGTGCCCGTGGATCCCTGGAACTGGCCAAGGTCGGTAAGCTGATTCAACACCGGGTATATTTCGATCACACGCTGTACGGCAAGATTCACTGCTATCGCTACGACCCCATGCATACCCCTCAACACGAAGAGCCAGCCGCCTATCTGATCGCTGCGGGTAAAGAGGGTTGGGTCAGCGTGGACAGACGAGGCATTGTCGAAGTGTCCGAGAGCTACGAGCAGATCCGTGCTACCTACCCTGACCTGTTCACTCGCTTCCAGTCCACCATCGCCAAGGTCATCCTCTCCGGCTGCTCCCCTGCTGGGTTACTGAACACCCTGGACGCCGCCATCCTGATCGAGGACGAAGGCCACCGCCTGTTCGAACGTCTCATGGGTGAATGGCACGGATGGGTGGTTCGTGCAGTGGACGCCATGGTGCTGATCAGCGACGGTCAGTTCCCCTGCTGGTACGAAGATGAGCTGGGCGTGCTCTCCAACTGGGAATCGCCCGAAATGCAGGCCGAGAGGATCAAGAATGCCTTTAAGAACGCGGGCATCGACTACGACGCCTGCATCGAAGCGGCGGGCGATCCGACCAATGGTTGGAAGTACTTCATGGAAACGCTGGACAATCTGTTCGGCCTCTCCGATGAAACCCTGCTGAGCAACATGGAGGTGGTCGCCACCCTCTTCGACATCCTCATGGATGCCATCGACTCGGGTGCGGCCCCTGGCTTCATTGATGTTCAGCAGATGCAGAAGCATTTGACCATGGCCCAGGAACTGGACGTTGTCTCTAAGGAAGAGGATCACCTGACAGTGATGCGCAACATCTTCAAGCACTATCAGGCACTGGGTGACTTCGACACCAGCGGTAACTAAGCGGCATAAGACGGGGGAGCTTTGGCTCCCCCGTCTATGTCCTTTCTTTTTTGGCTTAAGCAGCCTGCTGACCGATATGCGCTTGGAACGCCTTGAGCAGATCAGATGGCGTGGGTGCCCCCAAGACCTCGGTCATGATCTCGATTGCATTGGCAGGGCCACCGGTTAGGTTGATTCCCACCAAACGCTGCCTGGATGCCGAGATACCCTGGATCTTGGCCAGTTCCATCATGGTCGTCTCTTTCGAGAGGTTCATGATGATCTCACCATTCGGGTAAGTCGAGGTGATGTCCGCATCCGATACGTACATCCTGACCAGGGATCGTAACTCTGGTAAATCCTTGATCAGGCACAGGCCGTTATTGTCCACCAAATGGGTTGGTAGGGTAACACGTGTGTTCAGATAGGTCGTTAAGCTATCCCGCGCCGTTACGCGCTGCTCCAGGCTTTCCCTGGACGTCCAGACTATATCTTCACCTTCAGCCTAACCTGGTCAGGTGCTTCCCATTTCGGCCCCACTTGGTGGCCTACTCCGCGTTACCGGATAGTCGTTGAACCTTACCCATATCCTAGACAGGACTTAGGGTCTTGGCTGCTACAGGGGCCCTTAGGACCCACGGTTCCCCATTGTGACATCCGCTCCGTTGTCTAACCATGGCTTTGCCTTTCGGCTCGCAGTGGTGGAGCAGCTTTAGTGGGTTCCAGCAGTTAAAGAAGAATCACTCCAGGATTTCGCCTGGAGGGGACCTAAGTAATTTCCCAGCAGGTTTCACTGTATAGATTGTGAACGAGTGCTTAAAGTTACTCGTTTATCCACTCCTCTTTCCCTAAAAGGTGGCCATCGTTCTCATCGATCATCTGATCGGAGACGCAACCTGCCACCTTACCCATGCTCAGGCAGAAGAAATGTAGCTTATCGGCGGCTCGACGTGGGTTGGAGTGGAACACGCTGTACTCCGAGAACCCAGAAAGAATCGAAACCTGTGTCTGCAAGTCTCGAGTCTTCTCATCCAGTAACTCAACGCCCAAGCAGTCGAAGACGTTATAGACGATGTAAGGGATCTTGAAGTTCATCTGCATCTGGATGTGCCACTCGATCCCGCCCTGATCCGCAATAGCATCACCCGTCTCAAAGTAGAGCTTCTGACGTTTGACGTGCTGATCGAGCTGGTAGCCCAGACTGTAACTTGGCTCCTTACCCTTGGCCACTCGAATCTTGCGGTATACGCACATCGAGCAGATAATTTGGAATGAAGCCGGGAAGGTTCCGACGTTCCAACGATCGTAACTGGCCAGGTTCTCGACAGTGCCATCAGCTTTGACTTTGGTCTTGGCACCTTGACGGTAGTTGAAGTAACGAAACTCTGGTGGTACAGAGGGGTCAGAGAACACTTCAGCAGGATCGTAACCGGCCTTGGTCAAGACGTCGAGCATGACACCCATGTCGAAGTCCATGTTCCAGAAGGTGATGAAGTCAGGTTGCCACTTATGTGCCCGCTGGATGCATTCGTAGACCAGCTCAGCGGAAGTTTCACGAATGCAGATCTCGAACTTGATACCCCGTGCTTCGATGTCCTTGCCCAGGTGTTTCTCCAGGGCTTGCATGACCTTCTCTTCCACGTTGGCGATCCCATCCACCCAACGTTTAAGGATACCTACGAAGGCCTTGTCTTTGAAGGTCAGGGACACCAAGATGGGTTCACGCCCATCGCCATTGACCACATCGGTCTCAGTGTCAAGCACCGCCACTTTGTTCGGCGTGAAAATATTGTTGTATTTACGCTGGTAACCCGCTTTGATCAGCGTGGGGGTGGTGATATCACAGCCGTATAGGTACTGGTTACGCGCCAGCATCCGTAATTGAGTATTCGGGTTCCCCCAGCCTTGAGCCCTGACGATCGACTCGTTCAAGTTGGCCTGGGTGGTGCGGAACAGCTGGAGCTTGTCCAGATATTCCCATTCTTTCTTGTCCTTGTAGTTCTGGTAGGGTTTCTTCACCAGCCAGAAAGGACGCTCGAAATCCTTGATGAACCGCAGGCACGGAACTTTAGAGCCATCCTTATAGTGGATGAGTTCTTTAATGGTCAGCAGGTCGGAGCCCTTGGTAAACTTGCTGGGCGTGTAAGTGGCGTGTTTGCACTCATATGCCTCCACTTCGCTCTCATCGACATGGATGGTTCTCGCTGTTCCGTCTTTGTAAAGTTGCTCGCGGATTTCAGCATCAGTGAGATAACGGATGGTATTTACAGCAGACATTGTTTATCCTCTGGCATGCCTTGTACATCATCTCCGGTATGTGTACTAAAAGACTTGACTCAATTCTATGACGTTTACACTCCAGTAACTCCTACTACGGGCTGGCCTTTTTATGAAATTCACACTCGCCGATCTTGGCATGGAAGCCATCGACTTCCAACGCAACGCCAAGCTCAACACCGAACTCACCATTTTCTTCACCCAGCTCAAAGGCCTGGATGATCCGGCCCGTCAGAGCGAGATCCTGGCTTCCATCTCCAAAGTCATCTTTGAGGAGACTGGGATGTCGGTGACGGTAAGCATCACGGATGCCGATAACTACAAGATGTCCGGCGGTCCCATCCCGCTGACACGTAATCACCCGTTTGCTACGGCAGACTTCCGCATGAAGCTGATGCGCGTCAACATGTCCCGTCAAGGCATCCAGAAAGCCGTGGGTGGGGATGTTGACGACAAAGCCTGCCGTGTCTCGGGTTCTTTCTCCGAAGTGCCCTGCTTCGTCAACATCCCCAAGAAGTTCTTCACATCGGACAAGTTCTCTGGCGAAGAGATCGCTGCCGGGAGTCTGCATGAACTGGGTCACTGTTACGGGTACTTCCGTTTTCTGGGCCAGGCCTTCCGTTCCAACCTGGTGATTCGTGACATTGCCCTGACCTGGGCTGAGACCGATGATACCAAGGTACGCATCAAGGTCCTTGATGAAGCCGAGAACATCATCGGTAAGAAGTTTGAGAACAAAGCTGAGCTGGCCAAGGCTGGTGAAGCAGACATCCCGATCACCATCGTCGCAGCGAATGCCATCGATGATGCCCGCAGTGAGCTGGGTACCAAGTTCTATGATCAGCGTGCCTTCGAGGCAATGGCCGATCAGTTCGCTGCCCGTCACGGTGCAGGTCGTGCACTGGTTACGCTGATGGACAAGATCGGCCGTGACTCCAATGTGCTCACACGCAATGGCCAATATGACCCGGCCATCACCAAGCTGGTGTTCAACGTGCTGTCGCTGGCATTCTCTGCCGTGACTCCAGCCAAGGGTGCACTGCTCGGCCTGAAGTTCACCACCGACGCCTTGATCTTCTCTCAGATCCTTGGCGGCACTGTGAACATCTTCCTGGGCAGCCTGATGGGCGACTTCTCCTACGACGATCCCTACAACCGTTACAAATCGGTACGTCAGGAGCTGATAGCCTCCCTCAAGGATCGCTCCACGTCGCCCGAGTACCAACGAGGTGTGCTGCAAGATATCGAGGTGGTGGATCAGGCCATGTCGGCTCTGAATCGTTTCCCGACCATCACCTCGCTGATCAACAAGTTCATCGGCGGCACCATCAACGGTTCTCGGAAGGAAATGGCCTTCCAGCGCCAGTTTGAAGAGCTGGCCAACAACGAACTCTTCGCCAAAGCGGCGCAACTGTCTCAACTCCCCGGAGCCTGATTCATGTACAACCTGACCCCCCTCTACAGCGCCTTCGCTGAGTTCCCGGACGTCACGCCGGAGAACCGTACCGCCCGTATCGAAATGGCCCTGGCCCGACAGATCGCGTTCCGTCTGCCCCTGCCCAGTGCGCCGGTCGTTGGTCTGGTCAAGTACTACGCCGAAACCAGTTCCCCGCTGGTGCGCAAGGCCATCTCCGACCTGAACGAGCAGTACCCGATCAACACCGAGTTCACCCTGAACCTGACGTTCGAACTCTGGCGCCAGCGTTACCTGCTGGTGCATCAGCCGACCGACCTCGAGGTCGAAGCGCTGTTGCAGTCCCTGTTCGCCAGCCAGAGCTTCACCCGCGGCAATATCGCTCCGCGCTATCAGGCCTGCTTCGGTCAGGAGCTGCCGTACCTTGCCAGCTCCCTGATCAACGAGTTCGTGGCTGATGCTGTTCCGACTGCATCCGATACGCCCAACGAGCCGCAACTCTGACCATCACCCCCCTACCTTCGGGTAGGGGGTTTTATTCCATCTCAGGCCTGAGGGTGCTATGAGCGATTTCCCAGGATTTGAACTCGGTGAAGTGCCCGAAGAAGAACTTCCCGATGAATTTGTGGACGTCACCGACCACGATGTCAAGGTGGCGTTGGAAACCATCCACAAGATCGACGATTTGTTAAGAACCCTGGAGATTACCCAGGCGATTGATCGCACCACGGCTTCGACCTTGCGTACCTTCTGCACGGGATTGGAGTCAATCCAGAATCACTTTAACACCTATCCCCTGTGTTCCTACACCCGTGCGCCTTCCTCGACTAACCTGAAGGCCACCCAGGAGAGTCTTGGGTTAGCGGCGCTGGCAGCACTGCGTAATTTCATCAAGGCTGTCCTGAAATTCCTCTCTGACGTGATCAAAGGTATCCTGGCTTACCGTCGATCCAACCGCCGAGCGGTGGCCATGGCGGCTAGAGTGGCCAATAACGTCGAAGTGCTCTCCGAACTCAACGCCAAGACCGAGGACATCCTCCGAGATACCCTTTCACCGACGATCTCACCTAAGTTTGTCGAGAAAATGCAGTCGATTGAATCCAGTGTGCTGCGTACCACCAAGATTAAGTGGAATGCACTGCTTGATAAGGTCGCTAATGGGTATCAGGACCCGACTACGGACCCTTTGTGGCTCTTCCGGTGCATTGTGACCAGTATCAACGTCGATGCTGAGAAGGTGGAACAGTACCTCAAGCACTTATTGCAGCATCTTGGCGATGAAAACCCTGACTACCTGGTGTCGAACGACCCAATGGCTGTGAACAAGAACGAGCCGTTGTTGGAAATCGCCACCAAGCTCGGTGCATGGCCCACGGAACTGGGGAATGGCGACTGGACAGACTACCAGAAGCTTGCCTATAGCCTCCAGAACCGTCTGAAAGGCTTCCAGATGACCATGGCGGGGGGCAGTATCGACCTTTCTAGTCTGCGTACCTCGCTGACTACCGTTCGTAGCCTGCTCAGTGACAGTTATCTACGTGAATTTGAGTCCAATACCAGTGCCTTGTCCTCAGTAGACAAGCGAATGGATGAAGTCATGGTCAAGTTGCGTAAGCAAGTGGAGGTATTGGACCCAATAGAAGGCAACGCCGCCCGAGACCTGAACCAAGTCATGTCCTTGATGCGGTCCTACACCTTAGGATTGCAGAACATGGACAACACCGCCCGACTGATTTTCGGTCAGGTGGGCTATCTGACCAACATTTTCGCTGAATATGAGCGTCTACGCCGTAAGGCTATGGACGAATTCATCACTGGACCGGGATTGGAGACCTCTGATCGGCAACGTCTGGTCAAATTGAGGGATCAATACCGTAAGAAACTGCACTGAAACGACATAAACGGGGAGGTCAGAAGACCTCCCCGCGTTATGCCGCCTATGACTCAGTGTGGCGTACCCATTCGATGTCGATGGCATCGGCTACTGCCAATGTCCCATCGGGCATCGCGACCGCTTTCTTACCGATACACAGGCGACCGGAGTCATCCTCGATGGTAATCACGTCAAAATCATCCACCCCACCCAGCTGACCGACCTTCACGGCGATGACATCGTTACCGACCACCGCTTTGATGTTGGTCGCACACTCATCCCGCGTTACCACCGCATCTTCAAATACCGATGCCATGATCTCAGTGGCTGAACTGGCCAACTGTTTACGCAGGTCTGCATCCGCGTAAACCGCTCGCGTGACGTAGAAGGTGATAACCGGGTGTTGTGCCGCCGAGATGGTCTTCGATTGCTCCTCGCCCACCAGCACATCGAGCACACCGATGGTGGACTTAGGATGGAAGTACAGCTTGGTTTGTTCCAACAGCACTTCGACCAATGGCTGTAGATCGTCCGTCAACCACTGCACCAGGGTAGCCGGTACGCTTTTGCGGTACGCGACATCCAGCGCAGCGGTGGCGAAGTAATAGACGCCGTCCATGAGGAAGATATCCATTTGCCGGACGATGGTTCGGTCATCCGAGATGATCGGTTCGCCATTGGCATCGAGCATGGTCTCGCCAGCGTAATGCAGGATGGTTGGATTACCATTCTCGTCGAGCTTGACCTCACCTTTGGCATGTTCCAGTATCGGAACGGCCTTCCCGGTATCTGGATCGATCTCGAAAACCAACCGGTTGGTAGTTGGATCTTTCCGGTATTGGTTCTCCGTATACGTCAAATAGACGTCATTGTCATATTTGACGTAGTCCTGAGGACCTGCAATGGAACGAGCCCGCGTCCATAACCCGTTCATGTTGTCGCCGAACTTCAGGCGCACCGACTCCATATAGACACCGATAACGTCAGCCGGCAACAGGAAGTCGCCGATCTGGGTGTCGATCCAACTGGTGGTCTGCCCGTCCACATCGTTATTGGCCACGATGTAGATCAGGTTGAACGATGCCGTCAACTGCGTGGCATAGTTACGGACCACTGGCTCGTACATGGCAAAGTTGGTGAGCGTCAGGTTGTGATTGGCATCTACGTCCCAGTTGGTGGTGATGTCGAACTGGTAGATGCGCTCATTGGTATCCGGGTTCTTACCGACCAGGGTACCGTTCATGTACGCACCGTCCGATTCACCGACTGGCTGGAACATCAGTTGCACGTAGACGTTGGCGTCATCCAGTTCCTTGAACGCATCGCTGGAGTCGGTCTGCACCAGCAACCGCCATCCAGTAGCTGTTCTCGACAACTCCGTGATCGAGGAGTTTACCCCCAGACCTGTGGTGTCGTTATCCTCGACAAACGATTTAAACACGATCTCCGGGGCGTCGAAGTAATACGGACGCGTCTGGAACGTGTTCTCGGTGGTGTCGAGGACATAATGGAATGGACTGTAGAGGTACTCGTTGTTGGAGATCTTCTCTGCTTGTTTATCCAGCGTCAGTGCCTTGATCGCTGCCAACTCGCTGTCGCTGACGATCGACAGCACCCCGTTACTGCTGAGGTAAAGCATGTCAGGCGTCAAGGTCAATCGGTTGCCATTGTCGATCACCGCGTTCATCCCAGCCAAGGTCTTGAGCGTGGCCGAGAGCATGCCCATGGTGGTCCCTGCCCCGGTGACCAGATCGCCGGTATCGGGTTTGGGCAATTGTCGTGTTGCCAGGAACACCCGATTGGTGATGTTGTCGACGTTGACCACGGTGCTGTAACCCAGGTCTTCCAACCGACTGGTGATCTGAGCATTCGTGATCGGCACATCGTTCGGACCCAGGGAACTGCGCATGACGCGCGCACGCAATTGCTCAAAGGTCAGACCGTTGGTGCCGCCTGTAGCCAGGTCATCGGAATAGACGGACATCGACTCCATGTTGCGAATCGGGGCCACGTACTTATCGTTGTCGTCCTTGTCCAGGTTGATGAAGCTGGCCACGAACTGGTTGGACAGGTAGCTGGACAGTGCCTGATTGATCGGACCTTTGGTGGTGTAGATGTCGATGCGCAGTTCGGTGTTGATCAGCCCCGTGGTGTAGTACACCTGGGGGATGGTCACTTGTAGCACATTGTCGATCACCTTGAGCAGCACCGTCGGCGTCAGGGGGTCGAAGACCTGGTCCGAGTGCGTGGTCTTGACCTCGGTCCAATTACCGGAGAGATCAGCCAGGTAAGCACGGCAGTGGTAGTACTGGTCTTGCAGGTCGTAAGATTTCTTGAAGGCGGTGGTGCCGTTCAGACTGGCATTGTAGCTATCGATGCGGTATTGCAGCAGCGGCACGGTGATCGCCAGGTACTCGGTGTGCTCGGTGTTGTAGTTCTGGATAGTCCAGTCGACCTTGTTGCTCTGCAAGGTCTGGATGGGACTGGGTTTGTTACCATCGTACACCAGCTGCAATCCACCATGACCCATCACCCGAATATCGATCGGGTACGTAAAGGTGAACGGCAGCCCAGCAACGTCCACCCGAGTGTTGCGGGGGATGGTCAGCTTACGCACATTACCCGAACCGATGGCAATGGCTTTCTGAATCACTTCTTCCTTGGCAATCAGGAAGGTGATATTAGCCTTACCAGGGGTGGCAAATCGGCCGATGTAATCTTTGTCCGACATGTGCAGGTACAGTTCTTCAAATGTCAAGGCATTCGAAGGGTACTGTTTACGGTTCAGCACTTCGGACTGCATCATGCCGGCTGCACCGACTGTGGCCGAGGCTTCCAGCAAAAAGACGAAGGGGTTGCTGGGGTCGATGATTTCCAGACCACCCGTGTAGGTTTGTTCGACCTGGGCAATCATAGCGCGCTGAATGGCACCTGGATCGTACTGTGCAGTGTTGATCAAGTCGATCAGATTACTCCGGTCGCTCATTGGTTTCTCCAGGTATCGGTTTCATTCGGGATGGTGGTTTCAAGGATGCGGGTGCCGTTCTTGTCGGTCGCTGCACGATTACGGTTGTAATCGATTATGCCTTGCGCAGTCACCATGCTGGTATTCAGACTCGTGTACTCGCGGTACAGGTCTTTATGCACCCACCACTCCAGCTCCTGAGTGGTTTCATTGATCCGCGGGTACCCAGTGTAGTTAAAGAGAGGGCGCTCAGCTGGCGTCAGCTTTTGGAAGTAACTGGAACGTGAAGCGTCTTCCATCTGCGGGTTGAACTTATAGACAGCCGAGTTGAACTCTTCCAGCACCAGCGGATCGTTATAGATGGCACCCACGCAATCAAACGACATGCTGATCTGGTTGACTTCATCAGTCATCGGGTTATCGCGGCTGTAATTGAAGCTGGCGCCGATGTTCAGGGAAGAGGGCATCGCCACACCACAGCACGCCCACTTCTGTACGTACGTGCCTGTGACATCTAGCACCAGACGGTAAACCCGGGTCATGTAGTCGATTTCATTTTCGACGATGCAGTAAGGCCACGGCACCATCTCGCCGACATAAACAGCACCCATGTAGATCAACCAGGCATGGAAGAGCGTGGTGATTGGATCACCCTTAATGTTTTGGAAGTTACAGTTAAGGGTATAGTGGCCATTGATGCGAACGTTGCTGTCGTTCATCATCCAGGTCTCTTTGGCCACACCCTCCTGAGAGATGTATGCATTCGCCACCAAATCCGGCCATCCCGTGCACGAGATCAGCGTGTTGGACAGCAGCGGAATGAAAGGCATGTTCGAGTCGACCAGACCTGGACTGACCAGGCCGGAGTCGCTGGTGAGGTCCGGACTGAGCAGCAAACGGATGGCGCGTTGGTACGTGTTCTCAGCCCTGGACAGCAAATGGGTGAGCTGACGCACTTGCCCAAGGTTATCGTATGACAAATTCAGATTGGGCCGGGTAAAGAAGGTCAGACCTTGTATATCCGTGTTCGTCGGAACAGCGTTACCCTGCTGCCTACGGTTCAGGCCCCACATGAGGTCGGCGAACCGTGCGTCTGTGGTGCCCAGAGCCTGCTCCATCGAGACCCTGGACAACAGAGACGTTAGGTAGCCGACATCACCTCCACTGTCGACAAATCCCGCGTCTTGGGCGATCTTGTTGAGCTTACTCATAAAGGCAAATTGGTCGTCCACTTCCTCTCTCCAACCAAGGACTTAAAAATCATGCTGAGTGGTATCGCCGCTGGCGCCCTTTATGAAGCCGGTAAATGGGGCGTAAAAAAGGCTTCTTCCATCATCGCTCCGGCTGTTCGCGATGAACTCATCAAGCGCGTCGGTGAGCAGAGCGTCGACGGTGCGTTCAACGCAGCACGTAAGGTGCTCGACACCGCTGCCAAGAGCGATTTCTCCGGCCCCACCGACCTCATCAGCTTCACTCAGTCGGCCCGCCTGGAGCCGATCATGTTGGTGGATCAGAAGGCCCTGTTGGTGCCCTTCATCTCCGACGTTTCTCACACTATGTTGAGCCTGTTCACCGGCTACTTCCTGCAAGCGATCGCCATCGACACCAACATCTCGGGTGTCCGTGTGATGGACCGTCTGGACAAGTTCAATCCGGATCGGAACCTGCAAGAAGCCACCCGTGCACTGCTCTCCATGGAGTCTGCCGGTGCGCTGGTACCGTACGACAGTAAGGCTGCTTATGCCCACGGTCTGCCATTCCCTGGCATCAAGGTCGGGATGGAAGCCTACGGGGTCCAAGTCTCCTTCGAGGATGACGACAAGGACGCCAAGGCCGGCTACACGGCCAAGGACATGACCAAGCTGGTGCAAGATGTTACCAACCTCGCCGTGGGTAAGGTCATCGAAGTGACCATCACCGAGAATGGCCAGTCCGCTAAGGTGCCTCTCACCATCCGCCTGCGTGCCACGTCCATGCCGTCCAATGTGCTGGTCGAAACCCTGTCGGTTGGTGGCGTCGACTACTCTGCATCGGCACGCCTGCGTGCCTGGCGTGCCGGCGAACTGCGTTTCTGGTCCGACATCGTGCTGGGTCTGGACCGTATCGACGCACACCGCGCTGCCGCTGTCAAGGACACCTCGGGTTACTACAGCGCCGTGCATAAGCGCGACACCAACAACAAGCTCGTCAGCGTGATGAAAGGTACCCCGTCCATCGGGACTGCTTCCTCCATCATCGTACTGACCGAGCAGACCCGCAGGGATCTGGAACGCAACATCAACGGTCGTCTGTCGGACTTCAAGGTTCGCCAGGGCATCTTCCAGAACACCTTCTCCATGCTGATGGCTGTGGTGGACCCCGAATGGGAAAATGTCACCATCTATCACCGTGGTATCGAGATGCCCACCGAGCTGTCGGCCAAGGACCTGAAGAGCGCCTCCAAAGGCAATGGTCCCGACCTGGCTGAAATCCTCAAGGCCTACCAGCTGGGCGCCGCCCCGAGCCGCCTGTAAACCCACCGTCTAGGGAACCCCCAACCATGCAAGTACTCCAGTTCATCCGTTCCCTGGCCCAGAGCTTCCAGCGCAACGACATCACGGAGAACCTCCGTCTGTTGCGCGAGGACCTCGTCAACCAAACGCTGCCTCTGTACGAGACCGCGCTGAGTGACCTGGGCGGCAAGTCGCTGCGCTCGAAAGTGGGTCAGGACTTCGTCAAGAAGTTCAACCAGGCCGTCGATACCCCGTTCCGGGGCGACTGGCTGGCTGTCAGTGTCGCTACCATGAAGGTGCTCCAGAATAACCTGGACACCCTCGAAAACCTGGTGGAGAAGAACTTTGCCCGTGATGTGGTCATCTCCGGCATGACCTATCAGAAGGCACAGATCCTCCAGTACATCTCGTACGCGGAGTTCTTCAGCCAGTACGCCCGTCAAGTGCTGCTGTATATCACTGCTGCCGAAGCCAACGTGGTTGCCAAGACCCTGCAACCGGGTAAAGAGCGTCCGGCACCGGAGATCCAGTGGCTGGAGTCCAACCAAGACTCCTTCTTCAAGATCTTCCGCATCGTGGTCATCAAGTCCACCGACCTGACCAAGTTGCTCGAGTCCATCCCGGAGATCACCATCACCGAGGACAACACCGGTACCTTGGCTCAAGTGCAAGGCGTCGCCAAGCTCGACCCGCTGCAATTCGGCCTGATCAGCCTCAACTGGAACCCCTTCTACAAGATCGGGGTCAAGTGGGCCAACTATCGGATCGACAAGAACAACCGCGCCAAGGCCGAGAAGCGAGCCATCGAGTTTCGTCTGGAGCAGCTGCGCAAGCAGGCCAGCGGTCAGAATGACCCGCAACTGGAGTTGGTGATCACCAACTACGAAGACCAGGTCAACAAGCTCGCCGCCAAGATCGCCAAGTTCGAGGAGGTCTGAGCCATGACCGGTATCGTACGCACTCACCGGGGCTTTGTGGTCCCGGTGGAGATCACCGATGACCCCAAGATCCAATGGTACGGCAACGCGACCATCACTCAGTTGTACAATGATCTGAACGATGACCGCGTGGACTGCAACCAATGGGTCTGGCAAGAACGCGCCATCGAAGTGGTCCAGGATGTCCTCAATCGAATTCCTGGCTTCTTCGGGTCGCAGCTGGTCAGTGGCTTGCCGATGCCGGCTCGCTGCATCGACTTCCTGCACAGCACGTTCCTGTTCATCAAGACGGGTCAGCGCAAGCTATCCACGTTCAACTGGATGGACCTGCTCGAGATTCATCCGGTCACCATGCCCCCCGTCAACTGGAAGGTCACCGGTGACTTCCGTGCCGAATTCGATGAACTGCCGTTCATGTCACCGCACAAGTTGATCCCCCTGTGGCTTTCGCAGCCCATGGGACTCCAGGACATGGTGCTCACTGCGTACATCCTCTTCGGCACCCTGGACTACGAGAAGTAGTCCAGGTTTTCTGGAGCTGTATGTTATGACCAGCGCGCGCTGGTCGTGGCGCCATGTGGCAACATAAGGCGCTCTGCTTAAACTCGAGTTCACAACCTGATTGCAATTAGGAGCTTTTTCATGAGCAACGCATTCCTGCGTGACGCCCTCCGCGCCTCCCTCGAGAGCGATGTGGAGATCATCAACCCGCTGACCGACGAAAACCAGACCAACATCGGTGAAGTTCTGGCCGAAGTCGCCGAAGCAACCGACAGCGACGCTGCCGAAGTCGAGAAAGCCGACCGCGTGGTCGACGAGCTGGAAACCGCCTCGGACTCCCTGGAAGCCATCTGCGCCACCCTGGAAAGCCACATCGCCGAAGGCGGCATGAACCCGCAAACCGCCATGATGCACAACACCGCCGTGGCCAACGTGCTCAAGCGCCTGCCGATCGACGCCAGCCGCTTCACCATCTCCACCGAATCCTTCGGCGGCTCGGGCGACAAGCTCGTGGCTTCTCAGGAAGCGCTGGACGGTGTGAAGGAACTGCTGCTCAAGATCTGGAACGCCATCAAGAACGCCGTGATCAAGGCCTTCGATACCGTCAAGGTGTTCATCGCCACCATCCGCAAGTCCGCTCCGGTCGTGATCGCCGCTGGTCGCGCGCTGCAAGCCAAGGCCAACGCCGCCAAGGGCCAGACCGCCAAGTCCGAGAAGGTCAACGTCGCTGGTGCTGCTCGCTACCTGTCCGTCAACGGTCAGTTCCCGGCTTCGGTCTCCCAGGCCCTGACGCAGGTCGTCTCCGCTGGCGAAGGCGTGCGCAAGTCCGCCAAAGCCGGTGCCGCCCAACTGCGCATCGTTGCGGGTAAGATCTCCACCGGCACCTTCGATCCGGCGACCGACTACAAAGCGCTGGCCGATGCCGTGGTGAACCCGCTGCCGACCACCGAACTGCCTGGCGGCAAGAAGATCGTCGTCAACAACACCGGCGTACCGACCCTGGCTGACGGCACCAAGTTCAGCGGCGATGCCGAAATCGCTGTCCCGAGCATCGAAGAAGTCATCAAGGTCGCTGCCGGTGTGCGCGACATCGGCGCCTTCATGCAGGAGTACACCGCCAAGGACTTCAGCGATCTGGAGAAGAGCGTGACCGGTTTCATCAACGAGACCAAGAAAGGCGTCGATGGCGTGAAGGATGAGGCCAAGGCTCAGGCCATGAAGGACAGCCTGAACGGCGCTGCCAAGTGCACCAGCATCGCCCGTGGTTGCGGTCCGCAGTACCTGCGCTACGCTGGCCAGACCGCCAAGGCCGCTGTGGCCTTCGGCAACAAGGTCCTGGCTCAGTACGGCGCGGCGGCCACTCCGGCGGCCTAAGTCGTCACCCTGCGCAATAGATGAGGTCCCTTCGGGGACCTCATCTTTATGCCGTTTGTATGACGCATTTATACCGCATCGAGGAACCTACGATGTCTGTCGCTGAACACTTACTCGCCTCGTCTGAGGAACTTGACGACGAGACGCAGGCTAACGAAGACGTGTTGGTCTTCAACCAACTCCAGGAGAGTGTTGCAGATCACGATGCTGCACTGCGCGGTATCCACAATGACGAATGTCTGCGTGAGATGGTCTCCGATCTTAATATCGTGGCCAGTACCATGGAGTCGGCCAGCCTAGCCGAACTGGCGCTGATGCAGATCGCCGCAAACCTGGCTGGCATGAATGCCGGTTATTCGGCCGAGTCGCTGTATCCCTCACTGGAAAGCAGCGAGGGTACTCGTGTCTCCACGGAATCCACCAAGGATGTCATCGATTCCCTGTGGGAACGTATCTACCGTGCGATCAAAGCGCTGATCAAAGGGTTCATTGCCTTCTGGAAAACGGTATTCGACGCTGTGGACCGCCTGCGTCGGGCTAACACCCGCATGAAGGTGCGAGCGGGGGCGACGGTGGGTCGTAACCCGACGGTTTCCACGGTCACCCTGAGGCGAGAAGTGGATAAGCTCTCGTTGCGAGGTGTACCGCCCAGCAGCGGACCTGAGATCGTTCGGAACATGACTGAAGCCAGGCATCAGTTGGAAGTCATCCTGGGTAACTACATCAGCAATGTCACGGATGCAGGTGAAGCCCTTAAGACAGCACTGGGCAACACGCGGGTAGGCCCTGAGGATTACCTGGAAGGTGTCGTGACGGCTGCAAATCGGCTGCAAATGACACGCATCGCTTCCATGCTCTCTGCCAAAGCGTACCGGGATGTACGGTTCAGGGCAAATGAGGTCCTGGTGGCGCCACCCCTGCCTGGGAATAAGTCACTCTTCGTTCGTACAGGTGGTGATGGCCTGAAGAGTGATGATCTGTTTGTTCGTGCACAAGCTGCGCGCAGCCAAGGCATCCAACTGGCCTATTCGGATGCACGGGACTTCCCGGCGCATTCTGATTACCCCATCCAGACGATGTCTGCCAAAGATGTGCAGGCACTGGCTACCGTCATGGACCAGATCCTGTCGGTGATCAGCGACTTCGTCAAGGGCAGTACCAAGGACAAGCTTAGCAGACTGCATTCTTCGTTGCTTGACACCTCGGCATCGGCGAAGAATACGTTGTACAGCGGTGCGGTGGCCACCACCGATAGCCGCTACTACGAGGCCGCGTTGCGGTTTAACACGGCTTTTGCCGGCTGGTCCGGAAACCCTCACGACGCCCTGGTTACCCACCTGCTCAGTGTTTGTCGAGCAGCGCTGGTTCTGGGCAACAAATCCCTTCTGGCACACGGTTAATAAATCATGGGCATGAACTCCATCATCAATCGCATGATCGCTACGCTGGAAAGCAATGGCGAAGACGACAACGTCACGGGCACCGGCGGTAACGGCGATGACCCCAAGCTGTTGAACACCGACAGCCCTGCCACCCACGAACAGAACGAAGCTGATCGCGAAGTGCAGCAAACCCAAGTCCCGTCAGCGGACGACCAACCCAACCCGGTACCCAAAGAAACCGATACCGGCCCTGCCAGCGAAGTCGCTCAGCCGGCTGAGATCCAGAACCAACAACCGGCGCCGACCTTCCAGGCTTCCGAAACCCCGAAAGACACCGGTGATCTGGTGGCAGCGGCTGCTGCGAAAGCCTCCGACCCGGAAGAACCGCGTACACCGGCTTCCTATGGCCTGAATGATCCTGAACTGGCCTCCGGTCTGGCTGAGGCACTGGAATCGGCCGACAACACTGACGGTATCGCTGGCGCTGGTGGTACGGGCAAGAACTTCGCGTCCATCTTCCCGCCCTTCACTGCACCACCGGCCAACCTGCAACCTGGCAATGTGACGCCATCCACCGAAGAGGGTGATGGGGCTCAGGGCGGCGAAAGTCCCTCCGAGGCATTGGCTGAACATGCCGCCGAAGACGATCAGCGTTTCGCTGAAGTCAACGAGCGCATCACGGAGGGTGAGCAGGAGAACGAGCAGGAACACGAAGTGCTCCAGGAAGAGATCGATCAACTCAAGGAGCGCGTCGAGATCGCCGATGACCTGGACGACGTGGTCAATCAAGTGACCTCCAATGAGTCCATCTGTTCGGCAGATGTTACGTTGGCCAACATCTCGCTGAAGTCCATCGGTAGGCACCTGAACACCACCGCACCGAGCTTCGAGTTCAAGGACGGTAAGGTGTCCGTCGAATCGCTCGAAGACGTGCAGGCGTTCCAACAGCGCGTGGGTCTCTGCCGGGGTAAGCTGGAGAAGCTCCTGGCTAAAGCCAAGGACAAGAAGTAAGCCTGACAGGGGGAGTCTAGATGGCTCCCCCTGCTTATGCCGTCAGGGAGCGATTCTATGACCTACACACGGCTGAGTTACGACTATGCCCAATCTCATCGTCCCCGTTTATGAGACGCACGAGAGTGTCACGCGACGTGCCATCCACAGCGTCGTGACCCAAGTCATGAAGATGACCGGCGTCGATCCCAAAACCCCGATTCGGTATCCGGGTCCTTTGGGTAACAACTACCAAGGTGGCACTGCCATCTCCGAAGAACCCACCAACACCTTCCAACATTACTCCAAGATCACCATTAACGTGAGCGAGGAGTACAAAGATGACGCTGTCATCAATACCCCCGTGCGTTATCAAGACGCCCAACCGATTTTCGAAGACAAGGACCTACGCGTCCTGGTCAAACCGATCTTCAGCCATACCCACGCCACGATCAATTTCACGTACCGGGCTGCCACGCGTCCTGAGGTGGAGCGGTGGCGAGATGACATCAAGGTAAGGATCGGTGATAACCGCCAAGCGTTCATGCATGAACTGGAGTATCACTGGGCAGTGCCCAAGTTTGTAATGGCGGGCCTGTCGCACTTCTACCAACTGCGTGAACGCCAGGCGGGTTATGGTGATACGCTGGGCAGTTGGTTCAAGGACAAGTTCACCAAGCGCGCCACACTGCTGACCAACATGAGTGGTAGCGAGCTGCTGCGGGTAATCGCTGAGAAACAAGGCGGCATCCAGGGTTGGTTCGATTGGACAGAACCCAGTCAAGCCGACAAAGACAGTGAAGGTGCCAGTTGGACCATCACGTTTACCTACCACGTCAATTACTGGAAGCCGGTGTCCACCAACTTCCTGTATCCGCTGGTGATCCACAACCAGATGATTGATCCGGCGTTCTATGACCCGGCGCCGGCATATACGCTGGAAGCCCGACCACGCCTGATGGGCGACGTCAAGGCTTCCTTCGATCACATCATCGATTACAATGCTCGTCCACCCGAGGACCCGCTAGGCGGTATCCGGGTACCAGCGTTCGATGAATGGACACCGATCGCCTGCTTTAACTACACCACCTCGCTGGTGAATTGGCTAATTCAAGTCGATCCTGCCGATCCCACCAATGTCATCGACTTCAACAACATTGGCGACGACGTATTCCATCCCGCCTTCCTGAAGTTCATGCGCAAGGAATATCCGTACATCAACCGTAGGGGATTCAGTCTGGTGCACTGCGCCATGTTCCGGGGTGAAGAACCGTTGACGGAACCCTGCATCGACATGAGTGAAGACCTGGTGGTGCGTACGCGTAACCCCATGTTGATGCGCGAGATGTACCACTTCCGGTTGGCATTGGTAACCGATTACAGTCTTTTCACCCAGCGCGCCATTCAGGCTATGGTTGAAGGTGGTCGCACCACACTGCTGCTCTTCCAGTGCCTGGTACCGGAACTGGATGTAGAGTATGCCGCAGCCAATTACCTCTACGAGGGTCCCAGTGGTGAAGAACTGCAACTCTGGTACATCCAATGGTTCTTCCGCTACCTGAAGGATCATCGTAAAGGTGAGACCGGCGGCGGGGTCGGTGGTGGTAGCGGTGAAGCCGGTGGGCCTGGGCTTAATGGTGGCTACTACATCGACTGGCCCTTGGTGGGGATCGTAACCATCATCGCCAAACGTGACTCTCAAGGAAACTGATCATGCCCATCATGACGCAAAACGGTGCGGTGCCGCCTAAGGACACCGCCATCGAACCGGTCAGAACGCAGTCAGCTGACTACGCTGGCGTGACGGTCGACACCAAAAAAGAAAACATGTCCTCGCTCACGACCTACCTGGCTGGGCAGTCGTGGAATGTGGACTATTACCGACAACTCATCAACAAGAACGATGGGCTGAACTCCCTGCAAGTCGGGTTGTCCAGTATCTATCAGCAGTACGAGTTGATCCGGGGGATGGAGCTTAAGGTCACCACCGCACTCAACAGTCCGTCCCAGGACACCGAGTCGGCGGAGATGATCCTGCAAGGTGCGGCCAATGTCTACGGTGTGCTGCCCCCTAACCAAGGGGACATGTTCATCGCTGACATTGGTGACGGTCGGGAAGGTCTGTTCACTGTCACTGGTGTGACCCGCAAGTCGATCTACCAGCAGTCGGCTCACGAGATCGAATACAAGGTCATCAGCTACAACACCACCCAAACTGCCCAGGACCTGAAGAAGAAGGTACAGCGGACAGTTTACTTTGATCGTGACTACCTGCGACTGGGCTACAATCCCATGCTCACGGACGAAACCGTGCAGCTGCGTCGTCTGTTGGACGGTCACTATGCTCGTCTGCTGGCGATGTACTTCAATGACTTCTATAGCCGCGAAGTCAACACGCTGATCGTACCGGATCAGTCCAGGATCATTTACGATGCCTTCATCACGATGTTCCTGCGCAATATCCTGGGCACCGACGAGCATCCCTACCTGCGCCAGCTGCGTTCGCTCAACGTCTACAATGATCAGGCCATGTACGAGTTTACTCTCTGGAACTGCCTGGAGCGGATGGATCTGACCATGGTGGGGCTAACCGCCCAGGAAATGGTCATCGTGCCAACCACGCACTTTGCGACAATGCCGATGTTTAACAGCATCTACTACTCGCGGTGCAATGCGGCGATCTACCCGAAGATGTACCCCACCAATGTGGACGCCACCCACCGGACCATTGCTCCTCAGCCGGACATCGTGCTCAAGCGAGGTACGGCACGGTACAAGGAACTGGATCGCCTGATCCGCGAAACTGAACTCATTACCCCCAATGCGTACGGACCACTTCACACCGGTCAGCCGGCTGCCATCAAACGGGTCACCGTGGACGACTTCTATGTTTTTAGCGAAGACTTCTATCGGTATAACCCAGAGGTTGGCAGGTTGTCGCGTCTGGAGAAACTGACCCTGGACGCACTGCAAGGTGACGCGCTGGATCTGAAGGACTTGGAAGACCTGTGTGCCCATGCGCATGATTGGGACAACCTGGAGCGCTTCTACTACTTCCCGGTGCTGTTCGTCCTGCTAAAGGTATACCCACGAGGCTTGTAACATGGTGATGCGAGAACTTTCTTCCGAAGAGGTAGCCAAGCGTCAGACGGCTGCCTGGAAGCTCACCCACACGAACTGGCGCTTTAGTGTGCCGATGTACCAGTTCAAAACCCAGGAGTATTTCGACAGTGTCGGAGTGGGGGTTTCGGGTGATAAAGCCATCGATAAAGAGGCACTCAAACAACGCGTGGAGACCTCCGAGACATTGCTGGAGATCGCCAGACGGCATGAGCAAGACCATGACATCCGTCTGGCTAATCCTAAAGACTCGGTGGGGATGTATGAGATCCTACGGGAGCACCTGGATAATTGGGCTAAGGGTTTGCGGGATGACCGTAACCTGGATGTCGATGAGCAGACCCTGGATGAACTGGAGATGCTGGACCAATTGGCAGCGGATGTCTATCAGATCGCCCGGCGGTACAAGCCCAACATCCAGGAGCGTAAGTCCATCGTCAACCGCCTCAAGAACCTGGGTGGCGGCATCACTCGTAAAAGCACCTTCCTGGATCGTGCTGCGGAGAAACCCAAGGAAGATACTCGTCCTAAGGAACACACCCGCATGTACGATTTCATGGTCGAGGAACTGGAACGCCGTCGTGGGGGTAGGAGATAAGTCATGGACCTGGAACAGACGACACTGGTCAATGAAGTCGGTTTGATCCTGAACCAGGCTGCCAAACCTGTGCACTACTACTGGGAGGCTGCTATTATCGCCGGTGGGCAGGTATATCCTGCCTACAAGGTGATGAGCATCGACGTGCGTCGAGATTACGCCAACAACTACGCTGACCAGATCATGATCGAACTGTACATCGGTGGTGGTACCTATGCACGGAACATCGTGCCGTATAAGGAGGACCTTAAAGTCCTGCTGGTGCGTAATCCCATCGGCGAGGTAAACAACGGTGTCAGACCTGAAGAAGGGATTTTCCATCAGACCTTCCGGGGTACGCTGCTCCAGAAAGACCAGCCTGCTACCGCGGGCGATGACCCCTTGATGACGGCTGACCCAGTAGTGGGTGATCTGGTCAGCATGCGGCGTATCCAAATCCAGTTACAGGACTTGTCACTGGAACAGATACGCCTGATCACAGTAGGCACCGTGGTGGGTAACTGCAAGCCCGCTGATCCGATCTTGTATTTCCTGAGTCAGGCCGGTAAGTCGATCAACGTGGATAAGGAGAACCAGATCCGCGGTGTAACGATGATCCCGGCCAATAATCAGGAGGTGCAGGATCACATCGTCATTCCTCAGCAGACTTCGTTGTTGGAACTGCCTGACTATATCCAGAATGTGTGCTGTGGAGTGTACAACGCAGGGCTTGGTTTTTATCTACAAAAACAGATGTGGTATGTGTGGCCGCTATATGACCTCACGCGGTTTGATACGTACCAGCAGACGGTCACCGTCATCGTGGTACCGAAGAACCGTCTGAACAGTGTTGAGCGCACGTATCGCACCACGGCCAACCAAGTCATCATCTTGGGTACGGGGGGTGCACGACACGTCGATGCCACCGAGGATGCTATCGCCAACCAGGGTAACGGTGTGCGGTTTGCTGACTCGAGAAAGATGCTGGAGAGCTTTGCTGAAGTGAAAGGGAATAAGGCGGTGGCCAAACGTTCCTACAACAACAGCGAGTTCGTAGGGATTAATCGGGCCAGTGGCCTGAATAACATCCCCAACGGTGGCTTTAACAACAACATCTACTACGAGACCAGTCAACTGGCTAGCCGTAAAGGTTCGATCATCGAAGTGATATGGCAGAACAGTGAGCCTGATTTGATCACCCCCGATAAGCCATTCCAGGTGATCGTTGCCAAAGATGGGCTACCGCAGATCATGCGCGCCACCGTACTGGGCACGCACACGTACATCGACGGTGGCGACAACGGCATAAAGAACAACCGCCACATGAGCAAGACGTCGATCTGGCTCTTCGTGGATAAGGACCTGCCAGAACTCAAGGAATTCGAGGCCACTACCAAGGTCGATCAATACAGTTCGCCGTTGCCCATTTAAACGGATCACAGTGCTACATTATCGACTTGATCAAGGATTGGGGAGAGGGCGTAAGCTCTCTCCCTATGCCGGTTAACCGAGGCTACGGAGGTAGCTATGGAATCCAAACCGCTAGGGGAGAGTAGAGCAAAAGCCGGACAACTGCTATCCCTTTACGTGGAGAGTGAGACGCTACCCCTCTCCGCCACGCTGTACGTGCTCAAGGACTTTAACTTGAGTGAAGAAATGGCCAACTATTTCGAGGCCAACCGTAATGAACGTTCTGAATCGGCAATGGGTTTGTTCACTGAGTACCTGAAACATAAAGGGTTGGTGGAAGAGCCTTACAGTGAGATCATGGTGATCGGACAGGCCGGTCGGCCACCCAGACGGATGATCAATGAATGGAAGTTTCGCAGGAACCCGACGATGTTCCTCATGGAACGCATCCACCGCATGTTGCACACGGCCAGTCTGTATCTCTTCACCCACGACGGTACTTACCTGATCCTATTGGACCACGGACAGTGTCCTGAAGAGGTTATCCTGGAGATTTCCCACAAAGGGGAGCCTTTGGGGCGAGTGCATCTGGATGTCATGTCCGATACACCTAAGCGTGTTAAGATAAACAACGAGGATCTTAATCGCATCAGCACTGTGGTGCAAAAGGCCCTTATCGAGAAATTCCCCAAAGAGGAACTGACTGTTAGCCGCATCTGGCCCCACTTCTCCAGCACTACCAAACGATTTGAACTGGTTTCTGCCCAACCTGCGTAGGTCATCATGATACAGATAGAGATCACGACTCAGTGTAACCTCACGTGCTTTTATTGCACGGGTCGTCACATGGAGCAGAAGCAGATGGACATGGACGTCTTCAAGGATATCGTGACTGACCTGCTACCGGGTACTCTCGTTCATCTGCAAGGTGAAGGCGAACCCCTGCTTCATCCGCGATTTGGAGAGATGGTGGATCTCTGTACCCGTCTGCGCCTTAACATCAGTACCACGACCAATGGCACCATCCCTTTTGATATCAACAAGGTAAACAACTTTCACGTAAGCCTGGATACCTTGGACCCGGAAGTCGCTGAAACGATAGGGCGACATCACTTGGATAAAACCCTGCGGAATCTGGAGACCTGGATCAAACAGGATAGAAGGAAACTGTGTATCCGCATTACTGATCATGGACAAGAACTGCGTAGCGTGTACGCCTATTGCAATGCACGTAACTTACGGTACGAAGTCCAGAAACTTAACAACAAGGAGGAATACGGAGTCTGCTACCCGGTTAAGGTGGTGGAGGAACAGAAAACACGTAAACCCAGCTGCCATTTTGTCCGCACGGGATTTAAGTATTACACCGTGGATGGACACAGGCTGCCGTGCTGTTTCATTAAATTCCCCAAACAAACGCTGGGAGAGATTCTCGCCGACTTCCAGGAGGGTAACGTACCCTCCAGCTGTCGCGGCTGTCCCATGCTGCGTTACTATTGATAAGGACTATAGGTATGGAACCTAAACTGGGCCTCATTGTGGCAGCAACGCCCCAAGGACATATCGGTTATAAGAACGGGATTCCGTGGGTTCTCAAGGGCGATCTGGCCAACTTCAAGAGCCTGACGCTGGGTCAGGTGGTCATCATGGGTAGCAATACCTATGAGTCGCTTCCCAATGCCCCTCTCCCCAACCGCGTGAACATCGTGGTGGGTAAACGGTACCATGGTCACTCAGGTTTTCTCGATGAAGACCTGGGGCTGTACACTGCACCGACCCTGGGAGATGCGATCGAACTGGCTAAGCGCTTTGCTACCGACTGGATTTACTTCATCGGTGGCGTTCGTATCTACGAGGAGGCTTTGCCGCTAGTTGAAGTTGCTCACGTAACCCTGGTGCACAAACAGGGAGAGTACGACACCCAAATCAACAACCTCAATTTTCCGGTCTCGTTATGGTCGCTTGATAGCAACCACGTGACGGTGTTCGACACCGATCCAGAGATTGGTCTTCCCATCCCCTCTCACACTTACCTCACGTATCGTCGCAAGTAATTTTGTAATGCTGCGTGTAGTGGTATAGAGGGCAAGCAAGGAGATACACCCTTGGATAAGCTCAGCGTAGAAACTATCGCAGCGATCTGTCATGATGCCAACCGCCGTCTTGCTCTGGCAAACGGCGATTCGGAAGTGCTGCCTGGTTGGGATGAACTGACCGATGAGCAGAAGCAAGTCTCGGTCCGTGGCGTGGAGTTTCGCGTCAACAACCCCGATGGCAGTGCTGCCGAGAGTCACGAAAACTGGCGGCAAGGTCTGTTGGCAGATGGCTGGCAATACGGCGAAACCCTCGACAAGGAAAACAAGGTGCACAACCTCCTGGTCGACTACAGCGAACTGCCCGAAGCTGACCGTGCCAAGGACGCTCTGTTCGTGGGCATCGTCGATGCACTGAAGCCCTACCTGGGCACTCAGGTCTCGACCGAGAACGAAGACCTCATGACCCAGGAAGAGCCGGACGAGGAGACTCGCAATGGCATCGTCATCGAGTCTGATGGTACCGGCGATCAGGACGCTCTAGCAGACGCCCTGAAAGCCATCGAAGACAACGGCCAAGGGGAAGGCGCGGCCAAGCTGACCGAGCAGTACCCCAACGCCGGTAAAGGCAGCGATGAGCTGCAAGCACCGAAAGATGACGGCTGCGTAGTCGGGTCGATGTAATCCTCCTGACTATTCCGCCCATCAAACTTCGACCTCCAGTTGCTGTGCACCCTACCTACTAACAGTTGGCAGACGTAGCCCAGAATCAAGGCCTCTGGACAAGAAGACCCCATGTCACTCCCTCCATCGGGTGACATGCCATCGTGGACCATGCACGGGGAGGCGACTCCCCGTTGTATGCCCTATCCGTAAAACAAGGAGAATCGCTCTATGCCCGTTACTCTGCGCGATGCCGTGGACGAGAAAACCAGACTGCGTCTGAGAACCGAAGTGACCAAACACGTCCCGCCGGCTAAGCCGACGCTTGACAAATCGATCCTGGCCAATGGCCCTGTCCAATACAAGACCGTGCGTGCTGGTCGTACCAGTCATGCGTGGCTGGTGGAGATCAAGAAAGACGACGTGGTGCTCAAGGATGACCTGGACCGCAAGGACAGTTACACCCTGGGCATGACCAAGTTCCTGAAGTTCTACGTGCGCGCTGACTGACGGCATAGACGGGGAGCTTCGGCTCCCCGTCTTAATCCGTCTCTAAGGAGTCATCTGTGAGTAAGTCGTTGATCCTGTTCTCAGGGGGGCTGGATTCTACCTACCTGCTGTGGAGTCGCTTGCAGGCAGGGTATATGACTCAAGGTTTGTTATACGTCGGGGATGCTAAGTCCCATGGCATCAAAGCCGAAGCCGAACTCTGGGCTCAGGACCGTATTCTGGTCTGGTTAAAGAAACAATTCCCAACTTTTGCCTTTATCCCAGAATGGCCGACCAACAAGGTGCAGTTCGGTGGAGCCGAGGACGTCAAGTTTGGTCAACCTTTCCCTTGGCTGATCGCTGCCATGGAACGGGTTAACGAACGTTACTGCGAGGTCGCCATCGGGTACGTCCTGGGCGATCAAATCACCCAACACCTGACTGACCTGCAAACGGCATGGAACGCTGTGTGGAAGTTTACCAAACACGGTGACACTGTCCCGTTGACATTCCCACTGCGATATTGCACCAAGGAGCGCATTCTCACTGAGATACCCTTGGAGCTGTACGAACTCACCTGGGTGTGCGAACGTCCCATCGACGTCTTGCGTACCTACGGCGATTTCGAACCGGGGATGCACCCTTACCTTCCGTGTGGTAAGTGCGTTCCTTGTATTACTAGAAAACTAGAGGAGCACCGTTTTAAACTCACTCATGGCGTTACCCTGCGCCAGTATCATTACGACAAAATCAAGGAGAAGAGAGATGACTCTCATCAACCGCGACGCGATCCTGCTCAAGTTACAGAACCTGAAGAACGCCAAGTCGGCTCCGATCAGTGTGGAGATCACCCTGCTGGCGGAGGAGCCACTGTACATCTGGATCACCAAAGACGGGACGACGTACAGCAAGCATGCGCTCAAACGGTGGTTGGGTGTGCTGGAACCCGGTGAGCGATTGCTGGGTTGGTCGGATGAACCCGAGCACGAACAGATCGCCGTGCATCACCTGTACCTGCTCGAAGATGAGCAGGAAGGTCTGGTAACGTTCGCCACCGATGAATGGCCCATCGGCTTCCGGGCAGTGATTGGCAGTGAGGTCCTGGAAGAACTCGAGGCGTAATCATTCCAGTGTTTGCGTAGGGTTTCCTCAAATTTTATGATTTGCTAGGAAACCCGACCGCTTACATTGGAGACCACTAATGGATGACGATTCCATCCTAACGGTCGTGGACAGCATATTCAGGTTTTGCGGTGGACGGTATATCAACCTACCCGTTAAAGATGACCTGAAACGCGATATCAAAAAACTGGGCCCATTCAGGGCTTTGTTGGTCGATATCCATGTAGGTCGGGACCTGACAGTGATCCTGTTTAAGAACCCAACCTTCCATGGCCCGGTGATCATTCGACGCTACCCGGCGTTGATCAATGATGATCGGGACGCCTTGCTGTATACAGCCCTCAGCACCATCATCAGTAAAGTGGTGTTTAACATGCGTACTGTTCCGCAGAGCATGATGGTCAAAACCTTCCTCGTCGAAAACAACGAGGAGATAGACTGGATGCCTGCGTTGAACGATGAACTAGGAGAAGCCATCGTTAAAGGACTGTTTGCCAAGCGCAGCACTTTCGGATTTGGGATGGGTGAGTTCAGTGTCTTCCTCGAGGATGCGCATTATCGAGGCTGGCATTTTAAGCCACCTCGGTATTACAACAATATCTTCTCATTGCCGGACAGGCGAGGGAGATAACCCATGTATCCCCTCCATTATTACGTGATCCTTGCAGCCATTACGTTCATTGGTTTCGTGGGTAAAGACAGCTTGGTGCTGTCATTGTACACGGACCATCGCCCGAAGAAACCCAACACCCCCAATGCGTTCTACATTGGCTACATGGCTACTCACTGGGTGGCCACCTTCTCGTTATTCTGGTTGCTGGAATTGATCTGGCGTTCATACACGCATGTCGAGGACAGCTATTACGGGTTTGTCTTGGCCAACACGGAAGCTGCCATTCGTTTCGGTAGTTTTGTATTTTCGAAACGAAAACACAGTAATGTGTCAAATGCAGCCATCAACATCGGACGATTGAATTACCTGATCGTTTCGGTCGCGATTCCCTTGTTCCTTTTGATGTTGGGGTACTTCAGTGGCTAAGATCTACACCGGAATTGGTTCCCGTGAGACCCCAGAGGACATCCTCCTCTTGATGGAGATCTTGGGACGCATCCTGTGTGACCGAGGCTGGCGGCTTCGCTCCGGTGGTGCCATCGGGGCGGATTCCGCCTTCTATGCCGGCGCACGCAGGAGTGAGCGATTTACTGAGGTCAATGCAGAGATCTTCCTGCCCTGGAATGGCGTGGAATATGACCGGGTGAATCATCTCAAACATTGGCATGATCCAGTCAATGGTTACTTCGATGCCACCTTGTTCTCGACCTGGGCAGAAACCTATGCCATTGCGTCTGAAATCCACGGTGGGTTTGAGTATTGCGGTCCAGGTGCAATCGCCATGCATCGCCGTAATGTTTACCAGATTCTAGGTTCCAGCTTAAACGACCCGAGTCGGTTTGTACTCTTCTGGGCTAAACCTGTGGGTAAAACAGGTAAAGTTAGTGGTGGAACCAACACGGCAGTGCAGCTGGCCAGGCGCCACGGTATCGAAACCGTTAACCTGTACACGGACGAAGGTCGTAAACGAGCAGAAGGTTTCATCGCGCCGAAAAGCGTTTAGGGGGCAGCATGTCTCAAGCATTAAAATTGAAAGACTTCCAGCATCTTGTAGAAGCGAACGAACCACCCCAGATCATCCAACTGTTCCTCTGGATCTGGCTCTTTGGTGGAGATGATCCCAAAGAGACCGCAGAGGGCGTTAAAACGCTCGAGGAAGCAGGTTACGCCGTCAAGTGGGGCAGTTTACAGCCTGACGGTTTACGGCGCGTAGGCGTCGTTGTAGAAGGTTTAACACTCATCGTTACCGCCACCTTGCGCAACAGCTACTACCACGCTGTGGTAGTAGCTCTGGGTCGTGCGTAACGCTCTCCCTGTAATAAGGAACCGTGCAATGCAAGAAGAAAACCAAATGGACGAAGTCACCCATTTCTCTCCCGAGGTCTCGCCAGCCCGCGAGGCCGGGGCGCATGCCATCCGACCCGCCCAGGGTTACCTCGATCAGATCGCTGACGCCGACATCGGCCGGGGTCTGACCACCCCCGACCTGTCCTTCGTCGAGCCCGAAAACGCCAAGTCCGACGAGGAACTGGCTGATGTGCAGGGTGATGAAGAAGATGCCGGTGACTTCCTCAGCGAGGAAGATGCCGCTGCTCTGGACGAACAGGACGAGTCGAGCGAAGAAGAGCAGCAACATGCACTGTACAGCATGGACGCCCAGCTGAACATGCTGCGTGAACGCATGAAAACTCTCTGGCAGTACCTGCCCGAGGATGACCCGGACGTCAAGCTACTGCGCGAGTTCGCAGAAGGTGAAACAGCGCTAGTGCCTGGCTCCGGCGAGTCCCGTGAGGTCTACCTGAAGAAGATGCGCCGCATCGTCGCTGCGAACGCCATCGCTTCGGCCAAGTCCAAAGCGATCATCCTCGAAGGTCAACCCCTCGACATCGTGTTGGAGATGTTCGATCCGAAAGTCAACCAAGTGTTGCCGTGGAAACCGATGGAGCACCTGGTGGCGGCCAAGGTCTTCCGCCAGGACCTCGCTGCGTTCGAGTTCTATTCGAAGAACTTCGGCTACGCCGTGATCCTCAACAGCGGCCCGATGGTCGACTTCACGTCTCGCAACATCGCCCGTATTCGGTTTGCCGAGTACCTCAAGGAGCAAGGCTACGCCCGCGTGGCTACACCCGAAGAACTCGAAAAGATCCTGCAAAGCATCAAAGATGCACAGCAGACCAACACCAAGCCGCGTAAGCGCGCTTAAGGACAAGCGTGGACGAGGGGAGCAATCCCCTCGTCTATGCCCCCTTTGTTTTTTATCCAAAAAGTTAGGGCAATACATTATCGCTAGGGTAATCCAACGATAATGTTTCAAAGGGGTGAAAGATGAATAAGAAAGTTCTGATGATGGCTCTGGTGATGCTGACTGGCTGCGCTCATGAGGCGGAGAAGTCGAGCGGGGAAATCACTGAGGTAAGAGAGTCTTATCATCTCAGCTGGGAGGACCGTATGGCCCTCGCGCAGCTTCCCGAACCTGACAATGGCGGCCAGTGGGTGCGCTGTCGGGATAATAATTGCTACGTCATGATGACGGGCGAGTATATCGGCGAAGCGAAGGATGGTCTCTACCTCGTTTGGTAACGAGGTAGCGATCTGCATGGATGTCACCTAAACACCAAAGCACTGGGGGTTCACTAGCGAAGAACAGATAATCCTCTATGGAGGAAACCCGAGATGGCCAAACGACCTATCTATTTTGGCAAGCTGATGGCCGAACTGGCTATGCAAGCCGAGCACGGACACTTCCGGAATGCTAAGAACTATTCGGAAGAGACCGGCGTCTATCTAGACGATCGCACTCGGCGGCTGATCTTTACGATCAGCATCAACGGTATCCGGTTTGACTACGATACCGTTAAGGAGTCGCACACCTTCTTCCGTCTTGACGGAAGTTGTTTGGGGGACTACATCCGTGAAGGGTGGGATGGTCTCACTTCCTCCCAACAAGATGCCTTTGTTGGTGAGTTGTACGGATTCCTGAGAATCAATGAACTTACGGAGATGACCTTCAGAGAGTTCTTTGATTTTGCTACCACCCCACCTGCTGATTCCGCGTCGCGGATCAGGGGATTTGTCTAGGGGTAGGTGACGATAGCGCCCCCTCCATTCAGGGGGCGTGATTCGTTTATTTTTGGGGAAAGAAGAAGATGACGAGGGAAGATGTGCTGCTAGTCTTCGCGTTGTCCATGGCCATTCACGGCACGGATGACGCCTTGCGTGCCGCCATAGGGCGCCTAAAGACGAAAGTCAGCAGTAAGATCAGGGCCACCATGCTCCTGCCCTTTGAGCGCCATAAGACTCCGCTCAAGAAGGTCAGCGAGGTGTTCTTTAACCTGGATGAGGAGACCATCTGTGTAGGCAGTGCCTACCGAAAAGGTGTGAGTTACGAGATTTTGTTGACCGCAACTGATTTTGATGTGCCGCTCAGGGAAGGGGAGTTGGTGAATGCATTGCACCTGCACTTCCAAGAAGTACTGGGTATCGGTACTGGCTGGCTGGGCGTGCAGTTATCCCAAGAGTGGGGATTCACGGGATTACTGCACACTCGCTGGTTGGATATCCCAGCCAGGGTATTGATAAATTAGAACAGGGGTTGGCTATCCTATACACCCAACCTGTCTATCATTTCTTAGGGGGAAGTAACATGGCCAAAGGCCTCTTTATTGCGTTCGAAGGTCCGGATGGCGCCGGTAAAACCACGGCGCGGCAGTTCGTAGCGGACTTCCTGAGCGCAGCTAACATCGACGTGCAACTGACTCGCGAGCCGGGCGGTACGCCACTGGCAGAGCGTATCCGTGACGTGCTGCTCACGCCCACGGACGAGAAGTTCGACTACAAGACCGAACTGCTGCTGTTCTTCGCGGCCCGTGCTCAGCACGTCAACACGCTGATCCTGCCGGCCGTCGAATCCGGCAAGGTCGTGTTGTGTGACCGCTTCCTGGACTCGACCTACGCCTACCAGTGCTATGGCCGCGGTATCCCACGTGTCGATATCGACACCCTGACCAACTACGTCCTGCGCGACTTGCGACCGGATGTCACTTTCCTGTTCAACGTGGACCCAGAAGTGGGTGCGGCCCGGGTGGCAGCAGCCCGGGGTCAGGACCGCATGGAGCAGGAAGATGCCGGCTTCTACGCCAAGGTCCAGAAAGGCTATCGGGTGATGGCCTCGATGGACCCGCAGCGGTACGTCAACATCGATGCTAACCAGCCGTTGGAGCAAGTCCAAGCGCAGCTGGTCCCTCACTTGCAGGAACTGATCAATCGGATCAAGTCCCGCAGTAATGTGCTCGACAGCGCCGTCCAAGGCTAATCATAAAGGCCTCCCGTCGCGGAGGCCTTTATGCCATCTAAGAGGTGATGAATGTATAAGCAAACTGAAGTCATGGATGTCGGAGCGGCGGTACTTGGAGGCATCCTGGCGGCCTTCAAGGGTTGGGAAGGGGCGTATACCCTGGTCGGTGAAAAGGTCACCGAAGAACTGATCTTAAAGGCTGTCGAGCCTGAGAAACGCCATCTCTTTGATCTTTACGATGATGGATGCTCAGGTGTACAGCTGGTGGAGGTCTACGTCCGCTCCACCAACGAAGAACATCCTAAGGTTCCGGGTGTCGAACGACTGGACACCTTTCCAAACGAGATCTGGATGGCGTGGGGATGGCATCCAACACCCAGCCATCAGTTCCAAGCCATCCCGTTAGACGAGACCTGGTATTACGATCCTGCGCTACAGGGTGTGTTGGTCTTTGGTGCTCTGGACAGCGCGACGAAGGAGATGCGCTTGATGCGTTTCCCCATCACGTTTGATTGCACGCGCGATAACGTGGTTAAACATCGCCCTGAGACGATGAGTGAGACTCAAGCGTATAAGCTGCTACCCAAATGGAAGGGCCGCTGTACGCTGCAAGAGGCGGCTTCTCGCTTGTGGCATTTACATGCCGATACCACACATCTTCCTTACACTGAAACCGATGAGGAAGATGAAAGTGACTTTCCTTTTGAAACGGGGGATCAAGACAATGGTTAAGGATCGTACGCCACATCCGGCTGAGCCACAATTCAAGTTCCCAGACCGTGAGAACTTGCCGCGTACCACGCCCAGTCTCTGCCGAGCTGTACCGTTCTTTGACTGCGTCAATCTGAAGACCTCTTTGTGAACAGCCGACATGACAAATGGCGGCAAGAGGCTCTGCTCTGGAAGTTTATCTACTGATATGACAGGTGATCCGCTTTCGCTTCCAGCGCAAGATGAGATCACCTGCCTATAATCCCTCCAACACAGGTACCTGCAAATGTGGAATTTTCTTAAGCGACTGCTTGGCATCCAGGACAAGCCAAAGCCCGCTGAACAAGTGACTCCACCAGTCGCACCAGCCGTTGGTCGTGACGTTACGCCCCCTGCCATGCTCAAGCCCAATGACGCGCCTGCTCAGCGTTTGAGTCATCGGTTCCATGAGGAACGTGAGCCTCCTTTGCACCTTCGCAACAAACCAAAGAAAGCAGCTACTTCCTCACGAGAATCACCACGCTTGTTGCGTCCCAGTGTACGCCAGCCTGAATCACCACCAAACCCATCGCCCATTCGCGATGACTCCAGTGATCTGCTGGTACTCGGGACGTCGATGTATCTGATGTCATCAACAATGAGTGAAGACCGACCATCACCGGGTTGCAGTGTGGAGGTAAGAGACGATAGCAGTCGCTACGACAGCGCATCCGACACGGGTAGTTACGACAGCGGCAGTAACGATTCTTCTTCCTGCGACTAAGGAGGTGCACCCTCATGCGTACTTTGCTGCTGATTATCCTGTTGTCTCCACTGCTAGCCTTTGCTGATCAACGCGAAGTCTACGTCATTGATTCGACGTTCTGTGAGGGGCGTGCCTTGATTGGCAAAGCTACCGCAGAAGCCAAGGGTCGCGGTGTGGATGCCCGCGACTGGGTCGAGGACCTCAGGAAAAACAAAGCGAGTGCCCCCATAGGGTCCATGCTGCATTCAGGGATTGCCATGGGTTTACTGGATGTCGAGGGTATCTATTCCCTCAAGAAGAACTATCCGGCAGTGCAAGTCTACATGGACTTGTATAACACCTGCATGGCCTTCCGTGAGCGAACCATCGTATTGTAACACAGGGCCGGGTTGATCCCGGCCCTTTATGTCGTATCAGGGGTGTAACATGCAAAAGAAGATAGACCGTGTTCAGAAGCTGCTCAAGGAGATCGAGTGTGCCACTTATACCGGAACTGTTCTAACGGACGCTCAGGCTGAGCAATTGGCCAGCTGTAAAGAAGAGTTCTCACGCATTCGTGCCAATGACATCTACAATGAACGTCATCAGTCGCGCCGCAAGTTGCAAGAGTTGCGGGCTAAGTGGCATATCTCCGTGGCACGTTGTTCGCAGATCTACAAGGACATCGTCACCAACACCAACGGTTTCTACCGCAAGAAGAACCGTCAGTAATACTTTAATCGACTCCCTTATGTTACGTACATGGGGTAATGGGTTTTATGGGATGCTAACCGATTTCGATATTTTCTTGACACTCGCTGTTCACTTGGACGATCCTAAGTCCAAACTACAAGACGTGGTCAAGAAACTGGCCAAGAAACATCTAAGGCAGCGGAACTTCCGCAGCGCGGCGTTACAGGAGATTCTGAACTCCAAGAGTCCTCGTGAGGACATCTTGCGTATTCTGCGGCGCTCTGATCGTTTTAGCGATGACATGTTTGAAGCCGCCCAGAAGTTTACGGAGGAAGGTTATCAAGGGTTGGTACTGATCCGTTCTAATGCGTCTATTCCACCTGAGCACTGGATGACGGTACTACCCGTAGAGGTATTGGTAGAAACACGGGAAGACTATCTCTGGGGGAAAGAGAACGAGGACGCGATCCGCTGTGCCGCAGCACAAGGTGCCATGAACGTACTGAACCTCAACTACATCGACTGCATGGTCCACATGTTCAGGGCGAAAGGGTTCACGGGGGAGATCGATGAATGGACTGCTACGCGTGAGGGCCTGACGAAGGCCACTCGAGAACATGAGCAGTTGATGCGGATGGTCGGACAAGAAGCTCAAGAGATGCTGGAGAAGAAACGTGACCGAGAAGAAAGAGATTCCGTACACCGTTGATGACATGTTTCGGGAAATGGCAGATAAAATCAATTCCGTCAACTGAAGGATCAATGATGAAAAAGACCAAATTCATCATCGACTGCGAATTCAACAGCAGTCGAGGCCAACTGCTCTCCATGGCCCTGGTTCCGGTTAAAGAGGGTATCGAACCCTTCTACGAGGAACTGGCCATCATCGAGCCATTGGACCCGTGGGTTATCGAACACGTCATGCCATCCATGCGTTACGCGGTAGATAACAACTGGCGCCATGGGTTGTCAACGTTCCAGATGGCGCTGGAAGCCTACCTCGACCAATTCGAGGAAGTGCAGATCATCGCCGACTGGCCGGACGATATCGCCTACTTCTGCAACGTGCTGATCACCACACCGGGACAGTCGATCAAACTGCCGAAGTTGACCTTCAAGATCGTCCCGATTACCAATGAAAAGTCCAAGGACCTGCACAACGCATTGGCAGATGCCGAAGCAATGCGCCTGGACTACATCCAGAAATTCCAACAGGAAGTTCAGCTGTGACCGAGAAAATCAAACACCCGCAATCCATCCTCACTGTCGATCTGGAATTTCTGGAGAAGGCACACATCGGCGAAGGCTGGACCTGGATCAACCAGAGCCTGCGCTACAAGGACTTCTGCGAAGCGTCCAAGCCGTACGTCTCCCTGCGTCAGCGCAACGCCCTGGAAGTGAACATCCAGCAGAAGCAAATCCTGCCTTACGGCGTCTTCGTGCGTGGCGGCGGCCGCCTGCCGCTTCAGGTAGCCATCTACCAGCGCATGGAAGGGGTCGGCGAGTCCCGGCTGGCCAAGGCGTTCTCCATCGGCTTCGCCGGCCACCTGGACAAGCCCGATGCGGTCTGGGTACCGGCCAACCAAGAAGAGATCGATGCTGGTCCTGATGCCTACTCGGTGCTGGACGTGGCCGCTTCCATCACCAAGGGCTACATCCGTGAACTGAACCAGGAAGTGAAGTTCACTGCCAGCCTGGTCGTACCGGAAGACGGTGTGGACCTGGGTCCGATCGAGCTCACCCTCGATCAGGCGCTGGTCGAACCGCTCAACCTTGAGATCGACCTGCAAGGTTACATAAACGACAACCAAGGCGATTACAAGAACGGCAAACCGCCGGTGGGCATGAACCACATGGCGCTGGTCACGGAACTGCACATCAAGGACGGCGTGGAGATCGACTGCCGTGAAGCAGAGCTGGAGTTCTACGGCTGGATGACCTTCTCGGAACTCGAGAACTCGGACATCTTCGAAAAACTCGAGCCGTGGTCGAAGATCGCGCTCAAAGCCTTCCGTCAGTTCTACTGACGGCATATGGGGGAGCTTCGGCTCCCCCATTCAAATTCCTTTTTTCATTTCGTTTGGGCAATACATTATCCGAATGACTCATCCCAACGTCCATTAGGAGACTTTATCATGAAATTCATGTTCATTGCCCCGAGCGAAGCCGATTTCCTGGCCTTGTCTCAGATGACCAAACATGCCAACGCTCGCTGGCGCAAGTCGCTGGAGGCCGGTACGCTGCGTAATCCTGATGAGATTACCCAGTATGGCGTGGTACGGGGTCTCTTCAGTCATCTGCACCTGAGTGGCACTGATGCCTTCGTGGCGCCGGGTAACTCGTTTGGTCACATGACCGGTGGTTTCGACAAGGCTCTGGTGGATGTCCTGGGTGTTGACCTGGATACCAAGGTGCGTAACCTGATCAATGAAGAGTATCTCGGTGAGATGCCTGTGGGTACGGCAGATTTCATCGAGATTGCTGAGCGATTCGTGATCTATGCACCGACCATGCGTGTCCCTAAGGAGCTGCCTCATGGTACTGATGTACCATTCCTGGCTACCTCGGCGGCATTGAACGTCATCCACCAACTGAACAAAGACCTCCCACTGGATGAACAGCCAATCAAGTCGGTGCTGATTCCTCTTATGGGTGTGGGTACCGGCAAGGTGCCTCGTCATGTGGCGGCCATGCAGATCTACGCAGCCACGGTGCGGTACACCGAAAAGGTGCAGATCGGCGATCTCTGGGGCGATGGTGGCGATTGGGATCGTTACATCGCTGACTCCTGGAAACTCAAGGATCATGAAAGCATGAACTGAGGAGGTAGGGATGAATCTGGCAGCACGGTTGGTTAACTACGAGAAACTCCAACACGGGATGTACATCGTCCGTACCCAAGCCGGTTTTCGTAAGGCACTGCGAGAGTTCTGGGGAGAGGACCCGGAAGAGAAACAGAGGCCAGGCTCCTACCCGAGTGCCTATCCAGCGCTGGTCGTCTTCAGCAATGCGTATTGTGGCTACCATTATGTGGCATGCAACACCATCCACCTCAATACGCTGAAGAAAGCCATCGATAGACACTAGGGGAGCATTATGCCCATCATTGGACTGATAACCGAGGGGCTTAAATCCAAAGCCTCGTGGATCGTCATCGGTATCGCGCTCGTGACGCTACTGATCATGGCGATTATCCTCGAGAAGAAAGACAATACCATCTTGAAGAAAGATAACCAGATCGTCACGCAAGCGGCGGATCAGGCGACTCAATCGGCGAAGGTGGTGACCCAGGATCAACAACTCAAGGAACAGGTGAATGCCACCGCTATTCAAGAGAAGGATAGCAGTGCGACCACCTTCGCTGAGATCAAGCGTCAGGCTAATGCCCAGTTGGCTGATGCGCTAAAATCACCAGCACCTGCCGAGTCTGTGGTCCCAGCGGTTAGCGAGTCCAGTACGAAGGCTCCCACACCCGAGGCACCTGTAAAACCCCAGGTGATTTACCAACCCAGTCCCGAGCAGGTGGCCAAAAGTCAGAAGGTGGCTACTATCGTGATCGATACCATGTGGCAGAGCTACTGCGCTGCCGGAGGTAAGTGTCCGTGAAGCGCTTATTCGCCGTACTCGCTTTGCTCTTGCTGACTGGCTGTACGCAGAAGGTCTATATTCCGGTGCCGTACTATGTGCTGCCTGAGGATAGCTGGCTGACGGACGTACCTGTGGTACCACCGCCAGATCGTCAGCAATTCCTGGCTGCTGATCCCGATACTCGTCTGTCCATGTGCATGGGTGTCTACGTCGATCAGGTGGAAAAAATTGCCAGTAAGAACATCGACCTCAAGGCAGCCAGAACCTGGAAGGCTGACAGTAAGGCCAAATCCACAACGCCTAAGTAAACGCATACGGGAGGCTTAGCCTCCTTTATGCCGTAAGGGGACCTCACGAAGAGGCTGGTTTCAATGTCTATTAACGAAGAATTCCGTCAGCATACGCTCAAAGCCATGCAGTGGCGTGCGAACCCTGTGCTCATGTCCGCACTAAGCAAGGTCGATGGCACGGGTTTGACCGAGATTGAGGAAGTAGAACTTTCTGCCTTCCTGGGCGTCATTACTACTTACGTGGGCATCATTCGCAACAAACCCAGCCAGCTGGCTGTGGTGAATGAGATGCTCAAGATCAATCTCGTCTACGGCCATGACAAAGAAGGCAGAGCTGCTCTGGTATTCGCCGATATGCCCAGGACTGTCACATGGGCCCTTTGACTCTTTGGCAGCGACTTCGCCTTTGGCTGAAATCTGATGGTAAGCCCCACTATGACTCCAAGCCCAGCACTCCTTATCGCGTGGAATTCTTGGACAAGCCTCTGGTCATCGAGGCAGCTGATCTTCCCGCCAATATGGTCAGCGCCGGTGTCCTACGGGCGGTAGGCAATTGCTGGCGTTATCGTAGTGGTAACTATCAGGTGGTCATGACCTACCATCGCATGGACGGTGGCTTCTTGGGTGAATCCAGCGATCGCATTTTCCTGCGTCCGGGTTCCCCTGAGCTGACGGAGGACGAGATTCATGTTCTAATCAGAGATCATGTGATTTCCCTGTTCCGCAAAGCTGTTCTATTTAGCGGTAGCAGTCGGTAATGATCTGTATCACGTAGCATCTTCGCTGCGAGATGCTCACCCGAATTTCCCATCCTAGGAGATGAAAGATGGCTGATACTCCCCGCACCTGGGGCGCCCTGGTCGCTCTGCTCGGCGCTGAAGACGCTCGTATCTTCCACGTCAAGTACGGCCAGAACCTGTTCCCGAGCGCTGACATCAACAACCCGGTCTCGCCGTACAACCTGTTCCAGACCGACATGTCCGACGCTGCCAAGCGTTTCCTGACCGAACGTGGCATCGAGTTCGACACCACCATCGGCGATCCGCCGGCGGCCTACACCGCCCAGGCCGACCTGCCCGTGCAATCGGGCAACCTGACCCGTCAGAACGTCACCGACCTCAAGGCCGCGCCCGCCGGCGCCGTCAGCTGGGAAAATGACGGCCGGGTCCCTCCGCTGACCGACGCCGATCTGGCACCGGGTGAAGAAGAGCCGGAGAACCCCGAGGAACCGGAAGATCCGGAGCCTGAACCCGAACCGGAGCCGGAAGACACCACTCCGCCGGAAGCACCGGTGCTGGGCGAACCCGAAGGT
>Ga0180220_1000257_pt1 | contig 73438 bp, 75 predicted proteins | sample eDN5th37CBELigBY_FD_151335 | JGI IMG/M metagenome (GOLD analysis project Ga0180220, IMG submission 151335) | Enriched backyard soil microbial communities from Emeryville, California, USA - eDNA 5th pass 37_C BE-Lig BY (version 2) (version 2) | ecosystem: Environmental > Terrestrial > Soil >...
CGCGGCGCAGCGGCGCCTCGTCGATGAGGTTCGCGACGTAGACGCCGCCCGGCCGCAGGACCCGGCGCACGTCGGTCAGCGCCTCGACGGTGCACAGGTGGTCGGGCACGTACGGGCCGACGAACACGTCGGAGGCGACCGCGTCGAAGGAGCGCGGGCGCAGCCCCGCGACGCCGGAGCGGGCGTCGGCCACCCGCACCGTCAGGCCCGGCACGTCGTCGAGGGCGAGCTCGGCCCGCGCGACCGCCACGACCTCCTCGTCGACCTCGAGCACGAGCGAGCGCACCGCGCCCAGCGACGCGGCCAGGCGCCGGGGCAGCGTGCAGCCGCCCCCGCCCAGATGCAGCACGTCGGCCGGCCGGCACGCCTCCAGCACGGCGGCCATCCGACGCACGTACGGGATCTCGAGCGCCAGCGGGTCGGCCAGGTCGACCACCGACGCCTCCAGCCCGTCGACGAGCAGCGTGCGCCGCGTCCCGTCCGCCAGGACGCGCGCCCTCATCCGGCGATCTCGCCCAGCAGGCCGCGCGCGATCACGAGCCGCTGGATCTCCGACGTCCCCTCGTAGATCTCGGTGACCTTCGCGTCGCGGTAGTAGCGCTCGGCCGGGAACTCGCGCGTGTAGCCGTAGCCGCCGAGCACCTGGATCGCCTCGCCGGTCCAGTGGCGGGCGACGCGGGAGGCGAACAGCTTGGCCTGGGCGCCCTCGACCGTGTGCGGGCGCCCGACGTCCTTGAGCCGCGCGGCCCGCCACACGAGCGCGCGCGCCGCCTCGATCTCGGTCTGCATCTCGGCGAGCTTGTGGGCGACGGCCTGGAACGCGCCGATCGGACGGCCGAACGCGTGGCGCTCCTGCGCGTACCCGGCGGCCAGGTCCAGCGCGGCCTGGGCGATGCCGACCGCCTGGGCGGCGATCCCGATGCGCCCGCCGTCGAGCGTCGACAGCGCGATCCGCATGCCGGCGCCGGGCGGGCCGAGCCGCTCGACCGGGCTGGCGTCGAAGCGCAGGTCGGCCGTGGAGGAGGAGTGCAGGCCCAGCTTCTCCTCCTCGCGCACCGCCGCGAACGTGCGCGCCGCGAACGCGGAGATCCGCTCGCCGTCGCGGGCGAACACGTTGACGTGGCGGGCGTAGGAGCCGTTGGTGATCCACTGCTTGGTGCCGGTCAGCGTGCCGGTCGCCTCGTCGTAGCGGGTGCGCATCGCGGCGGCGTCGGACCCCGAGTCGGCCTCGGTCAGCGCGAACGCGGCCAGCTCGTGGCCCTGGGCCAGCGGCGGGACGATCCGCTGGCGCTGCTCCTCGGTGCCGTGCGCGAGCACGGGCAGCGTCCCCGCCCCGGTGTGCACGGCGACCGTGACGCCCACGCCGGCGTCGGCGCGCGACAGCTCCTCGAGCACGAGCGCGTAGGCGAGGTGGTCGGCGCCCGCGCCGCCGTACTCGACGGGGACGCACACGCCCATCAGCCCCAGCTCGCCGAGCTGGCGGAAGATCGCCAGCGGGAACGTGTGCTCGCGATCCCACTCCGCGGCCCGCGGCGCGATCTCCTCGTCGGCGAAGCGCCGCGCGAGGTCGCGGATCTCGCGCTGCTCGTCGGTCAGCTCCGCGAGGCTCACCGCCGCACCGCCTGGCGCGCCGCCGCGCCGAGCGCGGCCGCGGCGCCGAGCGCCGCGGCGATCTTCAGCCGCCGGCCGAGCGTCTCGAAGCGCATGACCTCCCAGCCCTCCTCGGCGGCGACCCGCGCGAGCTCGCTGTCGGGGTTGACGACCACCGGGTGGCCCACGGCGCGCAGCATCGGCAGATCGGACGCCGAGTCGCTGTAGGCCCACGACGCGGCCAGGTCGATCCCCTCGCGCGCGGCCAGCTCGCGCATGCGCACCGGCTTGCCCTCGCCGTAGTTGAACGGCCCGACGAGCCGGCCGGTCAGCACGCCGTCGGCGTCGACCTCGAGCTGGGTCCCGATCCCGCCGTCGAAGCCGAGCACGTTCGCCAGCAGCTCGGCCGTCTCCTGGGTCGTGGCCGTGCAGATGTAGACGCGCCGGCCGGCGTCCTGGTGCTCCCACGCGGTGTGCAGCATCCGCGGGTACAGGCGCGGGAGGACGCCGGCCAGCACCGCGGGCGCCATCCGCGCGAACTCCACCGGCCGGTGCCCGGCGATGATCGCGCTGACGCGCTCCTGCACGCGCTGCGTGCTCTCGTCGGTGGAGCCCTGGAGGCGGAACTGCAGGTTCGCCCACGCGTCCAGGTAGAGCTGGCGGCGGGGGATCAGGCCCGCGCGGGTGGCCGCGCGAGCCCAGTGCAGGCCGGACGAGCCGGCCATGAGCGTGCGATCGAGGTCGAAGAAGGCGGCGGCGTTCACACCCGCACGATGATGGCGTCGCCCTGGCCGCCGCCCGAGCAGATCGCCGCGCAGCCGAGCCCGCCGCCGCGGCGGCGCAGCTCCAGGATCATCGAGCCGATGATCCGGGCGCCCGACGCGCCGATCGGATGGCCGAGCGCGACGGCCCCGCCGTTGACGTTCACGCGGTCCTCGTCGATGCCGAGCACCCGGATCGAGTTCAGCGTCACCGACGCGAACGCCTCGTTGATCTCCCAGACGTCGATGTCCTGCGCCGACAGGCCCGCCTTGGCGAGCGCCTTCTGCGCGGCGCTGGCCGGGGTGCGCGCCAGGTAGGCGTACTCGTCGGCCGTCTGCGCGTGGGCGACGATCTCGGCGAGCGCCTCCTTGCCGTTGGCCTTCGCCCACTCCTCCGAGGCGAGCACGAGCGCGCCGGCGCCGTCGTTGACGCCCGGGGAGTTGCCGGCCGTGTGCGTGCCCTCCTTGGACGCCAGGCCGGGCAGCTTGGCCAGCACCTCCAGCGACGTGTCGCGCCGCGGCGCCTCGTCGACCTCGACGACCGTCTCGCTCTTGCGGCTCTTGACCGTGATCGGGGCGATCTCCTCGGGCAGGCGGCCCTCGTCGGTGGCCGCGATCGCCCGCTCGTGGGAGCGCAGCGCCCAGCGGTCGAGGTCGGGACGGGTCATCTCCAGCTCGTCGCCGACCTCGGTCGCCTCGACGAACATCTGCTTGCCGGTGAACGGGTTGGTGAGCCCGTCGTGGACCATCGCGTCCAGCGCCTTCACGTCGCCCATGCGGAAGCCGAAGCGGGCGCCGGGCAGCAGGTACGGGGCCTGCGACATCGACTCCATGCCGCCGCCGACGCCGACCTCGACGTCGCCGGCGCGGATCGCCTGGTCCAGGAGCACGGTCGCCCGCAGGCCGGACGCGCAGACCTTGTTGATGGTCTCCGACGAGACCTCCTTGGGGATGCCGGCCTGGATCTGCGCCTGGCGGGACGGGATCTGCCCCACGCCCGCCTGCAGCACCTGGCCCATGATCACGTGATCGACCTGCTCGGGCTCCACGCCGGCGCGGTCGAGCGCGGCCGAGATCGCGTGGCCGCCGAGCTCGGTGGCCGGGAGCGAGGACAGCGCGCCCCCCATCTTGCCGATGGGCGTTCGCGCGGCGCTGAGGACGACGGTCTTGGGCATCGGGAACGACCTCTCCTTGCAAATGGCGAAGGTCGCGAATCCTAGACTCGGCCGCGCGATGCGCGTCACCACCACCCAGGCCCCCGTCGACACGGCGGCCGACACGGTCGCGATCGGCGTCTTCGAGGGCAAGGACGTCGCGCACGACCTCGACGGGTCCCCGCTGCAGGCCCTGCTGGACGGCGGCGAGGCCCGCCGCGCGTTCAAGCACCTCGCCCTCACGCACGCGGCCGGCAAGCGCTGGCTGGTCGTCGGGCTGGGCGACCGCGACGCGTTCGACGCCGAGCGCGCCCGCGCCGCCGCGGCCACCGTCGTCGGCCGCCTGTCCGAGCTGGGGACGCGGGTGCTGTGCTGGGAGCTGCCCCACCGCCTCGACGACGCCCGGATCGCCGGCTTCGTCGACGGCACGCTGCTGGCCGCCCACCGCTTCGACCGCTACCGCGCCGCGCCGCCGGAGGACGAGCCGCAGGCGCGCCTGGAGGAGCTGATCGTCTCCGACCACCACGACGTGAGCGCGGCCGTCGACCGCGCCGCGCTGGTCGCCGAGGCCCAGAACCGCACCCGCGACCTCGTCGCCACCCCGGCCAACGACCTGACCCCGGCGACGCTCGCGCAGCGCGCCCGGGAGCTGGCCGGCGAGCACGCGGCGCTGTCGGTCGACGTGCTCGGGCGCGACGGGATCGTCGAGGCGGGCATGGGCGCGTTCGCGGCGGTCGCCCAGGGCAGCGATGCGGAGCCGGCGCTGATCACGCTGCGCTACGAGCCGGCGCCCGGCGACGGCTACGACCTCGGGCTGGTCGGCAAGGCGGTGACGTTCGACAGCGGCGGGCTGTCGATCAAGCCGGCGGCGTCGATGGCCACGATGAAGCTCGACATGGCCGGCGGCGGCGCCGTCCTCGAGGCGATCGGCGCGATCGCCGCGCTGGCCCTGCCGGTGCGGGTGATCGCCGTGGTCGGCGCCACCGAGAACATGCTCAGCGGCCGCGCGATGCGACCCGGCGACGTCGTGCGCGCCCGGGCCGGGACGACGATCGAGGTCGTCAACACCGACGCCGAGGGCCGCCTCGTCCTCGCCGACTGCCTCACCCACGCCCGCGAGCTCGGCGCCCGGCGCCTCGTCGACCTGGCGACGCTCACCGGCGCGATCGTGTCCGCGCTCGGCCACCACCGCGCCGGCCTGTTCGCCGACGACGACGCATGGGCGGCCACCGTCGAGCGCACGGCCGCCGCGACCGGGGAGCTCGTGTGGCGGCTGCCGCTGGACCCCGAGTACGGCGACCTGATCAAGAGCCCGGTCGCCGACCTCGTCAACGCCGGCGAGCGCGGGCTGGCCGGGTCGATCACCGCCGCCGAGTTCCTGCGCCGCTTCACCGGCGACGTCCCGTGGGCGCACCTGGACATCGCCGGCACCGCCTGGGACGCCGGCCGCCCCTACGCGGCCAAGGGCGCCAGCGGCTGGGGCGTGCGGCTGCTCGTCGCCCTGGCGCAGGCCCTCGCCGACGAGTAGGTTCCTGCCCATGGCAGAGGACTCCGCCCGCCGCTCGGTGGGCACCTACGACTCCTATCGCGACGCCCAGCGCGCGGTCGACCTGCTGTCCGACAAGGGCTTCCCGGTGGAGCGCGTGGCGATCGTCGGCCGCGGGCTGCGCTTCGAGGAGCAGGTCCTCGGGCGCGAGACCGTCAGCTCGGCGGCCGTGCGCGGCGCCGGCGGCGGCGCGACGATCGGCGGCCTGTTCGGCCTGTTCCTGTGGGCGATCTCGGCCAACGAGGTCGCGGCCGGCTGGATCATCCTGTACGGCCTCGTGTTCGGCGCGATCTTCGGCGCGCTGATCGGCGCGATCTTCCAGGCCGCGTCGGGCGGGCAGCGCGACTTCCGCTCGTCGAGCCGCATGACCGCCGACCACTACGACGTGATGGTCGACCTCGAGGTCGCCGAGGAGGCCGAGCGCCTGCTCGACGGCGGCGCGGCCGCCCCGGCCGGCTGAGCCGGACCGCGCCGCTCCCCCCGGACGTGTGGCACATGGCATCCGCTATGCGGACGCCATGTGCCACACGTGGCATCTAGCCTGCGCGCGGTGCGCCGCGCGCTCGGACTGTGGCTGCTGCTGCTCGCCGTCTACACGGCCGCCCTGGGGATCGACGCGTCGCCGGGCGAGCGCTGGTCGGCCCGCGAGGGCCACGAGCTGCTGACCGCGGAGTCGATCGTCTCCGACGGCGACGTCGACCTGCGCGACGAGTACGCCACCGCGGCCTGGCGCGCGTTCGGCGGGCCGCCGCTGCAGCCGACCGCGGGGCTCGTCGACGGGCGCCTGCTGGAGCCGCAGGGGATCGGCTTCCCGCTGCTGATCGCCCCCGCCTACGCGCTGGGCGGGGCGACGCTCGTGGCGCTGTGGCTGGCGGCGCTGACCGCGCTGGGGTTCGTCTTCGCGGCCGCGATCGCGCGGCGGGTGGTGCCCGAGCCGTGGGCGACGCGGGCGGCGCTCGTCGCCGGGCTGTCGCCGCCGGTGGTGGCCGCGGCGACGCGCGTGTCGCCGGAGATGGTCGCGGGCACGGTGCTGGCGGCGGCGACGCTGGCGGCGCTGAAGGTCCGCGAGCAGCCGCGCCCGCGCTGGACGCTCTCGTGCGCGGCGGCGATCGCGGTGCTGCCGTGGCTGGCGGTCTCCCTCGTCCCGCTCGCGGCCGGGTGCGCGGCGGCGCTGGCCCGCTGGCTGCGCCGGCGCCGGCGCGGGTTCGCCGCGTTCACGGCGATGGAGGTCGTGCTGTTCTCGGCCGTCCTGTTCGTGACGCTCACCGACCGGCTGTACGGCGGGCTGACGCCGTACGCGTCGTCGCTGGCGCCGGGCGGCGGGATCGGGACCGACTCGCTGGCCGGCGTGCTCGAGCGCTGGCCGCGGCTGGTCGGGTGGTGGCTGGACCGCGACGCCGGGATGCTGCGGTGGGCGCCCTTCGCGGCGCTCGGCTTCGTCGGCCTGTGGCTGCTGTGGCGCTCGCGGCGCGACCGCCTGGCCGTGCTCGTCCCCGACCAGGTGCACGTCGAGGTCGTCGCCGGCTTCCTGGGCGCGCTGTGCGCGACGCAGCTCGTCGTGGCGACGTTCCTGGCGCCGGAGCTGAACGGCGACTGGGCGCCCGCGCGCCTGCTGCTGCCGGTCGTGCCGGTGGGCGCCGGGCTGGCCGGCTGGGGCCTGCGCCACGCGCCGCGCGCGGGCGCGGCGCTCGCCGCGGTCACGCTCGCGGGGACCGCGTGGCTGCTCGTCGCCGGGCGCCTGGACGGCGGCGGGCTGCAGCCGCCGGCGGGCCCGATGCCGTGGGGCGGCGTCGAGGACGTCCTGCCCCGGTTCACGGTCCCGATCGGCAGCGGCGAGGCGATCCTGCTGGCCGCCGTCGGGGTCGCGGTGGCCGCGCTGGCGGCGCGCGAGTGGCGCGCCTGGCACGTCATGCGCGACGGAGCCGCCCTGCGCGACTCCCTACGCTGAATCGCGGTCGCGTGCTGTCCGCCATCGACGACATCGCCCACGACGCCCTCGTCAGCGCCGGCTACGCCGGGCTGATCGCGGTGATGATCGTGGAGAACCTGTTTCCGCCGATCCCGTCGGAGCTGGTGCTGCCGCTGGCCGGATACGAGGTGTCCCGCGGCGAGCTGACGTTCGTCGCCACGATCGCCGCCGCGACGCTCGGATCGCTGATCGGCGCGCTGCTGCTGTACGCGGTCGGCCGCTGGGGCGGGCGCCCGGCGATCCTGCGCTGGGGCCGCTTCCTGCGCGTCGGCCCGGCCGAGCTGCACCGCGCCGAGCACTGGTTCGACCGCTGGGGCGACTGGGTCGTGCTCGGCGCCCGCATGGTCCCCGGCGCCCGCTCGGTCGTCTCGATCCCCGCCGGCACGATGCGCATGGGCACCGTCCGCTTCGTCCTGCTGACGACGCTGGGCTCGGCGATCTGGAACACGCTGCTCATCGGGCTCGGCTACGAGCTCGGCGCCAACTGGGACGAGATCTCCGGCTGGGTCGGCGGCGCCTCGAAGGTCGTCCTCGTCGCCGCCGTCCTCGGCGTGGCCGGACTGCTGCTCGCGCGCCGCGTCCGCCGGGCGCGGCGCGAGAGCGCCTAGGCGCCGTCAGGCGTCCGCGCCGGCCTTCTCCAGAAGCGCCGCCGCGGCGCTCGCCGGGTCCAGGCGGCGGGCGACGACCTCGTCGAGGAGGCGCGCGAACTCCGCGTCGTCCTCGAGGCCCTCCTCCAGGCGGCGGCGCATGCGGGCCGCGGCGAGGCCGAGCACCTCGTTGCGCAGGTTGCGGCGCCGGCGCTCGCTGAGCGTGCCCTCGGCCTCGATGAACGCGCGGTGCTCGTCGAGCCGCGTGATGAGCTCGTCGATGCCCTCGCCGCGCGAGGCCTCGGTGGTGACGATTGGGACGCGCCAGCCGCGCTGGGGCGCGAGGGACAGCACGCCGCGGACCTCGCGCACCATCGTCTCGGTGAGCGGGTGGTCGCGCTTGTTGACGACGATCACGTCGGGGATCTCCATGACGCCGGCCTTCAGCGCCTGGATCGAGTCGCCCGACCCCGGCATGAGCGCGAGCACGACCGTGTCGGCGTGGTCGATGACGTCGACCTCGGCCTGCCCGACGCCGACGGTCTCCAGGAAGACGTCGTCCTTGCCCGACGCGTCCATGAGCAGCGCCGCCTGCAGCGCGGCCTCGCTGAGCCCGCCCAGCGCGCCGCGGTTGGCCATCGAGCGGATGAACACGCCCGGGTCGAGGAAGTGCTCGGTGAGGCGGATGCGGTCGCCGAGGACGGCGCCGTGCGTGAACGGCGACGACGGGTCGATCGACAGCACGCCGACCGTCCGCCCGGCCGCGCGGCGCGCCTTCGTGAGCGCGCCGATCAGCGTCGACTTGCCGACGCCCGGCGGCCCGGTGAGGCCGAAGACGGCCGCGCGCCCCGTCCGCGGGTAGACCTCGCGGACGATCGCATAGCCCTCGGGGTCCTCGTTCTCGACGAGCGTGATCGCGCGCGCCAGGGCGCGGCGGTCGCCGTCGAGGAGGCGCTGGGCGAGGGAGGCGTCGGCCGGCATCGAGGGCGGCATGATGGCATCCCGCGCGGCGCGGCCCCGGACGCGGCGGCCGATCGGCATTACCCTGCATCGCGCAGATGGAGCCCGTGCTGTCCCCGGTCGAGCCCGCGGCGGCCGCCCCGGTCGTGCGCGGCGAGCCGCCGCCCCGACACGGCGGTCCGCTGACGCTCCTGCGGTTCCTGCGGCGCAACCGCATGCTGACGGTCGGCTACGCGCGCCTGCTGGCCCGCCTGGCCTGGCTGAAGGTGCGCCACCGCGGCCGGCTGCGAACCGACGGGATCGCGTTCGTGTGCCCGGGCGTGACGTTCGAGATCGGCCGCGACGCGCGCGTCCACCTGGGCCGGTGGTCGTGGATCGGCCACGGCACGAAGATCCGCGCCCACGAGGGCGAGGTGCGCATCGGGGCCAAGACCGTGCTCGGCCAGGAGTGCACGATCTCGTCGTTCCAGCACGTGTCGATCGGCCGCGAGTGCATCCTGGCCGACCGCGTGATGCTCATCGACTTCGACCACGGGGTCGTCGAGGTCGAGCGCCCGATCCGCGAGCAGGGCATCTACAAGCGCGACGTCCGCGTCGGCCACAACGTGTGGGTCGGCTACGGCGCCTGCATCCTGCGCGGCGCGACGGTGGGCGACAACGCGATCGTGGGCACCAGCACGGTCGTCACCAAGGACGTGGCGGCCAACGCCGTCGTCGGCGGGGTGCCGGCGCGGGTGCTGCGCATGCGCCCCGCGCCGCGGACGCTGCGCTGGGAGTAGCGCCGGCGCCGCTCAGCCGGTCTTCGTCCCGATCACGAGCAGGTACTCGAACGGGACCGACAGCCCGCGCGGGCCGGGGCGCCCGCGCTCGGCGAACAGGCCGCGCAGCGCCGTCCGCAGCGCGTCGGCCTCGCCGGGCTCGCCCAGCGCCGCGCGCAGCCCGGCGACGTGGTCGAGCATGAACCGGGCCGCGTCGTCGGCGTCGGCGAAACGCCAGCGCATCAGGCGCCGGCGCACCGACAGCCGCACGCCGCGCGGGTCGAACAGCTCGCGCATGCCGTCGGCGCTCGCCCAGGCGGCCGGCGCGAGCCGGTCGGGGTCGGCGCCCGGGACGAACCGCGCGATCGTCGCGCCGATCGCCGCGCTCGTCGAGCCGGCGGGCCAGGTCGTCAGCCCGATGCGCCCGCCGGGCGTGCAGACGCGCGCCAGCTCGCCGGCCACGACCGCCGGGCGCGGGGCGAAGATCACGCCGAACGTCGAGGTGACGACGTCGAAGCGGTCCTCCTCGAACTCGAGCGACTCGGCGTCGCCCTCGATCAGCTCGACCGCGTCGAGGCCCTCGGCGTCGGCGGCCCGGCGGCCGATCGCCAGCAGCTCGGGCGTCACGTCGACGCCGACGACGTGCGCGGCCCCGGCGCGGGCGGCCCCGAGCGCGACGGTGCCCGTGCCGGTGGCGACGTCGAGCACGTCGAGGCCGTCGAGCGGCCCGAGCGCTCGCAGCAGCGCGGCGGCCGCCGGGCGCAGGCGCGCCGCGACGGCCGGGTGGCCGTCGCCGGCCCAGTCGTCGCGCACCGCCTCCTGGTCGGACACGGTGCGCGATCCTATGCCTACGTCGCCGCGCAGACGGGCCAGGCCGAGGGACCCTGGCGGCGCATCAGCAGCGCGGCGCGGCGGTCCTGCTCCTCCTCGGGCGCGGCGGCCGGGTCGCCGGTGCCGCCCATCGCGCGCCAGGTCGCGCGGCTGAACTGGTACTTGCCGCGGTAGCGGCCGTCGGCCGACACGGCGGTCGGGTCGCCGCCCGACTCGCACTCGGCGATGCGCTCCAGCAGCGCCGCATCGGTGCTGGTGCGCGCCGGCGGCGTCGACGTCGAGGTGGTGCGGGCCGCGCTGGCGCGCGAGCCGCCGATCCCGAGGGCGGCCAGCGTCTGCGGGCCGGCGATCCCGTCGACGGTCAGCCCGTTGGCGCGCTGGAAGCGCTTGACGGCGGCCGTCGTCTGCGGACCGTAGATGCCGTCGACGGCGATGCCGAGGGCCTGCTGGACGGCGCGCACGGTGTCGGTGCTGACGGCGGGCGCGCCGCGCTCGCCGGTGGGCGCCGGCGCCGCGACGGCTCCGGCGGCGAAGACCGTCAGGCTGGCCAGCAGGACGGCGGCGCCGCCGCGGCCTCGCAGGCGGCGCCGGCGCGCGCGCAGGGCGGCGGCGCGGCGCTCGCGGGATCGGCGCAGCGACGCGCGGAACGGATCGCGCGCGCCCGCCGGCAGCGGGTCTTCGTCGGTCTGGGTGATCGGCACGTCGAGCTCCCTGTGGTCTCGGCGCCTACGGGGTTAGCTGTCGGGCTCGCGCTGGACCTGCGCTACGCCGCGCTCTCGGCGGCGATTCGCCCCAGGGACCGGTCCGGTCCCGTTGGGTCCCCCGCTCCGCGGCCGCCGGGCGGCCACGGACTCGGCTGGTTATGGATACGACGAGCGAGACAGGCTATCGCGTCGGGCCGGACGGAAGCGGTCCGGCGGGCGCCTACGGGGCCAGCAGCGGGGCGCGGGTCGCGTGGGGCGCCAGGTTGCGCACGCGGTCGTCCCCGCCGGGCCCCGCGGCGAGCGCCTCGCGCAGCGCCCGCTCGTGGCCGGCGGCGCGCTCGCGCGGGTACGGGCCGGCCTGCCGCCGCGACACCTGGAAGGCCCAGTCGCTGGCCTGCAGCGCGAGCAGCTCGCGCACGGCGCGCAGCGACGCCCGCGGGCCGGCGGCGACGACGTCGAGCTCGGCCCGGCGCGCCGCGACGGCGAGGTCGGCGACCTGCGGCCCGCTCCACGTCCACAGGTCCCGGGGCGTGCCCCAGGTGGTGACCGGCAGGTCGGGCGGGGCCGGGCGCGGCGGGTGGCGCTCCAGCGCCTCGTCGAGCGGCGCGAGCGCCAGGCCCTGGCGGTCGGCCTCGTCGATCACGGCGGCCAGCCACGTCACGCCCTCGTGCCACCAGTGGCCCAGCAGCTCGGTGTCGAGCGCGCACACGCACAGCCCGCCGCCGGCGACCCGCGCGCGGACCCGGGCGACGAAGTCGGCGGCGTCGGCGCGGGCCTGGGCGGCGCCGCGCTCGGGGTCGTAGACCGTGCCGTCGTTGGCCCAGGGCTTGTGGTGGTAGCGCGTCAGCGCGTGGCTGTCGCGGTAGGCGCCGGCGGCCGGATAGCCGCCGTCGGACCACACGAGCTCGACGATCCGCCGGTCGATCGGGACGAGCAGCGGGCCGGCGGGGCTGCGCAGCGGGACGAGGGGGTCGTCGGGGCCGAGCACGTCGGTGAGGTCGACGCAGGTCGCGTGCACGCCGGCCTCCTCCAGCAGCGCGTCGAGCCACGGCGCGTACGCGCACTCGGGCAGCCAGAACCCGCCGGCCCAGGCGTCGCCGAAGCGCGCGCGGTGCGCGTCGATGCCGGCCTGGAGCTGCAGCCGCACGCCGGCCGGCGTGGCCAGCAGCGGCAGGACGGCGTGCGTGGCCGAGGACGTCCAGGCGGCGTGGCGGCCCAGCGGCGCGAGCAGGTCTCCGCCGCGCGCGGCGAGCGCATCGGCGGCGGCGACGTAGTCGCCCGCGGCGCGGCGCAGCTCGGCGGCCACCGCGGCGTCCTGCGCGTCGTCGGCGTCGAGCGCGTGGGAGCGCTGTCGCAGGTCGCGGCAGAACGCGTCGAAGCGCGCGGCGGCGCCCGGAGCCTCGAGCTGGTCGCACAGGACCGGCGTGAGCGAGAGCGTCACCGGCGCGCCCGCGTCGAGCAGGTCGGCCAGCGGCAGGTAGCAGGTGGCCATCGCCTCCCACAGCCACTCCTCGCCGGACGGCCAGGTCCCGTAGCCCTCGACGTAGGGCATGTGGGTGTGCAGAACGAGCGCGAGCTCGCCTGGCCGGCGCGTCATGGGCGCAGGACGGCCAGGAAGTCGAGCGCGCGCTCGAGCGGGCCCTCGCGCAGCGCGAAGTCGCGCACGGAGATCGCCGGCGTGAAGCGGTCGTAGAACGGCTTGGTGATCCCCAGCCGCGCGTGGATCGCGTCCCAGCCGGCGTGGCGGATCGCCAGCTCGTGGACGCGCAGCTTGCCGGCGTGGAACAGGCCCAGCAGCTCCACCGACGAGAAGTGCGCCTCGCACAGCGCCCGGAACTCCTCGGGCCGGTACTCCTTGACGTGCCACGGGTTGCCGGAGCGCTCGGCGCCCTCCGGCGCCAGCGTCAGCACGTTCGGCGTCGTCACGTAGACCACCCCGCCGGGGCCGACGAGCGCCTTGAAGCGCTCGAGCACCTCGTCGGGGTTCTGCACGTGCTCGATCGTCTGCAGGAAGACGACGGCGTCGCACGGCTCGTCGAACGTCTCCACCAGCGTGCGCACGAAGCGCAGGTTCGGCCGCACGTAGCGCAGCCGCGCGTGCTCGTGGGCCTCGGGGTTGGCGTCGACGCCGACCACCTGCGCCGCGCCGGCGGCGGCGAGCACGTCGGACCCGTAGCCCTCGCCGCAGGCCATGTCGACGACCCGCAGGCCGGCGACGCGCCGCGCGATCCACTCGTAGACGACGAGATGGCGCCGGTACCAGTAGTTCTCCTCGGGCACGTCGGGCAGCGTGCGCTCGCCGGTCAGCTCCAGCGGCGGGACGCCCGGCGGCTGGTCGCGCTGCACGTAACGGGCGGCCTCGGACACGGCGCGGAACGGTAGCGCCCCGCCCGCTTCCCTATCCTCACCGGCCGCATGGCCGCCCAGCCGCTCTCCGCCGACGTCATCCGCGACGCGAACACGCGCTACCACGACGACGCGGCCGCCCACTACGACGCCAAGTGGGGCATCGACTACGGCGACATCGGCCAGACGCAGGTCGTCGGCAAGCTCGCCAAGGCGCTCGGCGGCGAGGTCGGGCGCTTCGGCCGATCGCTGGAGATCGGCGCCGGCACCGGCTACTTCAGCCTGAACCTGCTGCAGGCGGGCGTCGTCGAGCGGGCCGTCGCGACCGACATCTCGCCGGGCATGCTCGCCACGCTGCAGGCCAACGCGCGCACGCTCGGGCTCGACGTCGAGACCGTCGCCTGCGACGCCGAGGCGCTGCCGTTCGAGGACGGCGCGTTCGACCTCGTCTTCGGCCACGCGGTCCTGCACCACCTCCCCGACCTCGACCAGGCGTTCCGCGAGATCCGGCGGGTGCTGCGCCCCGGCGGCACGTTCGCGTTCGCCGGCGAGCCGTCGCGCGTGGGCGACCGGCTGGCGCAGCTGCCCAAGCGCGGCGCGACCGCGCTCGCGCCGCTGTGGCGGGCTGCGCTGGGCGCCCGCCCCGCGCAGGATCCCGGCCGCCACGGCGACGCCGACCCCGAGCTGGGCGAGATCGTCGACGTGCACGCGTTCGTCCCCGACGAGCTGGCCCGCCACGCGCGCGGGGCCGGCCTGGAGGACGTGCGGGTGCGCGGGGAGGAGCTGCTGGCCAACTGGTTCGGCTGGACGAACCGCACGCTGGAGGCGACCGCCGAGCCCGACGACGTGCCGATGGCGTGGCGCCGCTACGCGTTCCACGGCTACCTGCTGTTCCAGGCGCTGGACACCCGGCTGCTGGAGCGCCACCTGCCCGCCGCGATCTTCTACAACCTGATGATCGCCGGCCGCCGCCCCGCCTAGCGCGACGCCGCCGCGCGGATCGCGGCCAGGTACTCGGCGCGCAGCGCGAACGTCCGCTCCATCGAGCGCTCGAACCCGCCGAGGAACTCGCGCCGGTACGTCGCGTCGGTGAGCACCGAGATCGCGTAGTACAGGCCCGAGAACGAGGCGATCGCCGCCGACACGCGCAGGAGCTCGGCGGTGATGACCGTCGTCGAGCCGAACAGGGTGATCGAGCCGACCTCCTCGCCCTCGTCGCCGGTCCACGCGTTGATGACCTCGCCGCTGGTCGTCAGCAGCCCGAACGCGACGAAGAACAGCGTGATCGCGATCGCCACGACGAGCGTCTGCAGCGCGTAGGAGACGAACATGACGAGGCCGACGTTGAAGCGCTGGCGGCGCGTGAGCGGCGGGTCGACGCCCTCGCGGCGCTCCAGCTCGCGCACCTCGGCGGGCAGGCGCACGGCGAGGAAGATCGCGCCCAGGCCGACGAACAGCCCGACGACGCCCATCAGGTTGCCGTCGGAGATCTCGCCGAACACCTGCCACATCTCGGCGTTGATGAACAGGACGAGCGCGAAGAACAGCAGCAGCGGCACGGCCTTGGCCAGCATCGTCACCGAGTCGCGCAGCTGGCCCAGCATCCGCCCGAGCGACCAGCGCAGGATCGACAGCAGGCCGTAGCCGACGACGACGTAGACGAGCAGGAGGACGAACGCGTTGCCGATCAGCGCCATGACCGCGACGCCGACCTGCCAGCCGCCGATCAGCGGCAGGATCGGCGGGACGAGCAGGAAGATCGCCAGCTCGACGTTGCCCACGCGCTGGGGCGGCGCGTACCAGCGGCGGCCGTTGCGGACGTTGAGGATCACGAGCGGCGCGAGCAGCACCACGAGCCCCACGCCGATCACCGCCAGGTTCGCGGCGGTGGACCACTCGAAGTTGGCGCCGTTGAGGCACATGGCCAGGAACCACAGCCCGAGGAACGGGATCGCGCGGGTGAAGATGTCCTCGCGCGCCGAGTAGTCCTCGATCAGCAGCGGCAGCCCGGCGCGCCGCAGCGCCCGCTCGTACTCGGTGATCTGCACGTGCACATCCCACCGGTTCGGCTGGACGGAGCGCCGTCCTAGACTCCGTCCCGCCTCGCCTTGCGCATGAACGACCGCCTGCACCGCGACTTCCCGCTCTTCCCGCTGGGGATCGTGACGCTCCCCACCGAGTACGTGCCGTTGCACATCTTCGAGGAGCGCTACAAGACGATGGTCGAGCGCTGCCTGGACCACGACGCCGAGTTCGGGATCCTGTGGATGTCCGACGACGAGCTCAAGCAGACCGGCTGCGCGGTGCGCATCGACCGGGTGCTGGAGCGCATGGACGACGGGCGGCTGAACATCCTCTGCCAGGGCACCCGCGTGTTCCGGCTCGTCGAGCGCCAGGACGACCTCCCCTACCCGGCCGGGACCGTCGAGTTCCTCGAGGACCGCGACGAGCCCGTCGACGAGGAGCTCGCGGCGCGCACGCGGGCGTCGTACATGGCGCTCGTCGCGCAGGCCACCGAGCGCGTGCTCGAGCCCGGCGAGGTCGAGGCCATGACCGCCTACGAGATGGCGGCGACCGTGGACTTCGGGCTCGACGCCAAGCAGGGCCTGCTGGACCTGCGCGCCGAGAACGCCCGGCTGCGTCTCGTCGACCGCCTGTTCCGCGCCGCCACCAAGCGCCTGGACTACGTCGAGCGCGCGCAGGCGCGGGCGAAGTCCAACGGCAAGGTCCGCTTCGGCTAGCGCTCAGCGCCGCCGCGCCCGCCGGGCGCCGACCACCGCGACGGCGACGAACAGGACGATCGCGGCCTCGTCGATCACCCCGCCCCAGCGGGCGGCCTCGGCGCTGCCCGCGAGGTCGCCGGCGACCCGCACGACCAGGCCGGCCTGCAGCAGCGCCAGCGGCACGTACATGGCGCGGGTGAACGGGAGCGCGACGCCGAGCACGGCGGGCACGATCACCGGCGCGTGGGCGAACACCATCGAGAAGACGAAGCCGAGGAACAGCGCGTGGACCATCGCGTCGTAGGCGAGGCCGGCGCCGGCCAGGTCGCCCTCGACCAGCCACGCGACGCCGGCGACGGCCAGCCAGGCGGTCCCGGCCAGCATCGCGGCCGCCATGTAGCGCGGCGCGCCCGGGCGGCGGATCGTGCGCAGCGCGACGTCGCAGCGCGCCAGCCACGCCGCCTGCGCGAGCAGGCCGGCGCCCGCGAGGCGCACCCCGACCGCGGGAGCGGCGTCGGCCAGCGCCACGCCGGCCAGGAACGCGGCGATGGCGGCCAGCAGCACGGCGACCGCGCGCCGCGACGGCCGGCGCACGCGCGACAGCTCCAGGCGCTCGCCCACGATCGTCAGCACGAGGAACGCGGCCAGCCACGGCACGACCGCGACGACCGCGGCGCCGGCCAGCCAGGCGACGCCGCCCACGCTCCAGGCGACCGCGCCGAGCCCCATGATCGCCGGCGGCAGGCCCGGCTGGCGGCGGTACACGGCCACCGACGCGGCGACCAGCGCCACGCCGCCGGCCGTCAGCAGCGCCCGGCCGGCGTCGGCCGGCAGCCCGAGCACCAGCCACAGCGCGCCGGCCGCGGTCGCCGCCGGGGCCAGGTACGGCCACGAGCGCCCGAGCGCGACCGCCCGCTCCAGGCCGATCTGCGTGCCCAGGAAGCCGAGGACGAGCAGCGGCCCGTGCAGGGCGGCCAGCGTCCAGCGCAGCTCCGGCACGTCGACGCCGAGGCGCTGCAGGCCGGTCCACAGGCCGAAGACGAGCGCCACCGCCGCGCCCGCCAGCAGCGGCAGCCGGCGGACCGGCGGCGGGATGGTGCGGGCGCGCGCCGCGCCGTGCGCGGGCGCGACGCTCATCCGCGGACGTCGTGCGCCGGGCGGCGCAGCCGGGGCGCGCGGCGCGCCGGCGCGCGGCGGCGGTAGATCACGTTGGCGCGCACGAGGTAGCCGACCGGCGCCGACCACGCGTGCACGAGGCGCGAGAACGGCCACAGCGCGTACAGCGCCATCGTCGCCAGCGCGTGGAGCTGGTAGACGAGCGGCGCGCTCGCGATCCCCGCGACGTCGGGGTCGAGCAGGAACAGCCCGCGGAACCACGGCGCGACGGTCTCGCGGTAGTCGTAGCCGCCGGCGATCAGGTTCTCGCCGACCGTGCAGACCATCCCGGTGGCGACGACGATCAGCAGCACCGTGTACGTGAGGTGGTCGCTGCGCGACGTCGTGCGCCGCACGCGCGGCACCGACACGCGGCGCGCGACGAGGATCACGAGGCCGAGCGACATCGCCACGCCCGCGATCGTGCCCGCGGTGACCGAGACCGTGTGGTACAGGTGCTCGTCGACCCCGACCGCCTCGGTGGCCGAGGCGGGGACGAGCAGGCCGAGCACGTGGCCGCCGATGACGGCCAGGAGCCCGACGTGGAACAGGATCACGCCGCGCTTCAGCCACGTGGACTCCAGGAGCTGGGTCGAGCGCGTCGTCCACGTGAGCTGGTCGCGCCGCCAGCGCCACACGTGGCCGACGACGAACGTCGTCAGCGCCGCGTACGGCACGACGATCCACAGCAGCACCTCGGTCCGGCTCATCGCGCACCTCCTGCGGCGGCCGCCGCCACGGGCATCGCCTCGGGCGGCGCGAACGGCTCCAGTCCGACCTCCTCGCCGGGCGGGCCGTCGGCCGCCAGGCGCATCGCCGACGCGGCGTCCTGCTCCTCCAGCGGGCCCAGCAGCGCGCACAGCGCGTCCAGCAGCGGCGCGTACGGGCTGGCGTCGCGGTGCAGGCCGCCGCGCAGCACCTCGATCGCCGGCCGGAACTCGGCCAGCAGCTCGCGCCCCGCCTCCTCGCCGAGCGCGTCGGCCAGCTCGAGCAGCAGCGGCAGGTGGTCGGGCAGCTCGTCGCCGACGGTCTCGACGCCGAGCCGCGCGTACAGGCGGCGCAGCTTCAGGAGGGCGACGCCGCGCTGGCGGCGGTCGCCGTGCGACGCGAACGTGAGGTCCAGCGCGCAGCGGCGGTTGAAGTCGAACGTGGCGACGTAGCGGGCGCTGGCGGCGATCGGGTCGGTGGCCGCGATGCCGGCGACGCCGGCCAGCAGCCCGTCGCGCACCGGCCCGGCCGGCAGCTCGCGCGCCTCCTCGGCGACGTCGCCGAGCAGCTCGAGCAGGTCGGCGTCGGGATGCGACAGCGCGATCGACAGCAGCTTGAACGGGGTCATGTCAGGCGCCCTCCTCCGCGGCCCGCAGCCGCTGCTCCCGGCGCTCCCGGCGCTCCAGGGCGCGGCGCTCGCGCAGCGCCCGCAGGCGCCCGTTGCCGGCCACCTGCGCGACGTGGAAGGCCTCGACGCCGGCGGCGACCGGGGCGGCGCCGTTCTCGGGCGTCGCGCACGCGCCCGGCCCGCCCGGGAAGTCCAGGCCGCAGGCGCCCTGCGTGCGGTCCAGCTCGGCGGCCAGCTCGCGATGCGCGGGCGGGATCACGAAGCGGTCCTCGGCCTTGGCGATCGCCAGGAGCCGGTACAGGTCCTCCAGCTCCGGGTCCTCGCCCTCGCCCGAGATCGTCTTCTCGCGCATGTAGGAGCGCATCGCGGCCAGGCGCCGCAGCACGCGGCGGATGACCTCCTCGTCGCCGGCCGACAGCAGCTCGGCCAGGTAGGCGACGGGGATGCGCAGCTCGTCGATCGCGCCGAAGACCTGATCGGGGTCGGCGCCGGCGCCCTCGACCGTGCCCATCACGGGCGACAGCGGCGGCACGTACCAGACCATCGGCAGCGTGCGGTACTCGGGGTGCAGCGGCAGCGCGACGCGGTGCTGGAGCGCGAGCTTCCACACCGGCGAGCGGCGGGCGGCGTCGAGCCAGTCCTCGGGGATGCCCTGGTCGCGGGCGGCCGCGCGCACGTCCTCGTCGTGCGGGTCCAGGAACACGTCGAGCTGCGCGTCGAGCAGGTCGTGGGGATCGGGCACCGAGGCCGCGTCCTCGACCCGGTCGGCGTCGTAGAGGACGAGGCCGAGGTAGCGGATGCGCCCGACGCAGGTCTCCGAGCACACGGTCGGCAGCCCCGCCTCGATGCGCGGGTAGCAGAGCGTGCACTTCTCGGCCTTGCCGGTGACGTGGTTGAAGTAGACCTTCTTGTACGGGCAGCCCGACACGCACATCCGCCAGCCGCGGCAGCGCTCCTGGTCGACGAGCACGATCCCGTCCTCCTCGCGCTTGTACATCGCGCCCGAGGGGCAGCTCGCCACGCACGCCGGGTTGAGGCAGTGCTCGCAGATGCGCGGCAGGTACATCATGAAGACCTGCTCGTAGGCGGCCTTGACCTCCTGCTCCATCGCCTCGAGGTTGGGGTCGCGCGGGCTGTGGCGCGGGCCGCCGGCGAGGTCGTCCTCCCAGTTGGGGCCCCACTCGAGGTCCAGCGGGCGGCCGTCGAGGCGCGAGACCGAGCGCGCGACCGGCTGCTCGCGGCTGGGCCCGGCCTGCTGGAGCCGCGCGTAGTCGTAGGTCCACGGCTCGTAGTAGTCGTCGATCGACGGCAGGTCGGGGTTGTGGAAGATCGTCGCGAGCTTGCGCAGCCGCCCGCCGGCGCGCAGGCGCAGCGCGCCGTCGCCGTCGAGCTCCCAGCCGCCCTTGCGCGTCTCCTGGTCCTCCCAGCGCTCGGGGTAGCCGACCCCCGGCTTGGTCTCGACGTTGTTGAACCACATGTACTCCGCGCCGTCGCGGTTGGTCCACACGTTCTTGCAGGTGACCGAGCAGGTGTGGCAGCCGATGCACTTGTCGAGGTTCATCACCATCGCCACCTGGGCCTTGACGCGCATCAGAACTCGACCTCCGTGCGGCGCTTGCGGACCACCGCGACCTCGTCGCGCTGGGACCCGGTCGGGCCGTAGTAGTTGAAGCCGTACGCGAGCTGCGCGTAGCCGCCGATGAGGTGCGTCGGCTTGATGTGGATCTGCGTCGGCGAGTTGTGGGTGCCGCCGCGGTGGCCGGTCGTCTCCGAGATCGGCACCTGCACGTGGCGGTCCTGCGCGTGGTACATGAACGCGGCGCCCGCCGGGATGCGGTGGGAGACGACCGCGCGGGCGGCGACGACGCCGTTGCGGTTGAGCAGCTCGATCCAGTCGTTGTCGGCGACCTCGATCTGCTCGGCGTCCTGGGGGCTGAGCCACACGACCGGCCCGCCGCGGAACAGCGTGAGCATGTGCAGGTTGTCCTGGTAGGTCGAGTGGATCGACCACTTGGAGTGCGGCGTCAGGTAGCGCACCGCGACGCCGTGCTCGCCGTCGGCCCCGAGCTGGCGGGCCATGTCCATCGGCGCCTTGTAGGTCGCCAGGCCCTCGCCGAGGTCGAGCATCCACGCGTGGTCGGCGTAGAACTGCTGGCGCCCGGTGAGCGTGCGCCACGGCATGAGCCGCTCGACGTTGACCGTGAACGGCGAGTAGCGGCGGTCGCGCGACTCGATGCCCGACCACTCCGGCGAGGTGATCGTCTTGCGCGGCTGGATCGAGACGTCGCCGAACGTGTGCATCTCGTCGCCGCGGTCCTCGGCCAGGTCGGCCAGCTCGGTGCCGGTGCGCGCCTCGAGCGTGCGGAACCCCTCGACGGCGAGGCGGCCGTTCGTGGCGCCCGACAGGGCGAGGATCGCCTCGCAGGCGTGGCGCGCGGTCGTCAGGCGCGGGCGGCCGTCGGCGACGCCGCCGCGGACGACCCCGTTCTGGTCGCGCAGGTGGCCCAGCTCGGGCCCGTAGCCGGTCGTGGTGAGGCCCTTCCAGCTCGTGCCGAGCCTGTCGACGAGCGGGCCGAGCGCGCCCATCTTCTCGGCGACCGCGCCGTAGTCGCGCTCGACGACGATCAGCTTCGGCATCGTGCGCCCGGGCACCGGGTCGCACTCGCCGGCGCGCCAGTCGCGCACCTCGCCCAGCGGCTGGGCGAGCTCGTCGGGCGTGTCGTGCTGCAGCGGCGCGGCCACGAGGTCGCGGCGCACGCCCAGGCGTGGGCCGGCCAGGCGGCTGAACTCCTGCGCGATCCGCCGGAAGATGTCCCAGTCCGTCCGCGTCTCCCACGGCGGGTTGATCGCCGCGTTGAACGCGTGCACGAACGGGTGGAGGTCGGTCGTGGCGACGTCCTCCTTCTCGTACCAGGTGGCCGCCGGCAGCACGACGTCGCTGTGCAGGCACGTCCCGTTCATGCGGAAGTCGAGCGTGACGAGCAGGTCGAGCTTGCCCTCGGGCGCCTCGTCGCGCCAGCGCACGTCGCGCGGGCGCAGGTCCTCGCCGACCTCCTCGTTGCGCACCGCGTGCGTGGGGACGCCGAGCAGGTGCTTGAGGAAGTACTCGTGCCCCTTCGACGAGGCGCCGAGCAGGTTCGACCGCCACACGGTCAGCACGCGCGGCCAGTTCTCGGGCGCGTCGGGGTCCTCGCAGGCCATCCCCAGCGACCCGTCGCGCAGCCCGTCGACGACGTGCTCGGCGGGCGCGCGGCCCGCCGCCTCGGCCTCGGCGACGACGTCGAGCGGGTTGCGGTCGAACGTCGGGTAGCTGGGCATCCAGCCCAGGCGCGCGGCGAGCGCGTTGGCGTCGGCGGCGTGCGAGGCCGGGCCGCCGCCGGGCGGGGCCAGCGGCGAGCGCAGGTCGTCGTGGGCGCTGCGGTCGTAGCGCCACTGGTCGGTGGCCAGGTACCAGAACGGGGTCGCGGCCTGCTGGCGCGGCGGGCGGCTCCAGTCCAGCGCGAAGCCGATCGTCCCGAAGCCGGTGATCGGGCGGACCTTCTCCTGGCCGACGTAGTGCGCCCAGCCGCCGCCGTTGACGCCCTGGCAGCCGCACAGCATCACGAGGTTCAGCATCGCCCGGTAGATCAGGTCCGAGTGGAACCAGTGGTTGGTGCCGGCGCCCATCACGATCATCGACCGGCCGTTCGTGCGCTCGGCGTTGCGGGCGAACTCGCGCGCGACCTTCAGGCACTGCTCCGCCGGCACGCCGGTGATCGCCTCCTGCCACGCGGGCGTGTACGGGGCCGGGTCGTCGTAGCCGGCCGGCCACTCGCCCGGCAGGCCGCCGCGGGCGACGCCGAGCTGGGCGCACAGCAGGTCGAACACCGTGGTGACCGCGCGGCCGTTCACGCGCCGCACCGGCACGCCGCGCACGAGCACGCCGTCGCGGGCGCCGGGGGCGACCGGGTCGAAGCACGGCAGGCGCAGCTCGGCCGTCTCGTCGGCGAGCGCGAGGAGGCTGAGCGCCGGGCGCACGTCCCCGAGGTCGAGGTTCCAGCGGCCGGCTCCGTCCTCGCCCCAGCGGTCGCCGATCGCGCCGTTGGGCACGACCGGGGCGCCGGTGGCCTCGTCCAGGACGACCGTGCGCCAGTCGGCGTGCTCGCGCTCGGCCTCCGCCCCGCCGAGGTCGGCGGCGCGCAGGTAGCGCCCGGCGACGTAGCCGCCGTCGGGGTGCGCCTGCAGCTCGACGAGGTTGGGCAGGTCGGTGAAGCGGCGCACGTAGTCGTCGAACCACGGCACCCGCCGCTCGACGTGGAACTCGCGCAGGATCACGTGGCCCATCGCGAGCGCCAGCGCGCCGTCGGTGCCGGGCTGGGCGGGGAGCCAGTCGTCGGCGAACTTCGTGTGGTCGGAGTAGTCGGGCGAGACGACGACGGTCTTCTGGCCCTTGTAGCGCGCCTCGGTCATGAAGTGCGCGTCGGGCGTGCGCGTCATCGGGATGTTCGAGCCCCACATCATCAGGTAGCTCGCGTTCCACCAGTCGCCGGACTCGGGCACGTCGGTCTGGTCGCCCCAGATCTGCGGTGAGGCGGGCGGCAGGTCGGCGTACCAGTCGTAGAAGCTGAGGCAGACGCCGCCGATGAGCGACAGGAAGCGCGCGCCGCCGGCGTAGGAGGCCATCGACATCGCCGGGATCGGCGAGAAGCCGAAGACGCGGTCGGGGCCGTGGCGCTCGATCGTGTGGACGTGGGCGGCGGCGACGAGCTCGGCCACCTCGTCCCAGGAGGCGCGGACCAGGTTGCCCTTGCCGCGCGCCCGCTGGTAGCGCGAGCGCGCCTGCGGGTCGGCCTGCACGGCGGCCCACGCGTCGACCGGGTCGCCGCCGTGGGCGGCCTTGGCGGCGCGGTAGGCGTCGAGCAGCTCGCCGCGCACGTACGGGTGGCGGATGCGCAGCGGCGAGTAGACGTACCAGGAGAACGAGGCGCCGCGCGGGCAGCCGCGCGGCTCGTACTCGGGGACGTCGGGGCCGTTGGTGGGGTAGTCGGTCTGCTGGGTCTCCCAGGTGATCAGCCCGTCCTTGACGTGCACCTTCCAGGAGCACGAGCCGGTGCAGTTGACCCCGTGGGTGGAGCGCACGACCTTGTCGTGCTGCCAGCGCCGGCGGTAGAAGCGCTCCCACGCGCGCGGGTCGTCGCGGACCTCAGACCAGCCCTCCGGCGACGGCTCGCCGGCGAAGAAGCGACGGGCGGCGAGACGGGCGCGGCGCTGCGCGCGGTTGCGGGGCGAGGGCGGCGTCATGCCCGCGAACGTACGTGCGCGGGACGGGCCGCACAAGTCCTTCAGGTTATGAGTGCGGGGAACCCGAAGCGGGTCTGCGGGAAACCCGCAGATGCGGTCCAGCTTCCCTACCGAAGCGGGATCTGGGCCCGTTGTCGATGCTCGTCGCGAATCCCGCCGCGCGCGCCGAGTCAGTCGAGATCGGAATGCGTCCGGCGCCAACGAGAGATCCGGTGACCCTGATGCCCGCCCACACCGACCGCCCCGCCGCCCGGCCCGGGCAGACGCGCAACCTCGTGCTCGCCACGATCGCGTTCGCCGTCTGCTTCTACGCCTGGAGCCTGCTCGGACCACTCGCGCCGGACCTGGAGAAGCAGCTCGGCCTGTCGGACCTGGAGTCATCGGCGATGGTCGCCGTTCCGGTGCTGCTCGGCGCGGTCCTGCGCGTCCCGCTCGGGCTGCTCACCGACCGTCACGGCGGGCGGCGCACGTTCACCGTCCTCATGGTCGTCACGCTCGTCCCGATCGCCGGCCTGGCCGTCTTCCACGACAGCCTCGCCGTGATCCTCGCGCTCGGCCTGCTGCTCGGCATCGCCGGCGCGTCGTTCGCGGTCGGCGTCCCGATGGTCAACGGCTGGTACGGGCCGGAGCGCCAGGGCTGGGCGCTGGGCATCTACGGCATGGGCATGGGCGGCACGGTCGTCGCCGCGCTCACCGCGCCGCGGATCGCCGACGCGCTCGGGATGACCGCCCCGTTCCTCGTCGCCCTCGGGCTGCTGGCGGCGACCGCGCTCGCGTTCGCGCTGCTGGCCCGCGACGGCCGCCCGCCCTCGGCGCAGCGCGGCTCGCTGCTGGCGCCGCTGCGCGTGTTCCGCGAGTCGGGGCGCGCGTGGGCGCTGACGCTCTTCTACTTCCTCGCCTTCGGCGGCTTCGTGGCGATGTTCCTGTACCTGCCCAAGCTGCTCACGGGCGTGCACGAGCTGACGAAGGCCGACGCGGGCGCGCGCGCCGCCGGCTTCGCGCTGCTGGCCGTGCTCGGGCGCCCGGTGGGCGGCTGGATCGCCGACCGCATCGGCGCCGAGCGGGTGCTGCGCCTCTCGTTCGCGGCCACGGTCGTCCTCGCGGCGATCCTCGCGTTCACCTACCGCGAGATGGTGCCGCTCACGATCTGCTGCCTCACGCTCGGCGCCGCCTTCGGGATCGGCACCGGCGCGGTGTTCAAGCTCGTCGCCGAGTGGTTCCCCCAGCAGGTGGGCGCGGTCACCGGCGTCGTCGGCGCCGCCGGCGGCCTGGGCGGCTTCTTCCCGCCGCTGGTGATGGGCGGCGTGAAGTCGGCCACCGGCAGCTACGCGCTCGGGTTCCTGCTGCTGTCCGGCGTCGCGGTCGTGGCGCTCGCCGTGCTCGGCACGGTGGGCCGCCCGAAGCGCCGCGACGCGGCGCGGCGGCGGCCGGTCCGCGCCACGGGCCGCCCGTCGGCCCGCAGCGCCTGACCGGCGGGCCTCAGGCCTCGACGGGCAGCGGGATCTGCGCGCCCTTGCGCTCCAGCCAGACCGCGAACGTCTGCAGGCCGGGGTGCAGCGCGCGGGTCGCGTCGACGTCGCGCGGCCCGCGGTAGCGGTCCTCGAAGTCGGCCTTGAACTGGAACATGTTCCCGAGGTCGTCGGCGCCCGGGAAGCCCGCGGCGCGGTAGGCGTCGGGCGACACGGCGTTGTAGCCCACCTCGACGCCGAGCGCCCGGCTGAGCGCCGCCGCCATCTCCTCGCCGCTGAGGTGCTCGCCCGCGATCGAGACGGTCTCGCCCACGAAGCGGTCCCCGGCGGCGAAGATCGCGTAGGCGACCGGGCCGATGTCGTCGGCGGCGATCGCGGGCAGCCGCGCGTCGCCGAGCGGGAAGGTGATCGCCAGCGAGCCGTCGCTCATGCGCTGCGGGCCCATGCCGAACGCGATCATGTTCTCCCAGTAGAACGAGGTGCGCAGGAACGTGACCGGCAGGCCCAGCTCGCGGAACGTCGCGTCCGACTCGCCCTTCGTGTCGTAGTGGGGGACCTTGAAGCGCCCGGCGAGGGTGGGCATGCGGTCGTCGTCGAGCGGCACGAGCTCGCGCGTGTCCTCGAGCGTCGACCAGATCACGTGCGCGACGCCGGCGGCCTTGGCGGCGTCGGCGAGGTTGCGCGCCTGGATGATCTCGCGCTCGGCGTCGAAGTGCTCCCAGAAGTTCGTGACGCAGTAGGCGCCGTGCGCCCCGGCGAACGCCCGCTCCAGGCTGATGGGATCGTCGATGTCGGCCTGCACGACCTCCGCGCCGAGCGCGGCCAGCTCCTGCGCGCGGTCGGAGTCCGGCGTGCGCGTGATCGCGCGGACCGCGAAGCCGCCGTCGGGGTCGGCGAGGATGGCCCGGACGAGCCCACCGCCCTGCTGGCCGGTGGCGCCCGTGACCGCGATGACCTTGCTCATGCTCTCTCCTGTCGGATGGGACGCGCCGACCGTAGGCGCGGCTCGCGCCCGCGTCTCCTAGGAGTTCCGTAGGCGGATGCGAGAAGGTCCCTAGCGCCGGTGCGCGCCGCGCATCGGGCCGCTCGTCGGCACCTCCGAGAGCGCGAGCGGGCGCTGCACGCGCAGGGCCATCCGGCCGCGCGCGACCCGCTCGAGCGCGATGCCGAAGCCCCCGGCGGCCAGTCGCCGGCGCAGCGCGACGAGGCGCGCCTCGAGGTTGTCGTTGCCGGCCGGCAGGCCGAGCGCCTCGTCGAGGCGCAGCTCGCGGTTGGTGAACGCGGTGCGGCCGTCGGCGGCGTGCTCGCGCAGCAGCTTCCACAGGATGCGCCCGGGCACGCCCTTGATGACGTAGTCGCCGCCCGCGAAGACGCTGTCGTCGGCCTGGTAGTAGGTGACCTCGAGCGCGTCGCCGGGGCGCGGCGCGGGCGCGGGGTCGGCGGCCGGCGCGTCGGCCGTGTCGTGGCCGTGCGCGAGCCCCGCCAGGGCGGCGGCGAGATGGCCGCCGACGATCCGCAGCAGGCGCTCGTTGTGCGGCCCGAACGCGCCTGGCCGGTCGCTCTCGAGGTAGAGCACGCCGACGAGCTCGCGGTGCACGACGAGCGGCACCGCCGCGGCGCTCTGCGGGCGGTCCAGGCCCGGCAGCGGGATCTCGCGCGGGGCGCCCGCGTCGCCCCCGGCGCGCTCCTGCACAGCGCTGCCCATCACCCGGCTGCGCGCCAGGTTCGACACGCAGATCAGCCGCCGCCGCTGGGCGGCGAGGCCGATCATGCCCTCGCCCAGCGCGACCTCGGCGCCCGCCGACGAGCGCGGGTAGCCGTTGGAGGCGACGCCGAACAGCCGCTCGGCGCCCGCGGCCGCGCCGAGCAGGATCGCGTGCGGCCAGCCGAAGACGTCCTCGAGCGCCTGGAGCGCCGCCTGCGTGACCGCGTCGTAGTCGTCGCTCTCCCCCACGCGGCGGACGAAGTCGTCCAGCGCCTTGAGCGGGTCGAGCGCGTGGTCGCGCGGGCGGCCCGGGTCGGGGTCGCGCCCGATCCGGCGGCAGGCGACGACGCGGTGGACGTCGACCCCGCGCAGCCGGAACACGTCGCGCCCGACGCCGGTGTGGGAGGCGACCGCGTCGAGGTTGGCCTTCATCGAGTCGAAGATCGGCCCCTCGGTCTCCGTGTGCAGGTAACGCAGGTCGAGCGCGTACTGGTCGAGCGTGTCGGGATCGACGACGAGCACCTGCGCGACCGGGTTCTCGTCGACGTTGGCGGCCGTCTTGCGGAAGAACTGGCGTGACAGCGCGACGCGCTCGGCGTCGACGTAGCGCACGACCGACATGTACGTGATGTTCGGGACGCCGTCGGCCGAGCAGGTGGCCAGCGGCGACGGGATGACGCCCTCCAGGCAGCGCTGGATCGACTCCAGCGGGATCGGCGAGGTGCTCACAGCCGCTCGCCGGCGGCCGGGCCCGGCGTCTGGTCGTACAGCTCGCGCACGTCGACCGTGACCGCCAGCAGCTCGCGGTCGTCGAGGAAGCGGTCGGCGACGCGCGCGGGGACGCCGACCTCGACGACCTCGTCGACGAAGATCGCGTTGTGGTCCGCGACGGCCCGCCGCTCCTCCGCCGTCGAGGGGCGCACGTCGCGCACGGTGCCCTTCACCTGGACGCTGCGGTACGTCGTCGGGCGCACGAACGTGGCGGCCAGCGCGCAGCGGCGCTCGAGGTTGGCGCGGATCGGCGAGCCGAGCGGCGCCTCGACGCACAGGGTCACCCGCCGGCCGCCGGCGTCGATCCGCGGATGCCAGGCCCGGGCGAGCGTGGGCCGCAGCTCGAGGTCCGGCGTGGCGACGACCACGGCGACGCCGGCACCGAGCCGGGCGACGACGCCGAGGTCGATCGTGGCCGGCTGCTCGAGGGGGGACACGCCGCCGACCGTAGTGGACCGCGGTCCGCGGTGCCACCCCGCTCAGCCGCCGAGCCGGTTGGCCTCCCGGTCGGCGAGGGCGGCCAGGGCCGGCGCGTACATCCGCTGCTTGATCGCGGCCAGCGTGGCCCCGTCCTTGGGCGCCTGGTCGGCGGCGAGCGCGAGCGCGGACGGGACCACGTCGTGCTCGGCGACGGCGCCGGCGACGATCCCGGCCGAGGCGGCGGCGTCGCCCCCGAAGCGGCGGGCGCCGAGCATCGCGTCGACCTGCGCCGCGCGCGGCAGCTTGGCCATGATCAGCGCGGTCATCCCCGGCGTGAACGGGATGCGGATGTCGGCCTCGGGCAGGCAGAAGAAGCCGCGGTCGGCGCGCATCACGCGCCAGTCGTGGGCGAGCGCGAGCATGGCGCCGGCGGCGAACGCGTGGCCCTGGATCGCCGCGACCGTGGGCGCCGGGAACGCGAGCACCCGCGCGAACAGCTCGTGCACGGAGGCGACGTAGTCGTCGACCCGGTCGGCGTGCCGGCCGAGCCAGTCGAGGTCCAGGCCGTTGGAGAAGAACTTGCCGGTGGCCGTGGTCACGAGCGCGCGCGGCGCCTCGGCCGCGGCGACCTCGTCGAGCAGCCCGGAGAGCTCGGACAGCCGGTCGGGGTGGAAGCGGTTCTCGTCGGCGCCGAGGTTCAGGACGAAGACGTCGCCGTCGCGGTCGAGGCTGGGCATCGTGGGCGGGACGCTACAGCGCGCTGGCCAGCGCCAGCGGCCACACCGCCGCCGCCCCGCGGCCGCGGAGCTGGCCGCCGACCATCGCCAGCGTCCAGCCCGACAGGCGGCGGTCGTCGAGCAGCAGCGCCCCGCCGGGCGGCAGGTCGGCGCGCACGCGGAAGGCGCCGCGGACGTTGGCGACCTGCTGGGCGGCGTTGGCCATCTCCGCCTGCGGGGGCGCGTCGGGCGCGGTGCGCCGCACCGCCTCGACCACGGGGAGGCCGAGCGCCGCGCCCAGCCGGGCGGCCGCATCGCTCAGCGCGCCGTCCACGCGCCGCGACGGCACCCACGTGACCCAGGCCGCGTCGGGGGCGAACGCGCGCGCCAGGGCGGCGAGCGCGTCGACGACCTCGTCGTCGAGCCGGCCCACCTGGAGGCCCTGCTGGATCGCCGGCCACCAGCCGGCGTCGCCGATGCGCGCGAGCGCGCGGCCCTCCTCGACGCGCACCTCCTCGGGGATCTTGCGCATCGCGCCCTCGGCGTCGGGCGCCATCTTCTTGGCGTCGAGCACGAGCGGCTGGGCGCGCAGGTGCAGCGCCGCCTCGCGCACGAGTGCCTGGTCCAGCGGCACGTCGAAGCGCGGCGCCGTGCACACCGCGCAGCGGCCGCAGTCGGCCGGCTCGGGGTCGTCGAGCTGCTCCTGCAGCGTGCGCATCAGGCAGCGCCCGTCGCTGCCGTACGCGGCCATCGCGGCCTGCTCGGCGCGGCGCAGCTCGGTCACCGCGCGGTAGCGCTCGGCGTCGTAGGCCCACGCGTGGCCGTCGACGAGCGCCCAGCGCGTGCCGGCGCGGCGCACGGCGCCCTCGACGTCGAGCACCTTCAGCATCGCCTCCAGCCGGCCGAGGCCGAGGTTCACCACGCTGGACAGCTCGCGCGTCGTGAGGCCCTCGGCGCCGGCGACCTCGAGCTGGCGCAGCACGTCCTCGACGCGCTCGCGCGACGGGAACGCCTGCTCGATGAAGAAGTCCTGGATGCGGCGGTCCTCGGCGCCGCGCAGCAGCACCGCGTCGGCGTGGTCGACGCCGCGGCCCGCGCGGCCGACCTGCTGGTAGTAGGCGATGACCGAGCCGGGCGCCTGGTAGTGCACGACGAACCCCAGGTCGGGCTTGTCGTAGCCCATGCCCAGCGCGCTGGTGGCCACCAGCGCCTTCACCTCGCCGCGCAGCAGCCGGTCCTCGGCGGCCACCCGCTCGTCGTTGGCCTGCTCGCCGCTGTAGGCCTCGGCGGCGATCCCGTGCGCCGACAGGAACTCGGCGACGGCGGTCGCGTCGCGCTTGGTGAGCGTGTAGACGATCCCGGAGCCCTCCAGCTCGGGCAGGACGGTGACGAGCCAGGCCAGGCGCGCGGCGGGCTGGGGCAGCTCGACGACCTCCAGGCGCAGCGACGTGCGCGCCAGCGGCCCGCGGTAGGTGCGCAGCTCGGCGTGGCTGCCGACGTCGAGCTGCTCGAGCACGTCGGCGACGACGCGGTCGTTGGCGGTCGCGGTCGTGCACAGCACGGCGACGCCCTCGGGCAGCGCGGCGAGCATGTCGCGCACGCGCCGGTAGTCGGGACGGAAGTCGTGGCCCCAGTCCGACACGCAGTGCGCCTCGTCGATCACGAGCAGGCCGACCCGCTGCGCGAACAGCGGCAGCATGCTCTCGCGGAAGGCCGGGTTGTTGAGGCGCTCGGGGCTGATCAGCAGCAGGTCGACGGCGTCGCCGGCGAGCAGGTCGCGCACCGCGGCCCACTCGTCGCGGTTGGTCGAGTTGATCGTGTGGGCGCGCAGGCCGAGCCGCTCGGCGGCGGCGATCTGGTTGCGCATGAGCGCCAGCAGCGGCGAGACGATCAGCGTCGGCCCGGCACCGGCGTCGCGCAGCAGGCGGGTGGCGACGAAGTAGACGGCGCTCTTGCCCCAGCCGGTGCGCTGGACGCACAGGACGCGGGCGCGGCCGTCGACGAGATCGCCGATCGCCTCGCGCTGATGGGGGCGGAACGTGGCGGCCGGGTCAGCGGCGAGGGCCTGCAGCGCGGCCAGGGCGGGGTCGGTCATGCCCCTCGGAGGCTACGAGCGACAGCTCCTCGCCCCCGATCTCCGACAGCTCGCCGCACGGCTCGACCGGCCGCCCGGCCCACGGCAGGCGGCCCTCGGCGCCCAGGTACGACCCGCCGAGGATGAGGAGCAGGCCGCCCACCGTGGCGACCGTGATCGTCTCGTCCAGCAGCGTGGCGCCGTAGACGATCGAGAAGCCGGGGGCGATGTAGGCGACGAGCGAGGCGCGGGCCGGGCCGACGTCGGCGATCAGCGTGTAGAAGATCAGGAAGGCCACGCCGGTGCCGCCGAGCCCGAGCGCCAGCAGCGACCCGGCGGCGTCCAGCGAGAGGCCGCCGTCGCTGACGCCGGTGAACGGCAGCACCGGCGCGAGCACCAGCGTGGACACGGCCATCGCCGCGGTGACGATCGCCACCGGCGGCACGCCGGCGCGGGCGATGCGGTGCTTGCTCATCAGCGGGCCGATCGCGTAGCCGAGCGCGGCGAGCAGCACGGCGAGGCCGCCGAGTGCCTCCTCCAGGCCGCCGGTGAGGTCCACGCCGAACAGCAGCGCGACGCCGGCGATGCCGACGACGATGCCGATCGCCCGCCAGCCGGTCGAGCGCTCGTCGGGGTCGAAGCGCAGCGCCAGCAGCGCGGTGAAGATCGGCGCGGCGGAGACGAGGATCGCCGCCAGCGACGAGCTGATGTGCAGCTCGCCGACGGTGATGAGCAGGAACGGGACGACGACCTGGATCAGCGAGAGCGCGACGATCCACCCGAGGACCGGCCCGCGCAGCGCGCCGAGGGCCCGCTGGTGGATGGCGACCGGGGCGAGGACGAGCAGCGCGAGCGCGGTGCGCAGCCACACGACCGCAGCGGGCGTGAACCCGTCGTCGAGCGCGACCTTGATGAAGAGGTACGACGCGCCCCACAGCGCGGCGAGGACGCCGATCAGGACCCAGGCGCGGCGATGCACCACCTCGATGCTACGCCTGGTCGGTCAGCGCTCGAGGCCGCAGACCTCCTGGGCGATGCGCCGGACGAGGAACGCGAGCTGGTCGAGCACCGGCGGCCGGCCGGCCGAGTTGTCGGCGAACGCGATCCGCCCCTCGGGCGTGTGGACCTCGTAGCGCATCACCGACTGGGGCTCGGGCTCCAGGCGCAGCGCCTCCTCGGCGGGCTCGGCGAGGTCGCGGGCGATCTCGCGGGCGTCGAGCAGCAGGTCCTCGGGCAGCCGGTGCTCCTCGCCGTCGTTGCAGCGCACCGGCCCGGCGTCGTTGACGACCACGCGGAGGTCGGCGCCGGGGACGTCGCCGGTGCGGTCGACGGCGAAGAGGTCGGCGGACTCGCCGCCGCAGCCGGCGAGGGCGGCGGTGGCGAGGGCGAGGGTGAGGACGACGACGGCGCGGCGCGGCATGCGGCCCGCCATCCTGCCAGCCGCCTCAGCCGAGCGCGATGAGCGCGATGCCGGCGGTCACGACGACCGCGCCGGCCCAGCGCGCGGGGGACACGCGCTCGCGCAGGACGATCGCGGCGAGCGCGGTGGCGATCACGACGCTCGTCTCGCGCACCGCGACGAGGTCGGGCGGCGTGGCGAGCGCGAGCACGAGCCACAGGTACGTGATGGGATCGGCGTCCTGGACCCCGGCGCGGTCGACGAGCGTGTAGCCGGCGATGCAGGCGGCCACGGCGAGCGACAGGCCGACCTCGAGGGCTCCGCCGGGCGAGCGCGCGCCGCGGACCGCGAGGATGCCGGCGACCGCGAGCGCCACGCCGGCGACCTGCAGCGCGGCGACGTCGCCGCCCAGACCGAATGCGGCGGCGACGACGAGCAGCACCGGCGCGCCGCCGCGCGCGAGCGGGTAGGTGACGCTCAGCTCGCCGACGCGGTAGGCGGTCGCGAGCAGTACACGAGCTCCAGGGCCGCGCTGGCGGCGACGTACGGCAGCGAGCGCGTCGGCAGGCCGCCGAGGACGAGCGCGACGGGCGCCTGCGGGCTCGCCGGCGCGGGCGATGAGCAGGTTCCACGGCGCGTGCACGGCGGCCGCACGGAGCGCGAGACCGAGTGCGGCGGCCGGCACCCGCGGCACGGTACCGTCAGTCGATGAGCGCCATCACCGTCGACGTGTGGTCGGACCTGGTCTGCCCGTGGTGCTACATCGGCAAGGGCCGCCTCGAGCGGGCGCTCGCCGACGAGGCTCCCGGCTCCGTGGAGGTCCGCTGGCACGCGTTCCAGCTCGACCCCGACATCCCCGCCGAGGGCCACGAGGCCGACGCCTACTACCGCGCCCGGTTCGGCGACCCCGCCCGCATCGAGGAGATGCGCGACCGGGTCCGCGCCGCCGCCGCCCAGGACGGCCTGGAGCTGCGCTTCGAGCTGCAGAAGCGCGCGCCGAACACGCTGCTGGCGCATCGCGCGACGAAGATCGCGCCCGACCCGGCCGCGGCCGTCGAGACGCTGTTCGCCGCCCACTTCCGGCAGGGCGAGGACATCGGCGACCGCGACACGATCCTGCGCCTGCTGCCCGACGTCGACCCCGCCGCCCTGGACCGCGGCGACGCCGCCGACCTCGTCGCCGCCGACCTCGACATGGCCGCCCAGATCGGCATCAGCGGCGTGCCGTTCTTCGTGGCGGGGATGCGCGTGGCGGTGTCCGGCGCCCAGCCGCCCGACGTGCTGCGCCAGCTCCTGGCCGAGGGCCGCGCGCGCGAAGCGGCCGCGTAGCGCGCGGGTCGGCGCGTCACGGCCGGCCGCGCCCGGACGTGTGGCGCCTTCCCTTCGAGGGGTGGAGGGAAAGCGCCACACGCCTGCCTCGACGCGCGTGGTGCTCGACGGTCAGGCGGCGACGGCGACGCCGCCGCGCCGCGGGTCGCCCGCGCCGGTGACCGCGCCGGTCGCCGGGTCGCGCTCGACCGCCTGGACGCCGCCGAAGAAGAGATTCGGGGCGCGGAACGGGGAGACCCTGCGGCCCGCCGCGATCAGCGGCTCGACGTCGACGCCGGGCTCGACGTAGACCGCGCCGTCCTCGAAGTGCAGGCGCGGCGCCTCGACCGCCGCGCGCGCGTCCAGGCCGCGGTCGACGACGCCGACGATGGTCTGCAGGATCGCCGAGCGGATGCGGTTGGAGCCCGCGCTGCCCAGCACGAGCTCGACCCGGCCGTCGCGCAGCACGATCGTCGGGGCCATCATCGACGGCATCCGCCGCGCCGGCGCGAAGGCGTGGAAGCCCAGCGGGTTGAGGTCCTCCTCGCCCATGATGTTGTTGAGGTGGATGCCGGTGCCCGGCACGACGATGCCGGAGCCCTCGCCGTTCGTGCACGTCACGCTGCACGCCCGGCCCTCGCCGTCGACGACCGAGATGTGCGTCGTCGCGCCCAGCCGCGACGACAGGAAGCGATGCGCGAACCCGGGCTCGTCCAGGCCGGCGACGAACGCGTCCGTCCGCTCGGCCTGCGCGCGCTCCATCACGGTCACGAGGTCGACGGCGCCCGGCGGCCCGGGGGTGCGGTCCAGCAGCGCCAGCGCGAGCGCGATCAGCGTCCCGCCCGCCGACGGCGGCGGGTTCGTCACGACCGTGCGGCCCCGGTAGCGCGTCCACACCGGCGACCGCGTGACCGCCGCGTACGCCGCGAGGTCCTCCCGCGTCAGCAGCCCGCCGCGCGGCTCCAGCCAGTCGACGATCGCCTCGGCCACCGCGCCGCGGTAGAACGGCTCGGCGCCCTCGCGCCCGAGCAGCTCGATCGTGTCGGCCAGCTCGGCGCTCGTGAACCGCGTGCGCGCGCCGAACGCGCGCACCGCCTCCGGCGTGGAGGCGAGGATCCCCTCCAGCAGGTCGAACACGTAGCCCTGCTGGGCGTTGACGTCGACGCCCTCGCGCGCGGCGGCCGCCGCCGGCGCGGCCAGCGACGCCAGCCGCCGCGTCCCCCAGCGGTACATCGCGGTCCCGATGCCCGCCGGGCACCCCGGCACGCCGACCGACGCGGCACCGCAGTTGAACACCTGCACCGCGTCGCCGAAGTTCACCTTCACCGGCGTGAGCCGCGGCGGCGGCTCCGACCGGTCGCGGCCCAGGCCGGGGGCGGCGACGAAGAAGTCCAGCAGCGACGGCTGGTCGGCGAAGCCGGCGACCAGCATGTAGCCGCCGGCGCCCGGGCCCGTGAGCAGCGGCTCGGCCACCCACGACATCAGCATCGCCGCGACCGCGGCGTCGACCGCGTTGCCGCCGTCGCGCAGCACGGCCGCGCCGGCCTCAGCGGTCAGCGGGTGACCCGCGGCGACGACCCCGCGGCCCCGGCCGGCGTCTACCGCCGTGGCACGAACTCCGGGACGTCGAGCTCGTTGACGCCCAGCCCGGTGCGGCGCGTCGCGCTGCCGGCCGGACGGTCCGCCGGCTCGCGCTCGGCGCGCGGCGGCGTGCGGCGCTCCACGCGCGGCTCGCCCGCCGGCTCCTCGATCCGCTTGGGGCGGCGCGGCGGCTGGTCGGAGTAGCCGGTCGCGACGACCGTCACCCACACCTGGTCGTCGAGCTTCTCGTCGACCATGGCGCCGAAGATGATGTTGGCGTCGGGGTGCGCGGCCGCCGACACCGCCTTGGCGGCGTCGTTGACCTCGAACAGCGACAGGTCGCGCCCGCCGGTGATCGACAGCAGGATCTTGCGCGCGCCGTCCATGGACGTCTCCAGCAGCGGCGACGCGACCGCGGCCTGCGCGGCCTCCATCGCGCGCTTGTCGCCGGTGCCCATGCCGATGCCCAGCAGGGCCGGGCCGGCGTCGGACATGATCGTGCGCACGTCGGCGAAGTCGAGGTTGATGAGGCCGGGCAGCGTCACGAGGTCCGAGACGCCCTGGACGCCCTGGCGCAGCACGTCGTCGGCCACGCGGAACGCGTCCATCATCGACGTCTGCTTGTCGAGCACCGACAGCAGCCGGTTGTTGGGGACGACGATGAGCGTGTCGACCTCCTGGCCGAGCAGCTCGACGCCGGTCTCGGCCTGGTCGCCGCGCCGGCGCCCCTCGAACCCGAACGGCTTGGTCACGACGCCGACCGTCAGCGCGCCCAGCTCGCGCGCGATGCGCGCCACGACCGGGGCCGCGCCCGTGCCGGTGCCGCCGCCGGCGCCGGCGGTGATGAACACCATGTCGGAGCCCTTCAGCAGGGCCTTGATGCGGTCGAACTCGTCCATCGCCGCCTGGCGGCCCAGCTCCGGGTTGGAGCCGGCGCCCAGGCCGCGGGTGATGTTCGGGCCGATGTGCAGCGTGATGTCGGCGGTCGACTGCTGCAGCGATTGCAGGTCGGTGTTGATCGCGATGAACTCGACGCCCTCGACCTCGGCCTCGACCATCCGGTTCACCGCGTTGACGCCGGCGCCGCCGACGCCGACCACGCGCAGGACCGGCTTGCCGTCGCGGCGCGGCTCCTCGGGCGGCAGGTCGTGCGGACCGCGGGCGAACGGGTCGATCTCATCGTGGCGCGCGGACGGGCGCTCGAGGATGTCGTCGGGGATCTCCGACGAGAAGGCGTGGCGCAGGCGCTCCTGCGGGGAGGGCACGCGCGGCTCGGTGCGCGGCGGCTCGGCGTCGCGGGAGGCCAGCGACGGGTGCGGCACCTCGCGGCGCTCGGGCTCGCTGGGGGCGGGCGGCGGCTCCTCGGCGCGCGGCGGCTCCGGGGCGCGCGGCGGCTCCGGGGCGGGCTCGCGCGGCTCCAGCCCCTCGTCGGCGGTCGACCGGAACAGGGCCGCCAGCGGACCTTCCCGCATGCTCGCTCGCTTACCGCTTGCCATTGGAGAGGACCTCCTTCGCGAGATCGCGGTAGGACTGGGCCGCCATCCCGTCCGGATCGTACTTGAGCACGGACATCCCGCGGACGGGTGCCTCGGCGAAGCGGACGGTCTTCTTGATGCGGGAGGCGAACACGCGGTCGCCGAAGTTCTCCTCGAGGATCTCGATCGCCTCCTTGGCGTGGATCGTGCGGGAGTCGACGAGCGTCGGGAGGATCCCCTCGATGTCCACGTCGGGGTTGAGGTTCTCGCGGATCATCGAGAGCGTGTTCTGAAGCTGGATCAGCCCGCGCATGGACAGATACTCGCACTGCACGGGGACGATCACCTTGTGCGCGGCCGTCAGGGCGTTGATCGTGAGCAGCCCGAGCGACGGCGGCGTGTCGATGCAGACGAAGTCGTAGTCGTCCTCGACGGCCCGCAGCGCCTTCTGCAGGGACCGCTCGCGGCCGATCTTCGTCGACATCGCGATCTCGGCGCCCGCCAGGTCGATCGACGCGCAGGCGACGTCGATCTCGCGCTTGCGGATCACCTCGCGGATCGACAGGTCGTAGACCAGCACGTCGAACATGGACTTCTCGAGCCCGTCGGGGTCGATGCCCTGGGACATCGTCAGGTTGCCCTGGGGGTCCATGTCCACGCACAGGACGCGGTGGCCCTCCTCGGCGAACGCGGCGGCGAGGTTGAGCGTGGTGGTGGTCTTCGCGACGCCGCCCTTCTGGTTGGCGAAGGCGATGACCTTGGCCTTCGAGGTCACGGCGTGCTCCGGTTGCGTCGCGGTGGACTCGTCACGCACGCGGTATTCGCAGGGCGATGCGGTATTCCTTCCGCCATGGTCGTGCATTGGGACGAGGTCGCCGAGCAGGAGCGCAGCCACGGCGACATCCGGGCGACGCGCCAGCTGCTCGGCGCGGCGGCGGGCGCGCGGCGCACCGGACTGAGCCGCTGGCGCATCCCCGCCGGCGCCCGCAACGCGCCCGCGCACGTCCACGCCGACGAGGAGGAGATCTTCTACGTCCTCGACGGCGCCGGGCACGTGTGGCACGAGGGCCGCGCCTACCCGGTGAGCGCCGGCGAGTCGATCGTGTTCCCGGTCGACTCGGGCGCGCACACGCTCTTCGGCGGGCCGATCGACGTGCTCGCGTTCGCCTCGGGCTCGGAGACGTCGCTGACCTGGCTGCCGCGCCCCAACGTCATGTGGGCGGCGCCGCGCTGGCTGCCGCTGGACGGCCCGCACCCGTTCGAGGCCGAGGCCGCGGTCGGGTCGCTCGAGCTGCCCGCGCCGGTCGACCCGGCCGACGAGCGCCCGCGCTGGATCGTCGCGCCCGGCGACGTCGAGCCGCAGACCGTGCGCCGCGGGCCGACCGACATCGCGCGCGTCGACCTGGCCACGATCGGCGGCTCGCAGCGCAGCGGCCTGCAGCGCGTCACGATCGCGCCGGGCGCCTGCACGCACCCGCTGCACTGCCACTCGCGCGAGGAGGAGCTGTTCGTCGTCCTCGACGGCGACGGCGTCCTGGAGCTCCTGGAGCGCGACGGGCTCGCCGAGCACCCGGTCCGCCGGGGCTCGGTCGTCGCGCGTCCGGCGGGGACCGGCGTGGCGCACCGCTTCCGCGCCGGCGAGCGCGGCCTGACGCTGCTCGCCTACGGCCAGCGCGACAGCGGCGACGCGGTCTTCTACCCGACCTCGAGCAAGGTGCGCCTGCGCGGCCTCGGCGGCCTGACCTTCCGCATCGAGCAGCTCGGCTACTGGGACGGCGAGGAGTAGTGGCGCCCGCGGCCGCCCCGCCGGCCGGGCTGCTGGACCACCGGCTGCTGTTCGTCACCGGCAAGGGCGGGGTGGGCAAGTCGACGGTCGCGGCCGCGCTCGGCGGGCTGGCCGCGGCGCGCGGGCGCCGCGTCGTCGTCGCCGAGGTGCACCGGCGCGCGGACGTCGAGCACGTCGTCACCGCCGCGGGCGCCGACCACGTGTCGATCGACCCGCAGGACGCGATGGAGGAGTACCTCTCCGACCAGCTCCCGGGCCCGCTGGCCGAGCTGCTGAAGTCCAGCCGCGCGTTCGGCTACCTCGCCGCCGCGACGCCCGGGATGCGCGAGCTGCTGACCGCCGGCAAGCTGTGGGAGCTGGCCCAGGACGAGCGCCGCACCCCCGGCGCGCGGCCGTACGACCTCGTGGTCGTCGACGCGCCCGCCACCGGCCACGGGCTGGCGCTGCTGCAGGCGCCGCGCACGTTCGCCGATGCCGCGAAGGTCGGCCCGATCGCGCGCCAGGGCGGGATCATCGACGCCCAGCTCCGCGACCCGGCCCAGACCGCCGTGGTCGCGGTGACGAGCGCCGAGGAGATGCCGGTCAACGAGACGCTGGCGCTGCGCGACGGGCTGCGCGCCGCGATGGGGCTGGACCTGTCGCTGGTGGTCGTCAACGGCGTGCGCCCCGACCGCTTCACCGCCGCGGAGGCCCGCGCGCTGGCGGAGGCGGCCGACGAGCCGGCCGTCGCGGCCGCGCTCGACCAGCACGCGTTCGCGCGCGAGCAGCGGTCCCAGCTCGCCCGGCTGCGCCGCGGGCTCGGCGGGGCGGTCGCGACCGTCACGCTCCCGTTCCTGCCCGACGGGCCCGACCCGGCCACGTTCGGCGCGCGGCTGACGCGCGCGGCGGGGTGAGCATGGGCGTCGAGCCCTGGATCGACGGCAAGGGCGTGATCGTCTGCGCGGGCGCCGGCGGCGTCGGCAAGACGACGGTGTCGGCCACGCTCGCGCTGGGGCTGGCGGCGCACGGCGCCCGCGTCGCGGTCGTCACCATCGACCCGGCCCGCCGCCTCGCCGACGCGCTCGGCCTCGACGAGCTCGGCAACGAGCCGCGCCTCGTCGACCCCGGCCGGCTCGCCGCCCACGGCGTCGCGCTCGCCCCCGGCGGCGAGCTGTGGGCGATGACGCTCGACCCCAAGCACACCTTCGACGAGCTCGTCGAGCAGCTCGCGCCCGACGCCGCCGACCGCGACGAGATCCTCGCCAACCGCATCTACCAGCAGCTCTCGAGCGCGGTCGCCGGCTCGCAGGAGTTCACCGCCGTGGCGAAGCTGTACGAGCTGCACGCGTCCGGCCGCTTCGACGTGCTCGTCCTCGACACGCCGCCGACGCGCAACGCACTCGACTTCCTCGACGCCCCCGACCGCCTGCTCGGCTTCCTGGAGGGCAGCGCGCTGCGCGCGCTGCTGGCCCCGACCGGGCTGGCGGCGCGGATCGTCGGCCGCGGCACCGGCGTCGTGTTCGCGGTGCTGCAGCGCGTGACCGGCGTGGACCTGCTCACCGACCTGGCCGTGTTCTTCCGCTCGCTCGGCGGGTTGCTGGACGGCTTCCGCGCCCGGGCCGCGGCGGTGAAGGCGCTGCTCGGCGACCCGGCGACGACGTTCGTGGTCGTCACCTCGCCGGCGCGCGAGCCGTCGGAGGAGGCGGTCTTCTTCGCCGGCCGCCTGCGCGACGCCGACATGCCGCTCGGCGGCGTGATCGTCAACCGCGTCACGCCCGAGCCGGACGGCCCCGCGGACCCGGACGCGGTCGCGGCCGCGCTGGAGGGGCGCCTGGGCGCCGCCCTCGCGCGCAAGGTCGCCGCCGCGCACGCCGACGCGCGGGCGCTGGCGGCGCGCGACCGCGAGGCGATCGCGCGCCTGGCGCGCGAGACCGGCGGGGCGCCGCTGCTGCTCGTCCCCCAGCTCGGCGGCGACGTCCACGACGTCGGCGGCCTCGCGCGGCTGCGCGAGCGCCTCTTCGCCGCCGGCTGAGCGTCAGGCGGCGGCGACCGCGCTCAGCGCGGCGTCGACGTGCCGGCGCAGCGCGCCCACATCGGCGCGCACGCGCGTCTCGGCGAGGTGGTCGCGCTGGGCCGTGACGACCTCGACGGCGTCGAAGCCGGCCAGCTCGTCGTGGGCGGCGGCGACCTGCTCGCCGATCGACACGAAGAGCTGGTGCACGTGCTCGGAGTCGGCCGTGCGCGCCGCCTCGACGCGCCCGTTGACCTCCAGCGCCCGCAGGCGCTTCAGCTCGCGCTCGAGCTCCGCCGCGCGCGCGGTCACCGCCCGCAGCCGGTCGTCGACCGACGACACGGCCGCCAGCAGCCGCTCGACCTCGTCGTCGAGGTTCTCGGCGAGGATGCCCAGCTCGCCGCGGGTGTGCGCGTCGACGCCGCCGTGCAGCAGCTCGGAGGCGAAGCGCATCAGCATCTCGGCGTGCAGCTTGGCGGCGGCGATCCGGAACCCGATCCCGCCCAGGCCCTCGACCGCCCCGACGATCTGCGCGTGCAGCTCGGAGATGATCGGCCCGGCGGTGTCCGACCGCGCCCGCATGAGCCCGGCGACCGCGCCGAGCGCGGCGCCCTCGCTGCCCAGGCGCGAGGCGGCGAGCTGCGCGTTCATGGAGAACAGCCGGATCGCCTCGGCGAGCTCGACGACGAAGTCGGCCTTGCCCTCGAGCGACGCGTTGAGCGCCGCATAGCGCTGGAGGTTGGCGGCCAGGCCGTCGAGGAAGTCGTAGGCGCACGCGCATCCCTCGAGGATCGCGACGAGGTGGCGATCCGCCCCGGGCGGCGGCGGCTCGACGCGGTCGCGGACGGCGCTCGCCAGGTGCGCGTCGCGGCTGGTGACCTCCGCGGGCAGGATGGCGTTCTCGAACGCCGCGTAGGAATCGAAGCCGGCCTCGGCGAGCAGCTCGGAGAGGCGAGCGACGCCGGCCTCGATCGAGCGCTTTCGCTTGCGCAGGTCGCCGTCCTCGACTTCAAGCTCGTGCGCGCGCACCGCCGCGTACAGGCGCTTGACCGTGGCGAGGGTGTCGGTCGTCGGCTTCAGCCGCACGGACAGGTAGCCGCCCGGGACGGGGACGACCGAGGCCACCACCCAGTAGTAGCTGCCGTCGGCCGCCATGTTCTTGACGTACGCGGCGATCGGGCGGCCCGCCTGCAGCTCGGTCCACATGACGCGGAAGACGGCCCGCGGCATGTCCGGGTGGCGGATGATGTTGTGGGCGGCGCCGTCGAGCTCCTCGTGCGGGTGCTTGGAGACCCGCACGAAGACCTCGTTGCTGGACCGGATGATGCCCTTCAGGTCCGTCGTGGAGAAGAACAGCTCCTCGACCGAGAACGGGCTCTCCCGGTCAAGTGGGACGATGGTGTGCACATTATGTTCGTCGGCGGAAGCCGGACGGGCTTGACTGGAATCGTTCAGGCCTCGACCAGAAGCCGATCCGCCAGGGCGCGCACGTCGGCGTCCAGGTGGCCGCAGAGCACGTCGCGCAGCAGCGCCCGCAGGTGCCCGAGCATCTCCGCGATCAGCTCGTCGACGGCCGGCGAGCGCGGCGCGGTGCCGGCGACGATCGCCCGCTCCAGCGACACCGCCTGCGCGGCCCGCTCGGCCAGCGCCACCCGCTCCTCGGGCACCGCGCACAGCGCGGCCAGGCGGCCGGGCAGGCGCCCCGAGGCCGGGCCCTCGGGCTCCAGCAGCGCGCGCAGCGCCAGCAGCACGTCGGTGAGCGCGTCGGACGGCGAGGTGCGCTCGCAGGCCATCCCGAAGCGGCCGAGCGCCCACGCCAGCTCGCCCGCGCGCGGCGTGCGGCGGGAGACGAGGCTGCAGAACGCGCGCAGCTCGTCCTCCTCCTCGGCCTCGATGAGCGTGAGGCCCTGGGCGAGGCCGCCGGTGCCGAGCGTGGCGGCGCGCCAGACGCCGTCGTCGACGCGGGTCCAGGCGACCGGGCCGAGCGCGATGCCGCCCTCGTCGTAGAGGCGCAGCGCGACGATGAGGCGCCGGAAGGCGCGCCCGGCCTGCGCGAACGGGTCGGGCCCGCCGTCCTCCACCTCGGCGCGGAACGCGGCGACGACGTCGGCCTCGGCCTGCGCCTCGGGGGGCGCGCCGCCCGGGTAGGCCTCGACGCGCGTGAGCGTCAGGCCCTCGCCGAGGACGATCTCGTCGGAGGCGATGTCGAGGCCGAGCACCGGCACGATCGCCGACGCGTGGGTGCGCCCGGCGAAGACGATCTCCTCGAGGTGGCGGTAGGCGCGGTCGAAGCGCTCGGCGTCGAACTCGAAGACGGTCTGCTCGGCGAAGACGCGCTCGAGGAACAGCTCCAGCGCCTCGCGGGCGCGGCTGCCCTGGTCGGGCGGGACGCGCTCGCCCGCCGCCTTCAGGTAGCGGGCGATCCCGTCGTGCTGGGCCAGCGCGCGCAGCGCCGGCGTGTGGCCGTCGAGGCGGACCAGCGTGGAGGTGCGCTCGCGCAGGAACTCGTCGACGAGCGGGCGGTAGCAGTACAGCGCCGTGCGGCGCGCGCCGCGCTCCTCGACGAGCTCGAACGGGACCTCCGCCCCGTCGGCGGTCTCGGCGGCGAGGGTCCAGGCGACCTCCTCGACGTAGCGGCGCAGTGCAACGTGAAGCGTGTGGGAACGCACGCGCTCCCGTTCGATGCGCGGGCCGCGAGTCCTCCCCGCGGCGTCAGCCGAGCAGCTCGTCGAGCGTGCGCCCGCTGAGCACCGACTCCGGCCGCTCGGCGACGACGTCGGACCCCGGCCGGGCCTCGTCGTCGCGGCGCTTGACGAGCAGCCACTGGGCCTTGGGGCCCGGCCGGGTGCGCTGCAGCGCGAAGCCGCCGCGCAGCTTCTCGCCGTGCAGGACGAAGACGGCGTGCCCGCGCTCGATCGCCTCGGGCCACGGGACGCGCCCGCCCTGCTCGTAGGTGCCGCGGTCCCACACGATCACGCCGCCGTCGCCGAGGCGCCCCTCGAAGGCGTTGTGGTCGAGGTCGTGGTCGGGCACCTGCAGCGCGAGGCGCTTGGCGGCCGGGTCCAGCGACGGGCCCTTCGGCACCGCCCACGAGCGCATGACGCCGTCGACCTCGAGGCGCAGGTCGAAGTGGCGCGCGGTGGCGGCGTGCTCCTGCACGACGAAGGCGCCCGCGCTCACGCCGCGGACGGCGAACTGCTCGTGGCCCTCGACGCGCGCCGGCTCCACCGCGGTCGCGCCGAGCTCGGCGGCCAGGCGCTCCAGCGCCATCGGGTCGCCCTCGGCGTGCAGGAGCAGCCCGTCCCCGGACTCGGCGCGCCGCACCCAGCCCAGGAGGCCGAGCGCGCGGGCGCGGGCGGCGGCGTCGTCGGGCTCGGGTGGCGGCGGCTCGGCGGGGACGGTCGCGCGGATCGCGGCCCGGTCGGCCATCGGCTCGCCGGGCGCTAGGCGGAGACGAGCGCGTCGGCGCCGTCGCGCGTCGCCGCGTCGGAGGCGCGGCAGTCCTCGGCGCCGCCGAGCCACTGGATGCCGTAGCGGCGCATGTCCTCGATGATCGGCAGCAGGTCCCGGCCCTTCTCGGTGAGCTGGTACTCGACCCGCGGCGGCACCTCGGGGTAGGTGTGGCGCTCGACGATGCCCTCCTCCTCGAGCGCGCGCAGGCGCAGCGAGAGCGTGCGCGGCGAGATGCCGGCCAGCGAGCGCTCCAGCTCGCAGAAGCGGCAATGACCCTCGGCGAGGTCGCGCACCAGCAGGATCGTCCACTTTCCGGAGATCACCGCGGCGGTCCGGGAGACGGGGCAGGAATCGTCCATCGCCCCATTACTTTACAAGATGAAGCCCTGCGTTCCCGAGTGGTCAGGGAACGCGCCGGCCGAGGATCGTCACGTCGGCGTCGCGGTCGTCGAGGCGCGCGACCGCCGGCAGCCGCCCCCAGCTCTCGAAGCCGTGGCGCTCGAACAGGGCGATCGACGGGCCGTTGTGGGCGAAGACGAACGCCAGGAGCGTCGTCAGCCCCAGGCGCGGCGCCTGCGCGATCGCGTGGTCGAGCAGCGCCGTGGCGACGCCCGCCCGGCGATGCTCCTCGTCGACGTACACGCCGACCTCGGCCGTCGCCGCGTACGCCGCGCGCCCGTAGAAGTCGTTGACGCTCAGCCAGCCGGCGACCGCGCCGTCGCGCTCGGCGACCCACAGCGGCCGGCGCGCGGGGTCGCGGTCGTGGAACCACGCGCGCCGCTGCTCGACGTCGACCGGCTCGAGGTCGGCCGTCGCCATCCGCCCGGCGATCGTCTGGTTGTAGATCGCCACGACCCGCTCCAGATCACCGGGGCGGGCATGACGGAGAGCCCACGGGGGCCCGCCTCCGGCGCCAGTCATCGGAAACCCACCTTCCCGGGTGCGGGGGCTGCCGTCGGCACCCCTAGCGCGTCCCTTCGGGTCAGGCGACGTCGCGGAGCTTCTGCGCCTCGGCCAGCGACTGCAGCTTCTTCAGCGACTGGTTCTCGATCTGGCGGATCCGCTCGCGCGTGACGTTGAACGTGCGGCCGACCTCGTCGAGCGTGCGCGGGTGCTCGCCGCCGAGGCCGTAGCGCAGCTCCAGCACGCGCCGCTCGCGGTACGACAGGTTCTCCAGCGCCTCGCGCAGCGCCTCCTTGGTGAGGATCTCGGCGGCGCGCTCGTACGGCGACTCGGCGCGCTCGTCGGCGATGAACTGGCCGAACTCCGACTCCTCCTCGTCGCCCACCGGCTTCTCGAGGCTGACCGGGGCCTGCGCGGAGCGCTTGATCGAGTCGACCTCCTCGGGGTCGATCCCGGTGACCTCGGCGATCTCCTCGGCGGTGGGCTCGCGCCCCAGCTCGGTGACGAGCTTGCGCTCGGCGCGGCCGATCTTGTTCAGCTTCTCGACGACGTGGACGGGAATGCGGATCGTGCGCGCCTTGTCGGCGAGCGCACGCGCGATGGCCTGGCGGATCCACCAGGTCGCGTACGTGGAGAACTTGAAGCCCTTGCGGTAGTCGAACTTCTCGGCGGCGCGGACCAGGCCGAGCGTCCCCTCCTGGATGAGGTCGAGGAACGGCAGCCCCTGGTTGCGGTAGTTCTTGGCGATCGAGACGACGAGGCGCAGGTTGGACTCGACCATCTTCTGCTTGGCGTCGAGGTCGCCGCGCTCGATGCGCTTGGCGAGGTCGACCTCCTCCTGCGCCGTCAGCAGCCGCACCTTCCCGATGTCCTTCAGGAAGAGCTGCAACGAGTCCGTCGTCATGTCCGGGCGCAGGTCGAGCGCCGTCTTCTTGCGGCGTCCGCCTCGCTTGTCGGGCGCGCGCTCGACCTCGTTGGCGGCGGCGGCCGCCGGGTCGAGGTCCTCGACGAGCTCGATCTCCTGCGACTCGAAGAACGAGTTCAGCTCCTCGACGTCGGCCTCGTCGACGTCCAGCTCGGAGAGCGCCTGCGCGATCTCGGAGTGGGTCAGGACGCCCACCTGCTGACCCTTCGCCAGCAGGCCCTTGATCTCTTCGAGTTCCTGAAGCTCTGCGACTGACATCAAGTTCCGTTTCCGTCATGCCGGACGGGCTTGGTCCGGCGGTCGTCCCGATGAGGCGGAGCCCGAGGGTACCGCCTCCTCATATGTCGTCGGTCGCCTCGGTCCCGTGCGGTTTCTCCGGCCGTGATGCCGGTCGAGCGTGGTGCCTGGCGGGCGGGCGCACGACCCATCCTAGTGCGCTTCATCGACAGTCTGCGACCGGTTCTTGGAGCGTGCGCGAGAATGTGCGGACGATGGTTGGCGGCGACGACTCCGACGACGTCCTCTCGCACCTCCCGAAGACCCGTCCGGCGCGCCGCAGCGCGCGCCGCGCGACGGCCGGCGAGTCCGCCTCGGCGACGCCGAAGGCGAAGCCGAAGACGGCGCCCAAGGCCAAGGCGAAGACGGCACCGAAGCAGGCGAAGCCCGCCGCGAAGGCCGCCAGGCCCAAGACCGCCACGCCCACGCCGCCGCCCGAGCCGACCCCGCAGTCGGAGCGCAAGCCGATCGAACCGCCCAGCGCCGGCGAGATCGCCCAGTCCGCGGTGCAGGCCGCCACCGACCTGGCCCAGGTCGGCCTGGCGATCGGCCGCGAGGCGCTGCGCGCCGCCCGCTCGAAGCTCCCGCGCCTGTAGCGGCGCGCTCAGCCGCCGCGCCGCGCGGCCGATGACATGGACGGCCCGACGTGGTTATGCTCCCCGCCACGCCGAACGCCGGTGCGCCATGCGACCCGGCGGCGGGGGACCCACTGCGGACGCCACGTCCGCCGGGGCGAGTCGGCTCCATCGCGAGCCGTAGCGGCGCTCTCCGCGTCGCGAGCCCGTCAGCTCACCCCGTAGGCCCACCGCCCATGACCGCTCGCATCCCGCTTCTCGCAGCCGCGATCGCCGCCGTCGCCCTCTCGGCGCCCGCCGCCGCCTCCGCGCAGGCGTCCGCGCCGACCGGCGGCGCCGCCTACGGCGACGACGCCACCGGGCTCGTCGTCGAGCCCGCCGCGATGCTCGGCGACGAGGTCGTCATCCGCGGCGTGCTGCCCGAGCTGCGCGGCGTCGCGGTGCGCGTCGAGCGCCGGGCCGGCGACGACGACGAGTGGACGCTGGTCGGCCGCGACGTCGTCGAGGCCGACGGCACGCTCGAGGTCACCTGGGAGAGCGACGAGCCGGGCCGCCACGAGCTGCGCGTCGTCCCCGACGCCAACGCCGTGCAGGCCGCCGCGGTGGCGGCCGCCGCCGAGGAGACGCCGTCGGCCACCACGACCGTCCACCGGCGCACCCGCGCGACGTGGTACGGACCGGGCTTCTGGGGCCGCCGGACCGCGTGCGGGATCCGGCTGACCAAGCGCACGATCGGCGTGGCCCACAAGACGCTGCCGTGCGGCACGCGCATCAGCGTGCTCCACGAGGGCCGCCGGATCGAGCTGCCGGTGATCGACCGCGGCCCGTTCGCGAAGGGCATGACGCTCGACCTCACCCAGGCGGCCGCCCGCTCGATCGGGATGCTGCACACCACCGACGTCGGCTGGGTGCGCCTGTCGACGCCGGGCGCCCGCCGCTAGACGCCGCCCGCGCGCGCCGCGAACAGCGCCTCCTCGGCCCGCTCGGCGAGCCCACGGGCGTCGGTGGCGTCGACCGGGAACGCGGCGGAGCCGATCGACGCGGTGAGCGGAACGCCCCGGTGGACGGCGGCGCGCTCGATCGCGACGGCGATCCGCAGCGCGAGCGCGCGGGCGCCGGCCGGGCCGGTGCCCGGCAGCGCGATCCAGATGCGCCCGGGCCCCTCGCGTCGCGCCGAGTCGCCCTGGCGCAGCATGCCCTCGACCGCCTGCTCGGCCGCGGCCACCGCCGCCTCGGCGTCCCCGCCCGCGGCCAGGAGCCGCTCGATCCCGTCGAGCTCGACGAGCAGGACGGCGAGCGACCGGCGGCCGTCGAGGTGCTCGGCGACGCGATCGGCGAGATGGTCGAGCGGGTCGCCGTCGACGATCCGCGGCCGCAGGTCGGCGACGTGGACCTCGCCGGGCTCGCTCGCGGGCGGGACGACGACCGGCGGCGGCTCGACGTCGCGCGCGGCGCGCTCGACCGTGCGCGCGGCGTCGTCGGGGTCCCAGCGCGCGGACGCCGGGGGCTCCGGCGCCGGGCTCGGGTCGGCCGGCGGGGACGGCGCCGGCGCCGCGGGCGCCTCGACGCCCGCGACGGCCGCGGCGGCGACGACCGCGGCGACGGCGGCCAGGCGATCGGCGAGGTCGGCGACCAGGCGCGGGTCGGGGCGGCGCAGCTCGTCCAGGGCGGCCGCCCACACGGCGGCCCGCAGCGCGTCGACGGCGCCGACGGCGGCGGCCGCGTCGCGGGCGCCCGCCATCGCGCCGGCCCGCCGAGCGACCGCGCTCAGGTCCCCGCCGGCGAGTCGGTCGAGCTCGGCGTCGTCGGCCAGGGCGCGGGCGATGGCCGCGCACAGCCCCGGCCCCTCGCGCGCGAGGTCGGCGACGGGGACGCTCGCCGCGGCCGCCAGCGTGCCGTCGCCCAGGAGCGCCAGCAGCCAGTCGCGCGCGACGTCCTCGGCGCTCGCGACGAGCGCGGCGACGGGCGCGTCGGCGACCGGGCGCGCCCGGCCTCGCTGTCGGGCGTCGGCCACGGCCCCTTGGATACCAGCGCGCCAGGACGGCACGTGCCGGTGACGCCGCGTCCGCCGGCCGGCGCGTCTACGCTTCGCGCGGTGTCGAGGCTCCTGTCGATCGCCCAGGCCCGCGAGCTGGTCCGCGCCGCCGTCGCGCCGCTCGACGACGAGCCGGTCCCGATCGAGGCGGCGCTCGGCCGCGTCCTCGCCGAGGACGTCGTCGCCGCCCACGACGTCGCCCCGTTCGACAGCTCCGCGATGGACGGCTTCGCGCTGCGCGCCGAGCACCCCCACACCCCGGCCGGGACGACGCTGCCGATCGTCGGCGAGTCGCGCGCCGGGCGGCCCGCCGACCGCGCGCTGGGCCCGGGCGAGGCGATGCGCATCTCCACCGGCGCCATGCTGCCCGAGGGCGCCGACGCGGTCCTCCAGGTCGAGCTGACCACCGAGGACGCCGAGCGGGTGACGCTGAACGACGACGTCCCGCCCGGCCGCAACGTCCGCCGCGCCGGCGAGGACGTCCGCGCCGGCACCGTCGTCCTGCGCGCGGGCACCGTCCTCGGCCCCGCCGAGCTGGGCGTCGCGGTCGGCGCCGGCCGCGCCGAGGTGCGCTGCGCGCGCCCGCCGCGCGTCGCGGTCGTGGCCACCGGCGACGAGCTCGCCGACCCCGGCGAGCCGCTCGGCCCCGGCCAGATCCACAACACGAACGCGACGACGCTCGCCGCGCTGGCGATGCAGCACGGCGCGCACGTGTTCACGGTCACCGGAGCCGCCGACACGCTCGAGGACACCGAAGACGCGCTGGAGGCCGCGCTGGGCGACGCCGACCTCGTCCTGATCTCCGGTGGCGTCTCGGTCGGCCCGCACGACCACGTCAAGCCCGCGCTGGAGGCGCTGGGCGTCGAGCAGCGCTTCTGGCGCGTCGCGCTGCGGCCCGGGAAGCCCACCTGGTTCGGCGTGCGCGACGGCGTGCTCGTCTTCGGCCTGCCGGGCAACCCGGTCTCGAGCATGGTCACGTTCCTGCTGTTCGCCCGCCCCGCGCTGCGCGCGCTCCAGCACGCGCCGTTCGACGTCGAGCGCCGCGCCGCCGTCCTCACGGAGCCGGTCGAGCGTCAGGCCGAGCGCGACGAGGCCGTCCGGGTCGCGCTGGAGACCGATGCCGGCGGGACGCTGCGCGCCACGCCGACGGGCCCGCAGGGCTCGCACGTGCTCAGCTCGATGGTCGGCGCGGCCGGCCTGGCGATCGTCGAGGCCGGCGACGGCGACCTGCCGGCCGGGACGGTCGTCCCGGTGGAGCCCGTCTGATGCGGCGCCGCCTCCAGATCGCCGTGGGCGCGCTCGCCGCCCTGGCGCTCCTGCTGTTCGCCAACGCGCGGCGGCTGCTGAACACGCGCGGCGCGGTGGCGCGCACGACGATCCGCTCGCCCGAGGAGCACACGACGACCGACGCCGACGGCGCGGTCCGCTCGGTGCAGTCGGCCGACGTCGACATCCCCGAGAGCGCGATGGTCACGCTGTGGTCGCCCGAGAACCTCGAGCGGCTCGCGCGCACGTACTGGCGCTTCCTCACGCGCATCTCGCTCGGCGTGATCCAGGTGCACTACCGGCCCGACGGCCGCGACGTCTGCCTGTTCGGCCTGCCGGCGCTGTCGCTGCTGACGTTCCGCGCGCCCGACTACGTGCTGGGCGACGAGCGCGGCGTCGTGCGCTGGCCGATCGAGCGCGGCCTGCTCGTCGCGCGCCGCGGCGAGAACGACGGCCACCTGCAGATCACCGTGGAGCAGCGCGCGCCCGGGCGCATCCACGTCGAGGTCGAGGTCGCCAACTTCTTCCCGGCGATCGCGTTCGGGATCAGCCGGTGGCTGTACGAGAACACCCAGTCGCGCATCCACGTGATCGTCACGCACGGCTTCCTGCGCTCCCTCGCGCGCCTCGACCTGGCCGAGTCGCGCGTGGGGCGCTTCAGCGGATCGGACTGAGTGGAGCGACCCGCGAGTTTCGCCCCCAGGGCGAACACTCGCTGAGGAGTCCGCTGAGGGACGAGCCCCCAGGGCGAGTCAACCGAAGCGGACTCCCGCCATCGATCGCAGCTTGCTGCGGTCGTGCGTGGCGGCGATCCGGCGCACCGTGCCCGAGCGCGAGCGCATGACCAGCGACTCGGTCGTCGCGCGGCCGCCGCTGACGAAGCGGACGCCCTGCAGGACGTCGCCGTCGGTCACCCCGGTCGCCGAGAAGAAGCAGTCGTCGGAGGCGACGAGGTCGTCGACGGTGAGCTGGCGGTCGAGGTCGTAGCCGGCGGCGATCGCGGCCTGGCGCTCCTCGTCGTCGCGCGGCCACAGGCGCCCGACGAGCTGGCCGCCGATGCACTTGATCGCCGCGGCCGAGATCACGCCCTCGGGCGTGCCGCCGACCCCCCACAGCAGGTCGACCGGCGTGCGCTCGCTGACGGCCAGCAGCGCGGCCGACACGTCGCCGTCGGAGATGAGGCGCACGCGCGCGCCCGCCTCGCGGATGGCCTTGATGCCCTCCTCGTGGCGGGGCCGGTCGAGCACGACGACGGTGACGTCGCCGGCCGGGACACCGCGCCGCTCGGCGACGCGGCCGATCACCTCGCCGATGCCGACGTCGAGGTCCAGCAGGTCGGCGATGTCCGAGCCGCCCGCGAGCTTCTCCATGTACACGCACGGGCCCGGGTCGAACATCGAGCCGCGCTCGGCCAGCGCGATGACGCTCAGGGCGCTGGGCATGCCCTTGGCGGTCAGCGTCGTGCCCTCGAGCGGGTCCACGGCGATGTCGACGGCGGGCGGCTCGCCGTTGCCGATCTCCTCGCCGTTGTAGAGCATCGGCGCCTCGTCCTTCTCCCCCTCGCCGATGACCACCACCCCGTCCATCTCGACGGAGCGCAGCATGTGGCGCATCGCGTCGACGGCGGCCTGGTCGGCGGCCTCCTTGTCGCCACGCCCCACGAGTCGCGAGGCGGCGAGCGCGCCGGCCTCGGTGACCCGCACGAGCTCGAGGGCGAGGTTGCGGTCGGGGTGCTGGGACTGCGTCGTGTCGGTCATGGCAGCGCGGACTCTATGCCGGTCGCACGGACTCCGCGATCTCGAGCAGTCGCGCCGGCGGCCACGGCCCCTGGGCGGTGAGCCGCAGGAACAGCCCGTGCGCGTTCCAGGTCAGCTCCACGGCCGGGCGCAGCGACGGCTGGGCCTCGACCAGCTCGGCCTCGCGCCAGCGGCCGGCGACGTCGCCGACCGGCACCTCGCGCGGCTCGGCGTCCGAGGGCCAGTCGCGCTCGGGCGGCGGATCCAGGCCCACGTACAGCGCCAGGCGCCCGGGCGCGCCCGCGCGCGAGTCGTCGAGGTTCCACTCGATCTCGACGCCCTCCGGGCCGACCGCCCGCACCTCGGTCCAGCGCGCGAGCGGCAGCGGCGCGGCCGGCAGCGGCACCGGCCGTCCCAGGAGCGCGTCGGCGGCCGCCAGCCCCTCCAGCGGTTCGTCGCTCATGCGCGCATCCTGCCCGCTGGCGGGGCTCCGCGCACGTGCGCGCGCGATCCGACCGTCTACCGTGGCGGGCGGATGTCCGAGCCGCTCCTGCTGCGCCGCCTCCTCCCCGACCCCGGGTCCGTGACGCCGGCCCAGGCGGCCGCGCACCTGACCGGACGCGAGGTGCTGCTGCTGAACATGGTCACGTCGCTCGACGGCCACACGACGATCGCCGGGCGCAGCCGCGGTATCCGCGGCGGCCAGGGCGACCGCGAGCTCTTCCACGCGCTGCGCGCGCACGCGGACGCGATCCTCGTCGGCACCGGGACGATGCGCGCCGAGGGCTACGGCGCCTGGCTGCGCGACGAGCGCCGCCGCGCGATGCGCCGGGCGGCGGGGCTGGCCGACGGCCCCGTCGGCGCGACCGTCACGCGCCGCGGCGACGTGCCGTGGGAGATCCCGCTGTTCGCGCAGCGCGACGCCCAGGTGATCGTCTACAGCGGCGTGCCGCTCACGTGTCCGCCGGAGGTCGTCGCGCACGTGGAGATCGTCGTGCTCGACGACGCCGGCGACGACCTCGTCGCGGCGGCCGTCGGCGACCTGCGCGCCCGCGGCCTGCGCTCGATCCTGTGCGAGGGCGGCGCCACGCTGAACGCGGCGCTGCTGCGCGCCGGCCTCGTCGACGAGCTCGAGCTGGTGCTCGCCCCGCAGATCGTCGGCGGCACGAGCGCGCTGACCGCGGTGCACGGCCCGCTCGACGGCGACGTGATGCTCGAGCCGGTCGACGCGTACACCAGTCAGGGCGCGCTCTTGCTGCGTTACCGAGTGGCGGCGGCCCTGTGATACACACGTCGGCCGTGGGGCAGCGACTGATCGGCGTCGACGTCGGCGGAACCAAGGTGTCCGTCGCGGTCCTCAGCGGCGGCGAGCTGTCGGAGCCGCACATCGAGCCCACGCGCCTGGACTCGTCCGCCGCCCTGCTCGACCAGCTCGTCGAGGGCATCCGCCGCGCCCAGGGCGACGAGCCGATCGACGCGGTCGGCGTCGGCGTGCCGTCGGTCATCGACTGGACGGCGGGCAAGGTCCGCTCCTCGGTGAACATCCCGCTGCAGGACGTCCCGCTGCGCGAGGCGCTGCGCGAGCGCCTCGGGGTGCCGGTCTTCGTCGACAACGACGCGTCGGTCGCCGGGCTGGCCGAGGCCCACGCCGACGCCGCCGAGGGGCGCATCGTCCAGAGCCTCGTGATGTTCACCGTCGGCACCGGCGTCGGCGGCGGGATCGTCATCGACGGCCGCGTGTACCGCGGCGCCACCGGGGCCGCGCCCGAGATCGGGCACATGATGATCGCCGCCCACCCGCTCGCCGACGGCCGCGACGGCTTCGAGAGCGACGAGCGCTTCCCCCAGCCCGGCTCGCTGGAGGCGCTGGCGTCCGGGCGCGCGCTGGACCGCCTCGCCCGGGAGCGCGGACTGCGCGATGGGCGGGAGGCCGTGGAGGTCGCCCGCGACGGCGACCCGCGCGGCCTCGAGGCGCTGCGGATCGTCGGCCACCACCTCGGGCTCGGGATCGCCAACGCGATCCTGCTGTTCGATCCCGAGGTCGTCGCGATCGGCGGCGGCGTGTCGGCCGCCGGCGACCTGCTCCTGCAACCGGCCCTGGAGACCATGCGCCGCTTCGTCCTGCCCGGCGTCGGCACCCGCACCGAGGTGCGCATCGCCCGGTCGGGCCGCCGCGCCGGCGTCCGCGGCGCCGCGCTGCTGGCCGGCCAGGAGCTGGAGCTCGGCGAGCGTCCGACGACGACCGCCGCGATCGAGCCGTGACCGTCGCCGCCGACAACCCGCTGGTCGAGGGCCTCGAGCGCCTCCCGGTCGGGCCGACGACGCTGACGATCTTCGGCGCCACCGGCGACCTGGCCCGGCGCAAGCTGCTGCCGGCGCTCTACAACCTCGCCCACGAGGGCGCGCTGCCGGAGCGTTTCAACCTCATCGGCGTGTCGCGCGGCGACGAGAGCCACGACGCCTACCGCGAGATGGCCCGCGAGGCGATCGGCCAGTTCAGCCGCCGCACGCCGGACCGCAAGGTGCTCGACGCGCTGATGGAGAACGTCCGCTACGTCTCCGGCACGTTCGACCAGCCCGAGACGTACGACAGGCTCGCGGAGCTGCTGGCCGAGTTCGACGCCGCCAACGACGTCCCGCTCAACCGCGCGTTCTACCTGTCGACCTCGCCGGCGTTCTTCCCGGTGATCGTCGAGCAGCTCGGCGAGCACGGGATGGCCCGCCACGAGGGCGCCGGGGTGCGGGTGATCATCGAGAAGCCGTTCGGCACCACGGGCGCGGAGGCGCGCGAGCTCAACCGGCGCGTGCTGTCGGTCTTCGAGGAGCAGCAGGTCTTCCGCATCGACCACTACCTCGGCAAGGAGACTGTCCAGAACGTGATGGCGTTCCGGTTCGCCAACGGCATGTTCGAGCCGCTGTGGAACCGCAACTACATCGACCGGGTCGAGATCACCGCCGCCGAGGACGTCGGGATCGGCACCCGCGCCGGCTACTACGACGCCGCGGGCGCGCTGCGCGACCTGGTGCAGAACCACATGCTCCAGCTCCTGTGCCTGCTGTGCATGGAGCCGCCGGTGCGCTTCCAGGCCGACGAGGTGCGCGACGAGAAGGTGAAGGTGCTGCGCGCGATCTCGCCGCCGGCGCCCGACGCGACCGTGCGCGCCCAGTACACGGCGGGCACCGAGGGCGGCGAGGACGTGCCCGGCTACCTCGACGAGGAGGGCGTGCCGCCGGACTCGCAGACCGAGACCTACGCGGCGCTGCGCCTGGAGGTCGACAACTGGCGCTGGAACGGCGTGCCGTTCTACCTGCGCACCGGCAAGCGCCTGGCGCGCAAGGTCACCGAGATCGCGATCACGCTCAAGCCGGTCCCCCACCTCGCCTTCGAGCAGGCCGGCTCGCTCGGCGTGCAGCCCAACCAGCTCGTCTACACCGTGCAGCCCAACGAGGGCGTGTCGCTGTCGCTCGGGGCGAAGATCCCGGGCACGCGCATGGCGATCCGCCCCGTGCAGATGGAGTTCCTGTACGGGACCGCGTTCATGTCGCAGTCCCCCGAGGCCTACGAGCGCCTGATCACCGACGCGATGCGCGGCGACGCGACGCTGTTCACGCGCAACGACGAGGTCGAGGCGCAGTGGCGGATCATCGACCCGGTGCTCGACGCGTGGGCGGCGGGCGAGCCGGCGCTCGACACCTACGAGGCGGGGTCGCAGGGCCCGGACACCGCCACGCGCATCATGCAGCCCGACGATCGCTGGAGGGCGATATGACGGCCGCCGCCCCGGTCATCGCCGACCGCACCTGGTTCGAGCGCGACACGACGCCCGCCGCGATCGAGGCCGCGCTGCGCCAGCTCCTCGTCGACAACCGCCACGGCGAGGACGGCGGCGCGATCCCCGCGCGCGTGCTCAACCTCGTCACGGTCGTCGACCGCCAGTGGCGCGGCGAGATCGAGAACCGGCTGGAGCGCGTGGGCCGCTATCACGCCTCGCGCACCGTGCTGCTGGCGATCGAGCCGCGCCGCACCACGATCGACGCGCGCGCGACCGTGCTCGTCGACGCCGAGCCCCACCAGAGCGGGATGACGACCGCGCACGAGCACCTCGTCCTCGACATCGGCCAGGAGCACGTCGAGCACCTCGCCACGATCGTCGACCCGCTCGTCGTCACCGACCTGCCGACGGCGCTGTGGGCGCCGCACGGGCACGCCGACGCGATCGACGAGCTGCTCGTGCTCGCCCAGGTCGTGCTGCTGGACTCCGTCGACGAGCCCGACCTCGAGGAGGCGATCGGCCGGGCGCGCGCGCTGGCCGAGCGCGTCTACGTCGTCGACCTCGCGTGGCTGCGCTCCACGCCGTGGCGGGAGCGGGTCGCGGCCGCGTTCGACCCGCCCGGCCAGCGGGCCAGGCTGTCGACGATCTCGGCCGTGGAGGTCCGCCACCACCCCGACTCGACCGTCGCCGGCGTGCTGTTCCTCGGCTGGCTGTGCGCGCAGCTGGGCTGGCGGCCCGGCGCGCTGGCCGAGCGCCGCGACCGCTCGCTGGAGGGCCGCGCCCGCGCCCGCCGCGGCGAGGTGCGCCTGTGCCTGCGCCCCGCGCCCGAGCAGCCGGTCCGCGGCCTGGAGGGGCTGACGATCGAGACCGGCGACGGGACGGTGCTGTCGCTCGACCGCGGCGACGGCGGGCTGCGCGCCGAGCGCGTCACGCGCCGCGGCGGCGCGCGCACCTGGACCGTGATGGGCGCCTCGCGCGGGGAGCCCGGCATCCTCGGCGAGGGCATCCGCCAGGCGCTGCTGCGCGACCCGACCTACCGGCCGGCGCTGGACGCGGCCGCGGTGATGGTGGGCTGAGCCGATGTCGACCCGCCACCAGCCCGGACGCGCCCCGATCCACAGCGGCTCGGTCCCGCTCGGCAGCCCGTTCCCGCCGATCGCCGAGTACGCGTTCCTGAGCGACTGCGAGACGACCGCGCTCGTGGCCCCCAGCGGCGCGGTCGAGTGGATGTGCCTGCCGCGGATGGACAGCCCGTCGGTGTTCGGGGCGATCCTCGACCGCGACGCCGGCGCGTTCCGCCTCGGCCCGGCCGACACGATGGTGCCGGCGGCGCGCCGCTACCTGCCGGGCACGATGATCGTCGAGACCACCTGGGGCACGCGCCTGGGCTGGCTCATCGTGCGCGACCTGCTGCTGATCGGGCCCTGGCACCACGACACCGAGCGCTCGCGCTCGCACCGGCGCTCGCCGACCGACGACGACGCCGACCACGTCCTGCTGCGCACGATGCGCTGCGTGAACGGCGCGGTCGAGGTGCACCTCGACTGCCAGCCGCTCTACGACTACGGGCGCGTCCACGCGCGCTGGGAGTACGACGGGCCCGGCTACGGGTCGGCCGTCGCGACGTTCCCGGGCCACGACCTGGCGCTGCGCATGACGACCGACCTGCGCCTCGGCTTCGAGGGCTCGCGGGTGCGGGCGCGCACGACGCTGCGCGCCGGCGACACCGCGTTCGTGGCGCTCGCGTTCAGCGAGCACGCCGGGCCCGAGACCTACGAGGAGGCCTACGAGCGGCTCGTCCACACCGCCGACTTCTGGCACGAGTGGCTGTCGCACGGCGACTTCCCCGACCACCCGTGGCGCACCTACCTGCAGCGGTCGGCGCTGACGCTGAAGGGGCTGACGTACGCCCCCACGGGCGCGATGATCGCGGCCGCCACGACGTCGCTGCCCGAGACGCCCGGCGGCCAGCGCAACTGGGACTACCGCTTCAGCTGGATCCGCGACTCGACGTTCATGCTGTGGGGCCTCTACACGCTCGGCTTCGACTGGGAGGCCAACGACTTCTTCTACTTCATCGCCGACGTCGCCGAGCGCGACCCCGACATCCAGATCATGTACGGCGTCGGCGGCGAGACCGAGCTGCGCGAGACGCTGCTCGACCACCTGCACGGCTACGACGGCGCGCGCCCGGTGCGGATCGGCAACGACGCGTTCGACCAGAACCAGCACGACGTGTGGGGCGCGATGCTGGACTCGATCTTCCTGCACACGCGCTCGCGCGACCACCTCGCCGAGAGCCGCTGGCCGATCATCTGCCGCCTGGTCGAGAACGCGATCGCGCACTGCGACGAGCCCGACCGCGGCATCTGGGAGGTGCGCGGCGACCCCAAGCACTTCGTCTCCTCCAAGGTCATGTGCTGGGTGGCGATGGACCGCGGCGCGCGCCTGGCGCTCGTGCGCGAGGACCAGGAGATGCACGACCGCTGGCGCGCCGCGGCCGACCGCCTGCACGCGGAGATCTGCGAGCGCGGCGTCGACGCGCGCGGCGTGTTCACCCAGCACTACGACACCGACGCCCTCGACGCCAGCGCGCTGCTGATGCCGCTGCTGCGCTTCCTGCCGCCCGACGACCCGCGCATCCGCGCCACGGTGCTGGCGATCGCCGACGAGCTGACCGTCGACGACCTCGTGCTGCGCTACCGCACCGAGGAGACCGACGACGGCATGGACGGCGAGGAGGGCACGTTCACGATCTGCTCGTTCTGGCTGGTGTCCGCGCTCAGCGAGATCGGCGAGCACCAGCGCGCCCGCGACCTGTGCGAGAAGCTGCTCGGCTACGGGTCGTCGCTGGCGCTGTACGCGGAGGAGATCGACCCGCGCTCCGGACGCCACCTGGGCAACTTCCCGCAGGCGTTCACGCACCTGGCCCTGATCAACGCGGTCATGCACGTCATCCGCGCGGAGGAGCAGATGCAGGACGGGCAGCCGACGCTCTCCCCGGCGCCCGAGGACCACAACCCGGAGATGCCATGAGGATCACGCGCCTGCCCGACCCCGAGGCGGTCGCCGAGTACGCCGCCCAGGAGGTCGCCGACCTGATCGCGGCGGCCGGCGCGCGCCCCTTCCACCTCGCGCTGGCCGGCGGCACGACGCCGGAGCGCTGCCACGAGCTGCTGGCCCCCAAGGTCGCCGACTGGAGCCATGTGCACATCTGGCTCAGCGACGAGCGGGCGGTGCCGCCCGACCACGAGGACGCCAACTTCCTGATGATCCGCCGGTCGCTGCTGGACCGCGTCGAGATCCCCGAGGCCAACGTCCACCGGGTCCTCGGCGAGCTCGGCGCCGACGAGGCGGCGGCGCGCTACGAGCAGGAGATCCTCGACACGGTGGCCGCCGGCGCCGACGGCGTGCCCCTGTTCGACGTGGCGATGGCGGGCATGGGCCCCGACGGGCACACCTGCTCGCTGTTCCCCGGCCACCCGGAGCTCGACATCCGCGACCGCTTCGTCGCGCCGGTGCACGACTCGCCCAAGCCGCCGCCGGATCGCGTCACGTTCACGCTGCCGCTCCTGCACGCGGCGCGGCTGACGATGCTGCTCGTCGACGGGCCCGCCAAGCGCGATGCGATGGCGCGCGTGGCCGCGGGCCCGGACCCCGCGACCCCCGCCTCGCTGCTGGCCGGGGGCACGCTCGAGGTCGTCGTCGACGAGGCCGCCGCCCCGTGACGATCCGCTGACGGACGCCGCCGGCCTCCCGGGGCCGGCGGACCGGTCCGGTACGGTTGACCTGTGGCGGACGCGCTGGACGTCCAGGCGGGGATGGTGTCGGAGATGGCGGCCGCGCGGCGGCGCACGCTCGCGCTCGTCGCCCATCTGGACGACGCGACGCTGGAGCGGGTGATCGACCCGATCCTCAGCCCGATCGCCTGGGACCTCGGCCACATCGCCGCCTACGAGGACCTGTGGATCGGCCACCGGCTCGGCGGGCTGCCGATGCTGCGCGCCGACCTCGCGGCGCTGTACGACGCGTTCGAGACGCCGCGGGCGGTGCGCGGCGACCTCGACTTCCTGCGCGGCGACGCGCTGCGCGAGCACCTCGGCGCGGTGCGCGAGCGGACGCTGGAGGTCACCGAGCGGCGCGGGGTCACCGACCTGCACGAGCTCGTGCTGCGCCACGAGCTGCAGCACACCGAGACGATGCTGCAGGCGATGGCGGTGGGCGATCTGCTGCCCGGCGGCGTGGGCGTGCCCGCGCCCGTCGGCGGCGGCGACGCGTGGGTCGACGTGCCCGGCGGGACGTTCGCGATGGGCGCCGGCCCCGACGGCTTCGCCTACGACAACGAGCGCCCGCGCCACGACGTCGCGCTCGCGCCGTTCTGCATCGCCCGCCGCCCGGTGACGAACGCGACGTGGCTGACGTTCACCGAGGGCGGCGGCTACGAGCGCCGCCCGTGGTGGTCGCACGAGGCGTGGAAGTGGAAGGAGGAGTACGACATCGGCGACTGTCCGCGCTCGGTCCGCACCGGGGACCCGGACGCGCCCGTCGTCCACGTCTCCTGGTTCGAGGCCGACGCCTTCGCCCGCTGGGCCGGTGCGCGAGTGCCGAGCGAGGCCGAGTGGGAGAGGGCGGTGACCTGGAACCAGGGGCGCGGGATCGCGGGTGTGGGTGAGGTCTGGGAGTGGACCGCCTCGCCCTTCGCCGGCTATCCGGGCTTCGCGGCGTACCCGTACCGCGAGTACTCCGAGCCGTTCTTCGGCGACCGCCACCGCGTGCTGCGCGGCGGCTCGTGCGCCACCCATCCGCGCGTCGCCTCGGCGACGTTCCGCAACTGGGACCTGCCGCAGCGGCGTCAGCTGTTCGCGGGCCTGCGACTCGCGAAGGACATCGAATGACGACGCTCGAGATCCACGTGGCCCAGGAGCGGTCGCTCGCCGACGACGTGCTCGACGGGCTCACCCGGCCGTTCAAGGAGCTGCCGCCCAAGCACTTCTACGACGCGCGCGGGTCGGAGCTCTTCGAGCTGATCTGCGCGCAGCCCGAGTACTACCCGACGCGCACGGAGCTGGCGATCCTGCGCGAGCGCGCCGCCGAGCTGATGGACGGCGTCGACGAGCTTGTCGAGCTGGGGTCGGGCGCGACGACGAAGGCGCGGCTGCTGCTCGAGGGCGGCACCGCGAGCCGCTACGTGCCGGTCGACGTGTCCGAGACCGTCGTGCGCGCGGCGGCCGACGAGCTCGCCGACCTCGGCGTCGAGGTGCACGGCGTCGTCGCCGACATCGAGCGCCACCTCGACCGCCTGCCGCCGCCCACCGGCCGCCGAGCGGTCGCGTTCCTGGGCGGCACGATCGGCAACTTCACGCCGGGGTCGCGGCGGCGGTTCCTGCGCTCGCTCGGGCGGCTGCTGGCGCCCGGCGACCGGCTGCTGCTCGGGACCGACCTCGTGAAGGACCCGGCCCGGATCGAGGCCGCCTACGACGACGCGGCCGGCGTCACCGCCGCGTTCAACCGCAACGTGCTCGCCGTGGTGAACCGCGAGCTCGGCGCCGACTTCGACCTCGACGCGTTCGAGCACGTCGCGTTCTTCGACCGCGTCCACGAGTGGGTCGAGATGCGCCTGCGCGCGCTCACGCCCCAGCACGTGACGATCGCCGCGCTGGACCTCGAGGTCGACTTCGCCCACCGCGAGGAGCTGCGCACCGAGATCAGCGCGAAGTTCACCCGCGCGCGGATCGCCGCGGACCTCGCGGCGGCCGGGCTGCGCCTCGACGCGCTCGTCACCGACCCCCGCGAGTGGTTCGCGATCTCGGTCGCGAGCGCGGCCTGAGCGCGTCGCCGGCGAGGCCGGCGCATCCGGTACGTTTGCGTCCGAGATGCTGGTCGCCGCCCGGGCCGTCCTGGCTGCCGCCTTCGCGCTTGCCGCGCTCCTGAAGCTGCGCGACCGACGCGGCACGCGGCACGCCGTCGGCGAGCTCGGCGTCCCGGCGGCTTTGGCGGGCGCGGTCGCCGCCGCGCTCGCACCGGCCGAGCTGGCGATCGCCGCGGGGCTGCTGTGGCCGGCGGGCGCGTGGTGGGCCGCCGTCGCCGCCCTGGCCGCGCTGGCCCTGTTCAGCGCCGTCGTGGCCCGCGCGCTCGCGGCGGGGCGGCGGCCCGCCTGCACCTGCTTCGGCGCCCTGAGCGACGCGCCGATCGGGACCGGCACCCTGGCGCGCAACGCCGCGCTCGCGGCGCCCGCGGTCCTGCTCGTCGCGGCCGGGCCCTCGGCCGTCGCGGACACGTCCGCCGGGCTCGGCGTCGCGCTCGCCGCCGCGCTGCTCGCCGCCGGCGCCGCAGTGGCGCGCTGGCGGGCGCGCCGGACGGCCGCCGGCGTCGGCCGCCCCGTGCCCGCCTTCACGCTGGCGTTCGACGACGAGGCCCGGGTGGGGCGCGAGGACCTGCCGCGCGACCGGCCGACGCTGTTCGTGTTCGTCGACCCCGACTGCCACGCCTGCGACGAGCTGCTGCCCGACCTCGCCGCCTGGCAGCGCAGGCCCGGCGCGCCGGCCATCGCGATCGTCGGCCGCGGCGACCCCGAGGCCGTCCGGCGCAAGCTCGCCCCCCACGGCCTGGTCGGCGCCTGCCAGCGCGACCGCGAGGTCGAGGTCGCGTTCGGCGTGCGCGGGACCCCGAGCGCCGTGCTCGTGGCGCCCGACCGCACGATCGCCGCGCCGGTCGCGACCGGCGGCCTGGCGATCGCCACGCTGGTGGACGCGGCGGTCCGCGGCGACCACGCGGAGCTGGCGGCCGGCGGCCTACCGCAGGGACCGGCGGAGGGCGAGCCGCTGCCGCCGGTCTCGCTCCCCGACGCGACCGGGCGCGAGGTCCGCATCGGGCCGGTGGACGGCCGCCCCACCGTCGTGCTCGCGCTGTCGCCCGGATGCCCGTTCTGCGAGGACCTGCTCGACGACCTGCGCGCGTGGGAGGCGTCGCCGCCCCACGATCTGCGCCTGGTCGTGCTGGCGAGCAACGAGCGTCACGCCGCCGCGCTGGGCCTCGCCTCCTCGATGCTGATCGACCGCAGGAGCCACGGCCGCCGCGCGATCGGCAGCCGCTCCACGCCCGCGGCGCTGCTGCTGGACGCCGACGGCCGCGTCGCCTCGGGCCTGGCGCGCGGCGCCCGCGCGACCCGCGCGCTGCTCGACCTGCCCTACGCGCCGTCCGCGGCCGTTATCGTGCCCACGTAGCCGAAACAGGAGCGTCACGGATGCCAGAGCCCCCGTCCACTCCCGCTCTCTCGCGCCGCGGCGTGCTCGCCACCGCGGCCGGCGGCCTCGGCGCCCTGCTCGCGCTGCGCGGACGCCCGGCCACCGCGCAGGTGCCCATCGATCCCGACGACGGGACCGACCGGGCGCACTTCCTGTTCGTCCAGAACGCCGAGCGCGGCGAGTTCACGCCGAACCGCGCCCGCAAGGGCCTGTACCGGCTCACGCTGCACGGCGTGCAGCCGCACACGATCTACTTCTCCGACCGGCCCACCCGCGACGCCGGGCTGGCGCCGATGCGGCCGTTCCTCAAGGGCCTGGGCTTCTCGCCCACGAACCCTCCCAACGCGGCCGTCGTCGTCGCCGGCGCCGACGGCGGCGAGGACACCCTCGTGCTGGAGCTGTTCTCCCCGCGCTACCACGCCAAGCGCCGCCGCCTCACCTACGACGCGCGGATCCTGCCCGACGACCGCAGGCCCGACGGCCTCGCCGTGTTCTCCGGCCGCCAGCGCGACGCCCGCCTGCCCCGCCGGTTCGGCGAGGCGAGCGTCTTCATCGACGACTGCCCCGACGGCGGCGTGCACTGCACCGGGGGCTACCTGGCGCCGCAGGGCGTGTACATCGGGCCCTACAGCACCGTTCCGTGCTGCTGGAAGTGGCTCCCGCCGCTCGGGCCCGGCTGCGTGTACTGCGGCAGCGAGGGCGACGCCTACTTCAAGCAGCTCTGCGAGGAGAACGTCGCCGGCTGCGTGTCGGACTGCAACGGCGTGCCCAACTGCCTCGGCCTGTAGCGACGAGCGCGTCGCGCTGCGGGCCGCTAGGCGTCGAAGTCCTTGTCGCGCCCGACGCCGGGCCAGGGCGCGAGGACGAGCAGCAGCCGCGTGTCCTCGACCGCGCGCACGTCGTGGCGCTCGTGCGGGTCGAAGTGGGCCAGGAAGCCGGGGCCGGCCTCCGTGCTGGTGCCGTTCTTGCCGATGAGCGCGCGGCCGGAGTGCACGTGGACCCACGCGTGCTCGTGCACCTCGTGCTCCTGCAGCTCCTCGCCGGCGGGGAGGTTGATGACGATCGCGCGCGCCGCGCCGTCGTCGGACCGCAGCACCTCCGGGAAGTGCGGCTTCACGTCCAGTGAGGTCAGATCCCAGGTGTCCATGGCCGGGCATGTACCCCGAGCCTGGCGCGCCGACGCGCCCCGGTAGGGTGCCGCGCCATGGAGATCGAGGGAAGCGGGGCGCTCGTCGTCGGCGGCGCCTCAGGACTGGGAGCGGCGACCGCCCGCGCGCTGGCCGCGCGCGGCGCCGAGGTGACGATCGCCGACGTGGACGCCGAGCGCGGCGAGGCGCTGGCCGACGAGATCGGCGGCACGTTCGTGGCCGCCGACGTGACGAGCGAGGAGCAGGTGCAGGCGGCCGTCGCCGCCGCGGCGGAGCGGTCGCCCGGCGGCCTGCGGATCTCGGCGCAGTGCGCCGGCATCGGCTTCGCGCAGCGGACCGTGTCGGGCCGCGGCGCGCATCCGCTGGAGCCGTTCGCCCGCGTCATCTCCGTGAACCTGATCGGGACCTTCAACGCGCTGCGGCTCGCGGCGGCGGCGATGAGCGAGAACGAGCCCGACGCCGGCGGCGAGCGCGGCGTGTGCGTGAACACCGCGTCGGTGGCCGCCTTCGACGGGCAGATCGGGCAGGCCGCCTACTCGGCCTCCAAGGGCGGCGTCGTCGGCATGACGCTGCCGGTCGCCCGCGACCTCGCGCGCTTCGGCATCCGCGTCTGCACGATCGCGCCGGGCCTGTTCGACACCCCGCTGCTGGCCTCCCTGCCCGAGGAGGCGCGCGAGGCGCTGGGCGCCTCGATCCCGTTCCCGGCGCGCCTGGGGCGTCCGTCGGAGTACGCCGCGCTGGCCTGCCACATCGTCGAGAACCCGATGCTCAACGGCGAGGTCATCCGCCTCGACGGCGCGCTGCGCATGGCGCCGAAGTAGCGCCCGCGGGTTCAGGCTCGCCGGCACGGCGGCTGACTCAGGACGGCCGCAGCGCCGCGCCCGCGATCGCGCCGAACGCGACGTGGTCGGCGACCTGCGGCGCCTGCGGGAGCGCGCGGACGGCGGGAATCCGCCGGCCGATCAGCCCCAGGTCCAGCGCGGCGATGGCCAGGCCGGCGAGCGCGCCCCAGGCGGCGCCGTGGCGGGGCGGCAGGACGCGGTCGAGTGCGAGCGTCCAGGCGAGCGAGAGTGCCAGATGCACCGGGACGGCCGCCGCGAGCCGGACCGCGGCCGGGCGCTCTGCTCCAGTGACGATCGCGCCCGCGGCCAGGGCCGCCTCCAGCGGCGAGCGGCCGCGCGCGAGCGCGTGCACGGTCGACGGCGCGCCCGACAGCGTCGCCGCCAGCAGCGCGGCGCGCGTCACGCGCGGGCTCACGAGAGGGCGGCCAGGCCGGGCCGCGACGCCCGGTGGCGGACGGCGCGCACGGCCTGGGCGAGGCGGCGCACGCCCTCGTCGAGCTCGTCGGGCGCCAGGCGCGCGTAGGAGATGCGCAGCGCCGCGGTCCCGCCCGGCTCGGCGAGCATCGCGTTGCCGGGCAGGAAGGTGACGCCGCAGCGGATCGCCTCGCTCAGCAGGGCGCGCTCGTCGATCGGCTGGCGGAACGTCAGCCACAGGTGGTGGCCGCCCACGGGCCGGCGCACGCGGACCTCGTCGCCCAGCCGCCGGTGCACGCTCTCCAGCAGCGCGTCGCAGCGCTCCCGGTAGCCGGGGTTGGTGGCGTCGAGGAGCCGCTCGTGCTCGCCGCTGGCCAGCCAGCGGTGGGCGACGTGCTGGGTGAGGCTGGACGTGTGCGTGTCGCTGTGGAGCTTCACCCAGCTCAGGCGCTGGCGCACGGGGCCGCTGGCCGCGACCCAGCCGATGCGCAGGCCGCCGCCGATCGTCTTGCTGAGCGAGTCGACGTAGATGACGTGGTCGGGCAGCTCGTGGCGCAGCCGCGGGCGACGGCGGCCGTCGAAGCGGACGGTCGCGTAGACCCCGTCGTCGAGGACGAAGAACGAGCGCTCGCGCGCGAGCTGCAGCAGCCGCTGGGCGCGGGCGGGCGACAGGTCCTGGCCGGTGGGGTTCTGGCAGCCGGACTGGACGGCGACGAGCTTGACCTCGTGGCGGGCGAGGACCCGCTCGAGCGCGTCGACGTCCATGCCCTCGTCGTCGACGGGGACGCCGATGACGCGCGCGCCGCTGAACTGGAGGGAGCTGAGGATGCCGATGAACGTCGGCGACTCGCACACGACGACGTCGCCGGGGGCCACGACCGACCGGCACACGAGGTCGATCGCCTGGCGCGCGCCCGACGTGACGAGGATCTCGTCCGCGGTCTGCGCGAAGCCGAGGTCGCGCCCGCGCTTGGCGATCTCCTCGCGCAGCTCGAGCAGGCCGTCGGGGTCGAGGTAGCTGAGCGACTCGCCCCCGCGATCGGCGAGCACCTCGCCGGCCAGCCGGCCGAGCGCCGCGGAGGGGTAGATCGCCGGGTCGGGCGAGCCGGTCGCCAGCGAGACGATGCCCGGGTCGGCCGGGAGCATGTAGCTGGCCAGGAACATCTCGTTGGAGAACGACGGCCGCAGCTCCGGGAGGACGGCCGACTGCCAGTCGACGGGATCGCGCTCGCCGTCGGCCGGGGGCAGCGAGCGCACGAACGTGCCGCGGCCCACGGCGGCGGTGACGTAGCCCTGCTCGGCCAGGCGCCGGTACACGCGCACGGCGGTGAGGTGGTTGATCGACGCCTGCTGGGCGAGCGCGCGCGTGGTCGGCAGCTTCTCGCCCGGGGCCAGCTCGCCGCTGTCGATCGCGGCGCGCAGGCGCTCCACGAGCTGCGCGGTCAGCGACGTGCCGCCCTCGCGATCGATGTCAGTCAAATCCAGGTTGTAGGACATTGATCCACCCCTCCGGGGCTGGCATTGTCGTCCTCGACGCCCAGTCAGTCAAACAATGTCCCACAAGCAACCCCCCACCGACGTCACCATCCGGTACGCCTTCCCGGCGGACGCCGATGCCGTCGCCGCGCTCGCCGCGGTCGACTCGCAGGCGCCGCCCGAGGGCGAGCTGCTGGTCGCCGAGGTGGGCGGCGAGCTGTGGGCCGCCGTGTCCCTGACGACCGGTCAGGCGATCGCCGACCCGTTCCGGCCCTCGGCCGACGTCGTCGCGCTGCTGCAGGCGCGGGCGCGTCAGCTCCGGGCGGCCGACGAGGTCGACGTCCGCCGCGCACCGGCCGCCCGCCTGCGCGCGGCGCTGAGAGGAGGCTGACGGCGGCGGCGCCGGACGAGTGGGGTACCCCGGGTCTCCTCCAGTCGGCCCTGTTCTTCCCCGCTCGTCCGGCGCGGCCGCCGTCCGCGGCCTCCCGCCCGTCCATCACGCTCCCTGATCGTTCGCAGCGTCAACTCGTCTTCGACTTCTCGATCGCCGCCCGTCAGAATCGACCGCCATGGAGCTCCGGCACCTTCGCACCCTGGAGGCGATCGCCCGGCACGGGAGCTTCACCCGCGCGGCCGAGGAGCTCCACCTCGCGCAATCGGCCCTGTCGCAGCAGGTCCGCCGCCTGGAGGCCGAGCTCGGGGTCGAGGTGCTGCGCCGCACCAGCCGGACCGTCACGGTCACGCAGGCGGGCGAGGTCGTGCTCGACTACGCCCGCCGGGTGCTGAGCGAGGTCGACGGGCTGCAGTCCGAGCTGCAGCAGATCACCGGCGTGCTCAGCGGGCGGGTGGCGATCGGCGGCATGTGGCCGACCGGCAACTTCCACCTGCCGCGCGTCTTCGGCACGTTCCACGCCCGCCATCCCGGCGTCGAGATCCACATGATCGAGGACACGGCCGACCGGATGCTCGACATGCTGCGCACCGACGAGCTGGACCTCGCGTTCGCGTCGGTCGACCCGGACCGCCTCGGCGACGAGTTCGCCGCGACCGTCCTCTTCCAGGAGCAGCTCCTCGTCGCCGTCGCCCCCGACCATCCGCTGGCCGAGCGCGACCACGTCACGTTCGACGAGCTGGCCGACCAGACGCTCATCGCCTACCGCGACGGCTCGGAGCTGAGGCGCAGGTTCGAGTGGGCGATGGCCGAGGCCGGCAAGACGCCGCGCAACGCGTTCTTCTGCACGGAGATGGCGGCGGTCAGGGCATTGACGAGCCACGGGCTCGGCGTCTCGATGATGCCCCAGTCGATCGTGGCCGAGGAGGGCCCGCCGATCGTCGGCATCCCGATCGGGCCCAACCCGCTCACGTGGCCCGTCGCGATCGTGTGGCGCGCCCGCCGGCGCCAGCCGCCGGCCGCGAAGGCGTTCCTGGCGCTGACCCTCGAGGCGGCCAACGACGGGCGCCGCGACCAGGACCGCCGGCTCGCGGTCGCCTAGCGTGACGCGCGGCGCATCCGCGCCTTCATCGCCGCCGGCAGCCCGGCGCTGAGCACGAGCGCGCCCGCGGCGGCGAGCGCGGTGGAGCGGCGGCTCATCCGGCCCGAGCGCGCCAGGTGGCGGGCGCCGAGCGCAACGTGCGGGGCGAACAGGAGCGCGGCGGTCGCGACGCCGGGGTTGTAGCGGCGCTCGCGGACCGCCATCCCGACGTGCATGGCGACGTTGCCGGCCTCGATGCCGAGCACGAGCGCGGCGGGCGCAGCGGTGCGCCGCCACAGCAGCGCGGCGGCGAGCGCGGTGCCCCAGCCGAGCGTGACGTTGACGTGGAAGCCGACGCGCTCGGTGAGCGGCCACGTGGGCCGGTCGCTGCCCAGCAGCTCCTGGTTGCAGAACTCCAGGAAGCCGCCCGGGCGCACCCACTCCTCCGTCTGGTGGCTGGCCAGCAGCGGGAACGCGAGCGCGGCGACCCAGGCGCCGTCGCGGGCGAGGTCGGCGCGGCGGGCGGCGACGAGCCCCCAGGCCGGGGGCAGCGACGCCGCGGCCACCCAGGGCCAGCGCCCGTGCGTGTCGACCGCCACCGTCCGTCCGATCCTTCGCTCGCTAGAGCCCGAGCCCCTGGACGCCCATCTCGTCGAAGCCCACGTGGTGGGCGAGCTCGTGGCGGACCGTGCGGACGACCTGCTCGCGCAGCAGGTCGGGGTCGTGGCCGAAGTCGCGGCGCAGCGTGTCGCGGTAGATCACGATCCGGTCGGGGTGGTCGTCGCGGTGCGCGCCGTCGCCGTGGTAGAGGCCGTAGGCGCGCGTCTTGCGCCCGTCGTCGGAGATGACGACGGCGACGTGCTCGAGCGCGTTGCGCAGCAGGTCGGGCAGGTCGTCGAGCGCGTCGCGGACCAGCTCCTCGAAGTCCTCGTCGTCGAGCGGGTCGAGCTGCAGGAAGTCGATCTCCTCGGGCTCGGCGGCGACGCCGTCGCGGGCCAGGCGCTCGGAGCGGCGCACGACCTCCTCGAACTCGGCCTCGGTCCGGGGATCGCGCCAGTCGGCCAGGCGGCCCATGACCATCGAGATGATCGCGCCGATCACGACGATCGCGACGACGCCGATCGCGGCCGACTCCAGCAGCCGGATCGGGAACGAGGGGCTGAGGCCCTGGCCGATCGCGATCGCCGACAGGCCGACGCTGAGGGCGATGACGGCGGCGAAGGCGATGCGGCGCAGTCCGGGCATGGCGTCAGCGCATCGCGCGGGCGATCACGACCCGCTGGATCTCGTTGGTGCCCTCGTAGATCTGGGTGATCTTGGCGTCGCGCATCATCCGCTCGACCGGGTACTCGGTCACGTAGCCGTAGCCGCCCAGCACCTGCACGGCCTCGACGGTCACGCGCATCGCGTTGTCGGACGCGAACAGCTTCGCCATCGACGTCCACTTGCCCAGGTCGGCGGGGACGGGCTCGCGGTCGGCCAGCGCGCACGCCTTGTAGAGCAGCTCGCGGGCCGCGGCGGTGCCGGTCTCCATGTCGGCGAGCTTGAACTGGATGGCCTGCAGCTCGTTGATCGGCGCGCCGAACGCGACGCGCTCGGACGCGTACCGGGCGGCGTAGTCGGTGGCGCCCTGGGCGATCCCGACGGCCTGCGCGGCCGCGCCCAGCCGCGTGCGGGTGAGCGTGCCCAGGGCGACGCGCAGCCCGCGGCCGACCTCCCCGATCACGTTCTCGTGCGGGACGCGGACGTCCTCGAAGACCGGCGAGCCGGTGGGCGAGCCCTTGATGCCGAGCTTGTGCTCGAGCTTGCCGATCGACAGGCCCGGCGTGTCCTTGTCGACGACGAACGCGGTGATGCGCCGCTGCTCGCGGTCGGTGACGGCGAAGACGACGTAGAAGTCGGCGATGCCCGCGTTCGTGATCCAGTTCTTGGCGCCGTTGATGACCCACTCGTCGCCGTCGCGGACCGCGGTCGTGCGCATCGAGCCCGGGTCCGAGCCGGCCTCGGGCTCGCTGAGCGCGAACGCCGGCGACCACTCGCCCGTGGCGCAGCGCGGCAGGTAGCGCTGCTTGAGCTCGTCGGAGCCGAAGAGCTGGATCGGCAGCGTGCCCAGCTCCTGGACCATCAGGATCAGCGCGCTGGACGCGCACGCCTTGGCGATCTCCTCGACCGCCATCTGCAGCATCAGCGTGCCGGTGCCGGTGCCGCCGTGCTCCTCGGCGAACGGGAGGGCGAGGATGTCGTTCTCGGCCAGCAGCCGGCGCACGTCCCACGGGTACTCGCCCGTGGCGTCGATCTCGGCGGCGCGCGGGGCGATCCGCTCTGTCGCGATCTGGCGGACCGTGTCGCGGATGTCCAGCAGCTCGGCCGGGATGGCGTACAGATCGGACTCGAGCTGCATGACTCGATGCTACCGAGGCGCGCGTGCGGGCCCGGGCGCTTGGGCGCCGCGCGACGCGGGTAGAGCGGCGCCGTGGGCATCGGCACATCGATCTTCCTCATCGCCGTCGGGGCGATCCTGCGCTTCGCGGTCACCGCCGACGTCTCGGGCGTCGAGCTCTCCACCGTCGGCCTGATCCTCATGATCGTCGGCGCGCTGGGGCTCGTGCTCGCGCTGTTCTTCTACGCGCGAGCGACGTCGGGACGCCGCGGGCCCGCCGCGGGCCGTCCGTCGGACCCGTACGTCTGAGCGCGCGTCTCGGAGGTAGTCTCGCGGCCGGATGACGGTCGAGGTCCGCTCCGCACGCGCCGCCGAGCTCACGCCGATCGTGGACGTGCTGCGCTCCAGCGGCCTGGGCGCCAACGTCGGGCAGCTCCTGCGCTACCCGCTGGCGTCGCCGACCGGTGACGTGCTCGTCGCCGTGCTGGGCGACGAGATCGTCGGCGGCGCCGCGATCGCCGGGTTCGGGAAGACCGGCTGGATCGGCGCGGTCGGGGTCGCCGGCCACGTGCGGCGGCGCGGGGTCGGCCGCGCGCTGACCGAGGCCTGCGTGGCGCGGCTGCACGAGCTCGGCGCGCGGACGACGCTCCTGTTCGCGACCGCGGCCGGGCGCCCGGTCTACCAGCGCGTGGGCTTCGAGCCCGAGGGCGCCGTGCACGCGTGGCGCGACGTGGCGCCCCCGCGCGGCGCGCCGTCCGGCGAGGGCGTGCGGCCGCTGCGCGACACCGACATGGCGGCCGTGCTCGCGCTCGACGCCGCCGCCACCGGCGAGGACCGCTCGCCGGTGTTCGCGCAGATGAACGGGGCGCTCACCGGCCTCGTCGTCGAGCGGGCCGGGCGGATCGCCGGCAGCGCCGTGCGCTCGCCGTGGGGCCTGGGCCCGAGCGTCGTGGCGGCCGACCGCGAGGCCGGCGTCGCGCTGCTGTCGGTCCTGCGCCGCGTCCCCGGCTCCCCCCTCACCGTGAGCCTGCCCGACGCGAACACCGGCGCGGTGCGCGCGCTGCGCGCGTGGGGCTTCCAGCCCATCAACGAGGCGATGCGCATGCGCCTCGGCCCCGCGCCGGCGTTCGCGCCCGAGCGCGTCTTCGGGATGTACAACCTCTTCTGGGGCTGAGGGAGGGCGCCGGCCCAGGGGTCGCCCGCTAGCGCTCCATCCGCTCGCGCAGCGCGCCCGGCCCGACCACCTCGGCGCCCAGCTCCTCCACGCGGCGCGCCAGCTCGCGGTCCGACGTGACGACGCGCACCGCGGACGGGTCCGCGCTCGCGCCCACCCGCGCGACGATGTCGTCGTCGGCCGCGTTCGGCCCGCGGCGCGACGCGAACGCCACCTCGATCCCGGGCGCGCCGATCTCGTGCGGGCGCCCGTCGAACACGACCGCGACCTGCTCGCCGGAGCGCCCCGCCCACGCCGCGAGCTCCTCGGCCAGGCGCCGCTGCGCGCCCGTCCGGTCGCGCCACCAGCCGTCGGGTCGCGAGCCGATCACGTTCATCCCGTCGACGAGCCAGAGCACGGATTCCCCCGTTCGGGAAAGTGTCACAAAGTTGTTACAATCTCCGAGACGGATCGTCTCAGGATGGTCCGCGGGAGCGCCCCGGAGAGGTCGACGTCCCACCGTCCGCGCGCCCCACCGTCGTACCCGAATCCGACCGGGAGGACCGAATTGCCCCAGCGACTGCTGTCGGCCGTGCTGCAGACCCTGCGCGCGCTGCCCGTCGACGACCGCCCCGAGACCGCCGTCCACTTCCACAGCGACGGCCCCGCCGGCCAGCCGGCCCCCTGCTTCACCGAGCGCTGCGCGCGCCCGCGCCTGGACGTCGACTAGGCCCGGCTACCCTGCCCGCCATGGCCGCATCCGACATCGAGGTCAGCGCCCAGCGCGCGGCCGAGCTCCAGGCCGACGGCGTCGTGCTCGTGGACGTCCGCGAGCCGCACGAATGGGACGCGGGCCGGATCCCCGGCGCCCGCCACATCCCCCTCGGCGACCTCGCCGCGCAGGCAGGCACGCTCGACGCGTCCGCGCCGGTCGTCTTCCTGTGCCGCATGGGCGGCCGCTCGCTCATGGCCGCGCAGGCGCTGCGGGCCGCCGGCGTCGAGGCGTACTCGATGGCCGGAGGCATGCTCGCGTGGGACGCCGCGGGGCTCCCGATGGAGCCGGACGGCGCCCACGTGGCCGAGCACTAGCCCCACCCGCGCCGGGCGGCGCGGGCTTGGCGAACGTCGGAGGTGGCTGTCGTGCGGGGTGCGCCTAGAGCTTCTGCACGTTGACGGCCTTGGGCCCCTTCTCCCCGGCCTCCTCGTCGTAGGAGACCTTGGCGCCCTCGGCCAGCGTGCGATAGCCGTCAGCGATGATCGAGCTGTGGTGGACGAAGAGGTCGCGCGAACCCTCGTCGGGCGTGATGAACCCGAACCCCTTCTCGTCGCTGAACCACTTCACGGTTCCCGTGGCCATAGCAGCCGGTTCCTCCGATGATTCCTCTCGCCGGGGTCCTCTCCCCGGACCGACGGCGGGAACGTATCATTTGGCACTGACGCGCTCATGCGCTTCTTCCTCCGACCGCACGGCGTGATCCAACCGGTCGAGCGTGACGGCGAACCGCCAGGCCAGCCAGCGGCGCGCCCCGAGGCCCAGGAGGATGCGGTCGCCGAGGCCCGCGCTGAGCACCTGCGCCGACAGCGTCACGAGGGTCCCGCCCCCGCCGTCGGGCTCCAGGCTCCAGCTCACCTCGGCGCGCGTCGACGGGCCCAGCTCGGCGATGCCCTCCAGCTCGCGCACCGGCACCCGGCGGTGCACGCGGACCCGCACGGTGCGCCGCACCCCGAGCGGACCGCGCAGCCGGATCGTGCCGCCGTCGGCCCCGATCGCGCGCACCTCGGTCCAGTGGTCGGCGAGCGCCCAGTGGGTCCGGAGGTCGGCCAGGAGGGCGTAGGCCACCTCGGGCGGTGCGGCGATCGGCCGGCAGGCAGCGATCGGGAGCATCCGCGCGATCGTACGGGGCCGCGGCGGGCGCGCGGCAACCGCGAGGCGCCCGCGAACCGTCACACTGGCCTGCCGTGGACGACCCGAT
>Ga0180220_1000258_pt1 | contig 73360 bp, 110 predicted proteins | sample eDN5th37CBELigBY_FD_151335 | JGI IMG/M metagenome (GOLD analysis project Ga0180220, IMG submission 151335) | Enriched backyard soil microbial communities from Emeryville, California, USA - eDNA 5th pass 37_C BE-Lig BY (version 2) (version 2) | ecosystem: Environmental > Terrestrial > Soil >...
GCTGAAACCGGCAACTGGACCGCTACCTCCCCCGCTGATCAGCCGACCGGCACTATCAGTGTCGTGGCCAAGGACGCTGCCAACAACGTCAGCGAACCGGCTACCGCCCCCTGGACCCACGTCGAGCCGCAGTAATCGGCATAGGCAAGGTCACCATAAAAGCCCGGCATGTAGCCGGGCTTTTATGCCGTCTGTCAAAGAAAACACAGAGGACAGATGGTACGTATCTAGGAGAATTCTGCATGAAACTGCCCGATAAAATCTACCTGGAACTGAGTCGAGGTCGTTACCTGGAAGTCGAAGAGTACCTGATGGAGAAGTACGCCGAGCACTTTGGCGTACCGTGCGAGCGTTTCTCTCTGAAACACATGGAGCGTAACCGCATCAAGTTGGGTCCGAACGATTTCGTGGTAGGTAGCATTCAGGCCATCAGGGCAGCGATGCGCCAATACGGCAAGAAACTGGTTGAGCATACCCCTTATCCAAACGCCCTGAAGCATCTACTTCACCGTGAGGTAAGGTACTTCAATTCGCTGGGAGAAGCCAAGCAACTGCTAGACAAGGGTGAGTCGTATTTCATCAAACCGGCGAACTGGAAAAGTTTCACAGGGTTCGTGACGTCTGTGAGCGACGACCATCGTTTCTTCGGTACGTCTAATCGGATACCGGCCTATGTTTCTACAGTGGTGCAATTCCAAAGTGAATGGCGCTGCTACGTGGCCGATGGTGAATGGTTGGCTATCAGCTTTGCGGGTGATGAGAAAGCCGATCGTTATCCAATGCCGGATAAAGATGTAATCCGCGAAGCCATCACTGAACTCACTGCCTCCGGGGAAGCCCCGGCCGGTTATGCCATTGACTTCGGGGTCCTCAATACCGGTGAAACAGCGCTGGTCGAACTCAATGACGGCTTCTCCATCGGTGCTTACGATGACGTAAACTTTACGCATTACGGCCAGGTTATCTATAGCCGTTGGCGTGAACTGATTGCAACCAAGGAATAAACATGGAAAACAAGACACCGTACACTTCGCTCCTCCAGAAACTGATCCTCGCTCACATCGAGTGGAACAACGAGATGCATGGTCGTTGTGACGTATTTGTTGACACCGAAGGCACGGGAGACCCTGTGCTGCGTCAACACTCCTCCACGGACAACAAGATCGTGCTCAACCTGGGTGGCAACGCTACCAGCCGTCTAACCTTCCTCGATGAGGGCATCTCGGCGGGACTGTCGTTTGGCGGGAGGCAAACCCAGGTCTTCTTCCGTTACGACCAGATTATCGGCATCCGTGACTTCAATGGCAATCTGCATCCGGTCTGCACCCAGCTGGTATTGCACCCGATGGGTGTCATGCAGATTAACCTCTGCCCCAACCAGATCGTGGAAACGGAACGACCAAAGGGTGACGATAGCCCTGAGGGCAAGTCGAAACCGGGTAACCGCCCTTCGTTGAAGGTGGTGAAGTGATGGAGATCAATGTACAGCTGCGGGGAGACTGTCAGGCTGAACTGGACGCCCAGCATCTTCGTACCAAGGCTGATCTAGAGCAACAAGGCTTCCATGAGTACACCATGGACAAGCTCGAACCGGGTGTCATCAAGCTGACCTACGTGGACAGTAAGACCTGGGAGCGCCTGCGTGAGCAACTCGAAGCCTCTTGTCGGAACTCTCTCGGTAACATAGGACACGATATCATTACTTCCGGCCTCACCGGCATCGCTCTTACCTGATTAACCAACAAGGGGTGTAACACCATGCGTAACTATATTGCTGCTGACGTACAAGCTTTCGCCGAAGGCCTCCGTGACAAAGACGGGCTGATTCCCGTGTACGACATCCGGGGTACCCATACCCGCTGGAATTACCAGGACCGTCCCGATCCGGAGAACGAAGGTGCTATCATCACCACCTGCCAACCCGATCCGACCTCCCTCACCCATGACCTGAAGATCAAGAAGATCGCGGTCTACGAAGGCCATAACGCTGTACTCAGCTACGATCGCGTGGCCTTCGAAGTCGGCGGTGGTTGGCAGAAACGCCCGAACGAGAAGGGTGTGCTGGAAGATCACTACGTCCATGGTGTCAAGCGGGTGCTGTTCATCAACGAGGTCACCCCGCTGGATGGCGGTAGCGCCATCAAGACTCTCTGCGTCGACGAAGACTGGATCAACTGACATGGGACGGGACATCGGCCTCTACCAGATCGACAAAGAACATTTCGACGCACATGTCGAACCCGGCACCCGTCAAGCAGATAACTTCATGGACAATCGGTCGGGGAAAGTGAAGGAGATCGCTGACTTCCGGAACCGTTACGACATCTTGAAAAAGCTCGAATATACCTTCGGTGGGGAGTCACGGCAGTGTTACTACTGTGAACTGTCACTGGAGACGTTGAAGCGACTGCTGGAAAGCCACATACCGGCAGACTTACGGGCTACCATCGATAGTCTGCTACGTACGGTCGATTTCAGCAAAACTGTTATCGCATTCAAGTGGTGCTAATCGAACGCTAGGGGGCGTAATGAATCGCCGAGACTTCCTCGGCGGGTTGATCAAGACAGCTGCTGCGGTAGCTGTCTTGGGACCCGTTGTGCTTAAACCGACTGCTGCGGTAGCCGTAGCAACACAAGAGGAACTTGTAGCTGCCTGGAAGGAGCAGATCACGGAAACCCTGATCAATCAACTCCGCGAATGCATTTACGATGAGCTACAAAATTCCAACTACCATCGGATGATCGAACAAGGATACCTGAAATGAAAGCCTACTTAGATTTGATGCGTCACATTCGAGACTTCGGCGTTTTCAAAGAAGATCGGACGGGTACGGGAACCCTCAGTGTGTTTGGCTACCAGATGCGCTTCGATCTAAGCGAGGGTTTTCCCCTCGTTACGACCAAGAAGTGCCACCTGAAGTCGATCATCCACGAACTGCTGTGGTTCCTCAAGGGCGAGACCAATGTCCGCTACCTGAAAGAAAACGGCGTCTCCATCTGGGACGAGTGGGTCGATCCTGATACTGCTGTTTACAAGGAACTCTCTGTCCAAGAACGTCTGGATACCATCAAGAAGTCTGACGAGGCGACGATCGGGAAGGTCCTCGCATTCTTCAAGAAGTACGAGGGTAACCCCGAGCTGGAAGCGCACGAATACCTGCTGGCCGGTAATCGATACCTGATCAACCGGAACGGCTATGACTTCCTGCCGGATTTCCTCGACAAGTGCGGTATCGATGATGAGAAACTGGTCTCTGGTGAACTGGGACCTGTCTACGGCAAGCAATGGCGCTCCTGGCCGAATCCCACTCGTCCGAAGGAGCTGGAAACCCCCCAGCGTATCGATCTGTGGAACCAACACGCCACGGCCAACTTCCCGTATTCAGGCGAACTGCTGAAGGAAATGGCCGACATCATCGACGACACGGCCACCAATTTCAAGCCGTGGGTGTTCGCCGACTACTCGAAGAAGGCAGCCCAAGTGTGGGGCTACCAAGAGGGCATCTCCAAGCTGTTTGCTATCTTCGACGTACCGACACATGTCGTCGATCCGGAAGGTTCCATCGACCAGATCAGCAACCTGATCGACATGCTGAAGAATAATCCAGACAGCCGTCGTCTGATCGTTTCGGCCTGGAACCCAGCACAGGTGGACATAATGGCCCTCCCACCTTGCCACTGCCTATTCCAGTTCTACAGTGCTCCGTTGTCAATTAAGGAGCGCAGCAAGCTCGTCTCGAAGAAGGGTCAGGAGGCGCTTGATCAGTTCGCAGAACACATCTTGGCCGTTCGTGGTCCGGTAGGTGAGATGAAAGAACTCGATGTAGAAGTTGAGCGGCAGCATCATGAGTTCCTCGACAACATGGGCATTCCGTCCCGTAAGCTTTCCTGCCAACTGTACCAACGCAGCATGGACGTTTTCTTAGGTTGCCCCTTCAACATCGCGTCCTACGCGTTGCTAACCATGATGATCGCCCAGGTCACCAATCATGTCGCTGGTGAGTTCATTCACACCTCTGGGGATACCCATCTCTATTCCAACCATTTGGAACAAGCTGATCTACAATTGTCACGTACGCCGCACAAGCTGCCGACCATGAAGATCAATCCGGAAGTTACCAATCTCTTCGACTTCCAGTACGAGGACTTCGAGTTGGTGGGTTACGAGTGCGACCCGGCTATCTCTGCCCCGGTGGCGGTGTGATCCAAGGAACGCGGGCCCAAGCGACCCGCGACTTCCATAAACGACTCATGGGTGAACGTCTGCGTAAAGCCCGCAAGGGTGCTGGTTTCACCCAGAAGGAGTTTGCCAAGAAGCTCAACATCAGCGTCAGTACGCTTTCGCTTGTTGAGTCAGGTGAACACGTAATGGCCCATTCATTGGACTATTACGTCAAGCTTATCTGTCAGGAACTGAATATCAACATCAGCGAAATCACTGACGGATAGAGTTAAGGTTTTTTCATGAGGTATGCAAATGGACAATAAAGAGTCTACCAATCCTTACAAAGTGTATTCTTGCCGGTTTGAATTCTCGCACGACTACACGGCATTTTTGGTCCAAGCTGATAAGCAGGGAATCCAAGTATCGACCAACAAATTCAGGTCAGTTTGCGCCGAGAACGGGTTCGTGCTTCCTGACGTTCACGTCGAGTTTCGCGCAGAAGCTGAACTTGAAGCTCTGCGCAACGTCATGCGCGCCGGTAGCGATTTGCATGTAGGGCTTCAGACACTCAGACCGGTGGTTCTCGATGAGAATTCATTAGAGCGTGATTGGGACATTCGTTAAGGCTACCGGGGAGCTTAGGCTCCTCCGTCCTGATGGCAGTCTCGACATCTTCAAAGTTGTCACCCAAGTTGAGCAGAAGAAGGCAAGTAAACCATGAGTAAGAAAGCACAAACCGTCACTGTTGAGTTCCTCGGCACTGATGTCAAGATCGAGAACGTGCGTGTGGTGGATATCGGTCGTGGTAACGGCGGTTCGATGATCCATCTTGACGTACGGCATCAGGCAGTTATCCTGCACTCTGCCTTTGCCTGCGTCAACCGCGTATTGGTTGAGCCGGTCGAGTTCACCTTGCATCGTCTCCTGGATGGTCCGCGTTACTTCCAGGAAGAAGGTGGTACTGTCAAGATAGACATCGATGCTTACACAGTTGTCAAGGTGTCCAATCCGTGCTTCCACCTGGATCGTATCGGTGAGGGTTATCGACTCACCCATTCGACTCCTGAGGGCTTCATCCAGGAGATGGCGTCAGTCACTGGTATCCGTCTGACACCAACCGATTCGAATTAAGTTCAACGAAACATTATTCTCCTGACTTTATCGAACCACTAACTTATTACACGGGGGTGTAACATGCTCAATGGCATGGTGATTTCACTGGATCGTCTTCTCAACTTAGGCAAAGAGGAAGAACCCCGGATCACTTACTATCTGGGTATAAGCAACGACCCTAAAACCCATCTCCCCTGGGAATTCACCAGCGAGACCAATGCTCGGGCTACGCGGGATATTCTTCAGGAGATGACCGTAGTGGAACGTGTTTCTGTCTTCACTGGAGTGGTGGATCACCCCGTGGTGATGGCAAACGAGCGTCTGCTGAAGATATTTCGCCGTAACCCTAAGTAAGCGCACAAGGACCAGCTAGATGACCACCGTTACACCGGAAGAGTTCATGAAACAGTTCCGTCAACATGAGCGTGCACTGGTAGTGCTGCATGGGAAGATTCCCGATCAGGTGCCGTGCTACCTGACGAAATATCCAACGCCTCTTCCGGACGATGCTCCGGCGAGTAAGCTCTTTACTCGTCTGCAAAACCTCCTGCCAGTGGGTACCTGGAACCTGCTGAAGGCTGACAAAATGCGCATCATGAACCGTAGAGCCTTACTCAAGGGTATCCGGTTCAAGGAGTGACGTGATGAAAGGATTGCCCTTTGCTTTTCGTAGAAACATGGTTGAACGGCTCAAGCTGACCGAGAAGAATATAGGAATAGTCCTCTCGACCAGCTTATCGGACCTGTGTGGATGGGAGATGCTACCGGATGTACTGCATCGTGAGGAATCCATTGGCGATAACTTCCGTGCTGCTCTGCGCATCCGCATCAAGCCAGCTTTCCCGGAGCTGACCATCGGTGATTCCGCTGGCATGGAACTTGAGTTCTGTTCTGACATCCGTTGTATCCTGGATAACGTGGAGATGAACAGCATCAAGCCCTTTATGACAGTGCGCATGTTCTGCGGGACGATACCGACCATTCTTAAGAATGATTCGGCCGTCAATGAGAGGATCGAAGCCTTCTTTGACAGATACCTTACCCGACCAGGTATTTCGGAGGCTGTCTGGGAGCATTTGGTCTATATGCTCAAAGTCCGTAATTTCCTCATTATCAACGCCCGGTGCGTTGTCCTCGAAGAGACAGATCTGACCATGCGGGTGAATGCCACTCTCCCGGGAAGAGACGGTTACATCGCAGTCACCTGGGACTTTGAGCGAGCCATTGACGATCTCGCCACCACCGGTCAATACCCTGCTTCAACTACCTAGGACATTTCATGACCCGAGAAGATCTCACCCGTGCCATCCTGGATGCGCAAGTCACCAAGCCTGCTGGCATCATCACCGGCACCAGTAACTGGGCCGCCTGGATTGCCGATCAAGTGATCCAAGCCAGTAATACACCGATGGACGTCTGCGCTGAACAGACTGAACTCCCTGTCCACGTGCCAATGTGTCCGATCGAAAAGACCTGATCCACCCAAGGACCGTAGAAGGGGTGGCCTTCTACGCAATCCTAGACCTCGGCCCACCACTAGACCTGGATATATGACCATGAAAAAGAAACAGTTCGACTGGGGTAACGTCTACAAAGCACTAGTACCGGTGCTGGACCACTCTGCATCCCTTGAGGGGAATGCGAACATCAGCTTCCAACTGGAAGACACGCGAACCATTGCCATGGGCGGTGGGCGGCAAGTCGGTCTCACCTCCTGGGCCATCCGAGAGCTGGTTAAAGATGACAATGCCATCCTGATCTCTCTGGATCGCACACATCGACTCCAGCATGTGCTCCAGTTCAAGGAACTCTACGGTAACGGTGGTGCACTCAAGGCACGCCGTAAGTTCTTCACGGCCACGGACTTCGAATCCATGGATGAGGCATTGCTCAGCAAGATTCTTAAGAAAACCAAGCGGGTTTTCATCGATGATGCTGGCGCCAACCATCGCTGCGGTATGGTCTACAACTACCTGGCTGAACACGTCGATGCCAAGAGCGTGATCATCGTGAAAATGGGAGTTTGAAGTACCGTGGACAAGAGTGTAGTCGAACTGATGAAACTGCTGCTCCTCGAGACGAATGACCCCACCGGGTTGACGTTTATCGACAAGCTGGAGCGTTTTGTCAACCCTCTCCCAGAGGTCGAGCGTACCAACCGTGGGATTACCGTAACCTGCGTGGATGATTTACCGCAATGGCTGTACGGTCTCTATGGACCTGAAGTCGAGCGTGGTATCCGCCTTATGTACTACGGCGCGTATGGTAAAGAAACCGATCCTAAATCCTGGTACGGTCGCTTCATTATCTGGCTGGCTAAGCGGTACGCCATCTATCACCATGACCGCATCAACCAAGTGCGGCGCTACACAGGGGGACCTTACTGGAAGCATCCTGAAGAGGTGGCCCTCATCATAGCGAGGCGGGGTGGTTCTGCTGAGCAGATTGCCGCTGCATGGCTACATGACGTAGTGGAAGACACAGAAGCCACCATGGATAGTGTTTACCGCTGGTTCGGTTGGACCATAGGCCATATGGTCGAAGGTCTCACGGACGTCTCGCGCCCCGAAGACGGAAATCGCGCGATCCGTAAGGCCATCGATCGACATCATTTGTCTCAGCAGATTGACAAGGTCAAAAGGATCAAGCTGGTCGACCTTGAGTGCAATGCACGAGGTATCTTCAAGCACGACCCTGACTTCGGTGTAAAGTATGCCAGTGAGATGGAGCTGTGTGTGCCTCTGTTGGCCTCCGCCGACGAAGAGCTGGCAGGTCACATTCTTGGGCTGATCGCTGAGTTCAGGAAACGCCGTTTCGGTAGTGAAGAAGAGCAATAAGGCATACAGCCAGGGACCTTCGAGGTCCCTGGCTTATTCCCTTTTTATTTCGTTTCGATCCTACATTATCGGATTGATGCGATAACCAATAAATAAAGGGGTGCTCCATGACAACTGTTTTCTTTGACGGCCAAATCATAGCCGTTGACAGCATGTCGACTATGAAGAAGGCTACTACCAACCGCTGCATCGAGTGCGGAACCAATGCGTCAGAATTGGCGGAATATCGCAGCAAGATCAGGGTGCCGAAGTGGGAAGGTAAGTCTGTAATTTATCCTGGGACAACGCACACTATCCTAGGCTTGACGGGCGCGGGCGACGGTTACCTGATAGACGCCGTATCGGAAGGCCTGGCGCGCGGTCTGCCGCTCAATGGAGTAGTAGCTACCATCTTCACCTCCAAAGGAAAGGGTCAGGGTGCGAAGATGACAGAAACTAGCATCTTGTTAGCCACCACTCATGGCGTATTCAATTATCACATAGGCACTAACGGAAAAGTGACTGTGGATCGAGAAGAGGGCCCTTACGCATCTGGTAGCGGTCGGACTGCCGCTATGCTGGCCTATCGCTACCTTAACCAGAATGCCATCGGTGCGGTTGCCATGGCCACGCTGGTGGATAAGTGGTCGGCCGGACCGATCAATTACCTCGATCTCAGCGATGAGAAACCCGAGGTGAAACGCTGGGCACCCACCAAAGAAGAACTCGAAAGTCTGTTTGAGGAATTTCATCGTGCTGAGACTAAGTGATACGGCGCTGCTGTTTGCCAGTTGCGAAGACAAAATTGGTGCACTGGAGTACGCTCTGGAAGTGCACGACATGCCCCTCACCACCGACCTCATCAGTCTTGGCGATGTCGAATTAGACACACTAATCGATACCGTACGTTCGATGGCAGCACTGAACGATCTGCGGCTGACAGCGATCAAGGTCCCAGGCGGCGGCTACCGTCTGCGCACTGCATTTCTGTTGTCGGGTGAAACAGCAGACACCCCGGTCTGGGGCTATGTGGTAACAGTGAACCGCGCCAATCCCCTCGCCCTCCCTCCTCGCAACAACTGGGAGTTACTCTACAGTCTCGTTTGCACGCAAGAGGGGCTGGCTGCGACGGCTGGCTTGCGCACTAGCATCGCTTGCCACAAAATCAAGTCTGGAACATCCGCATGAATAGGCCCTATGAAGACGTAGAAGTCTACACCTACGTGCGAGACTTCAAGTTGCCCTACAAGGACAACACGCCGATTGCTCACGACGACCCCATTACCTGCATGGCCATGGAGGAGTTTCTGGAGCGCGTACGGCGCCCTCAGGCGATGTTTGGCGAGAAGACTTCGCCTGAACCAAAAGAAGGCATGTCCGCTCTCGATTTCTATCACCGTATACTGGAGATTGATGCGAACCAGGTAGGCATCATCATCTTTGCTGGCCAGTACAGCATGGATGGCGTGCTCACACTGTACTGGCAGCCGCACTTTGCTTTCCGTGGCATCGGGGTAGACTTCGAGAAATCTCAGCTTGCACCGCGCATGGAGTGCGAGCCATCCGAACTCCCTGGTTACAGCCGCATAACCCGCCTAATCACCTGCGACTTGATCGCAGCTCCACTTGACCCCAAGGAAGTGTCATGACGATGCAAAACACGCACTACAACCAACGCGACATCGAAGAACGCCTGGAAGCTAGCGGTCTGAACACCGCCCTCGCACTGGCGATTCAGCATGCCGCCCCCAGCCGACGTATCAGCTCGAGTGTCGATGGTCACGAGCACTGGTGGCCGAAGGCTCACGTTGAAGCCTGGATCAAACTCTTCACTGAAGAGGAGCCGGTATCGACCAGCCCTGATGTGATCGAGAGCTGCGCCGACTTCATCGTCAGCCTGCTCAACAAGAAGGGTCTGATGGTACCCGAATACGAGCGTCGTCAGTTCGTGGCCGAATTGTCCAACAAGATTATCCGCGTAGTGGTGCCTTCCGACAATCAGACTTCACCGGAGAAAATACTCTTCAACGCGCTGGTCGCTGTACTGGACAAGCTGCAAGGTTCGGTGGTCGATATGCCGTCGGAGGAAGCCTATCCGATCTACAAGTCAATCGACATCGTACGCCAGGCTCTGTTCGACTACGCCGACAAAGTCGAACTGAAATCTCGCCAGGTGCGCTGGAACTGGCAAGGTGAAGGCAAACGTCCACTGGATACCCGTGAGTGCCACGACCATCCGGCGGTGCGTGGAACCACCTACATGGAAATCTCCGATCTCCTGGGCACCTCCGGCTGCTCCAAGGAAGAACCCTACTGGGTCTGGAGCTGCATGGGTATCATCGAGACCAACCGTGGTAAGCAGGTGGTCTGCCCGGGTGATTGGATCGTCGAGCCCATCAAGGGTCTCTATCAGGTTCTGACCCACGAGCAGTTTATGGTTCTCTACCAGTGAGGTGAAGCATGTCCGAGGTAATGTCGTTTGGCGAAGTCTATCGGCGTCTACATGAACTGTGCCGGGAAAGGGTGATCCATCCCTCAGCTTCACGGCAATTGAGTGGCGATAAGTGGTCGATGGTGCTGACCTTACCTCGGAAGGCTACCTTTGAGGTTGTCAAAGGCAGTCGGGTAAGGGAGGTCCTTGAGAAAGCCATCAAGTACATCGAGGACAACCCCACCTTGGGTGAAGGTGATATCCCGGTGCTTGACCCGGCCAAGTTGTTCAGCATCGGTGGCGGTGCTTCGAAGAAGAAACTAGGATCTGGCCATCAGATCGAACTACCGTCCAGACAGGTCATCCCTGAAGAGGAGGAAGCTCGTCGAGCGCCAATGTACTTCGGGTACGACATGGCAATCACCGATGAGGAGGCCGTCTTCGAGGGCGATTACTCGGAAGTCTATTTCCCTGAGCCCGAACCGATAATAGAGCCTAAGCCTATACTCACGGGTGGTTTTACCATCCACGAAGACGATGAAGAGGAGGAGGAAGACGATACCATCCATTTCAGTAGTCCAGCAATACCCGTAGAACCTGTCATTATAAAAGACGATCCGAGGCGGTTCATTCGTGCCTCGTTCCGTCGACTTAACAGAAGAGCTTAAGGAGTGAACCATGGTAACCATCACCCACGACCTACCGGACGCCCCCACTGAAGTAGAACGCGATCTCATTCAGACCCGCGATGCGGGGGAACGGGCTGCTAACCTGATGCGTTCCCGAATGAAGCAGGCTGCTCGTAGGGCGCTCGTCCGTACCTGGACCATCTTCTCCCTGCTGCTGTTCCTGGGCACGGTCACAGCAGCAGGCCTGGGTTACTATTTCTGGCAACACCGTACGATCACTCACGTGACCTATGAGCGGAACTGTCGCTGGCCCATCAACGACAAACTCGAAATCACAGGTCGTCGTACCTATGACTTCCAACAGAACGAGCTCTTCGGCATCCGCTGGAATGACGCCAAAGGTGTCACTGAACAGACACGGGTTGATGTGGTCGGTAAGCAGATGTTGGTCATAGGCCTCACGGCAGACGACAAGTGGTGGGCGTATCCTATCTCCATGGGAGAGCGGGGGATTCAGCCGCTGAAGTCAGCGAGCAGTTACGTCTTCGTCGTTGATGGTGACAAGGTGGGGGCTGCCAAGTACGAAGAATTCTGTAAGTAATGACCGATTAATACGATGCCTATGGGGTTAAACCTGCATTTAGGAGCGTTACCATGGATGTATCTGTAAGACGTCTGCGTGTTAACTGTTCGTCTCGTAGCGCGGATACTCTCGGCGAGATGCGCAATGCTGTTCAGATCGATCCCAGACGCCTGTGTGTGGACGATCTCTTCGTGCTGAAGATCGGTGATAACGACGGCATCCCCAGTGCTTTCCAGGTACTGGAAGAGGAGGAGGTCTGGGTCAACCTCCCCAACCGCAAAACGCCAGACTACGGCAGCACTACGTTGCCAGTAAAGCGTGAGAAGCGGCTGACGTTCGCATGCCTGACCAGCCAGTGGCGAGGGTATCTGTTCCCACGCACCGGCGAGGTCTTCTATTGCGACTGGAACGGTGCCACCATGCTCCTGCGCAGTCGTTTCACCCTGGGTCAGCGCGATAAGATCTATCTCCTGATCCCTGAAGCCACCCCAGTGCTTTCTACACCCAATCCCACCCCCGTATAACCGCATAAAGACAGGGACGTCATGTCCCTGTGTATGCCCTCTTCATTAGGAGTAAAGTACCATGGAACGCAAGAGCTACATGACTGTGGCAGGTCGTAACTTCAATTACGCCAACAACGTGGATGACCTCAAGCGCGACAAGTACAAGGAAGCGCTGGTCATCATCGAACACAACGAGACCGGTAAGCTCGATGTGCAGATCGTCAACCGAGCGTGCGACGCTTTCTCTCGACTGAACAAGAACGAACTGCTCTGCGTTGATCATCGCGCCATGGTCGATGAGAAGCAACCGCTGCATCGTCAGTTCTCCCTGTACTTCTACACAGGTCCGATGAGCAGCACGCGCAAGCTGGACCAGTGGCAAGTGCTCAATGAGCTGGCCGATCGTCTGGCTGGTAAGCAAATCCGACCGACACGCCTGTCCTCGGTCAAACTTAAAGTCCGTAACTAAACATCAACAGGGGTGTTGAATCATGAGTAAACTTAAAGAAGTACGCTGGGACAGTGGCACCATGGGTGCGTCCTATTACACCAAGGAGGAGTGCCTGGCATTCGTGCGCAATATGGGTCTGGAAGTAGCCGTGGATTTCCACGGCAACCCGATCCTGGATCGTCTGGATGAAGATGACGAAGAAAGCGGTGTCGATCCAGTGCAACACGTCGTCTTCCACAAGAAGTACTGGCCGAAGTGGCAAGTGCAGTGGTGGGTGGCGCAGCAGCTGGAGAAGACCGGCCGTAACGTCATCCGTGTACGCCTACACGGCGAAGACAAGAAGGGCTATCGGTTCCTCTCGCAGAGCCTGTACGACACTCTGACCGAACAAGGTATCCGTGCACTGGACTACAGTGCCGAATACGCTCGCTCCCCTGACTGCACCGTCGAACTCGAACTGGGCGAAGAATCCCTCAGGGAAAGTATCGTGCTGTTCGAACGTCGTGAAGGTAAGAACGGTGAAGTCGTGGGCGACCGTGTGCTGAAAGAAGCTCGCATCGCCCTGGATTACTTCGGTGCACCGAAGTACATCCTGGATCAGCTCAAGGATGCGGTGGAAGGGATGCCGTTGCATCGTGAAAGCATCCTACCGATCGACACGGTGGGTGTGCCTGAAGAGGATATGGTCTATGTCAGCATCGGCCGTAATAAAGATGAAGACGTGGTCGTCTACAAGGGCCGCAATATCAACATCTGTCCGATTGCCGTGGATTTCCCGGTAAACCCGCACATGGGCATCCCGGTGGTCTACTGTAACAAGCACGGGATGCTGGGCATCGACAAGGAGACCAGTTTCCTGGGTGAGCACCACGCCTACACCCACCTGATCACCGAGAACGGCAACCCGTACACCGGTTACCAGACTCGCATGTCCGTCGGCTTCTTCACCACGCTGGACTGCCTGAAGCAGATGTTCTACTTCTTCACCCAAACACCGATAAGTCGTACGCCGTATGGCGACGACATCGAGGCAGCCTGGGCGGCTCAAGGAGTGATCGACGAAATGAAAGAGCTGAGTAAGAAATAACCCACCTCGCTACAGGTACCGCCTCCAAGATGAGCGTGGTACCTGTTCAATAAAAACGTAAAGCTGATAGTCTTTGAGAGAAATCTCCGTTTATTCCGTCATTTCGTTCCTAAGGGGGAACCAATGGAACTGACTCAAACTCAACAACCGTTGTCCCGTAAAGACTACAAGTCCGCGGGTAACTACGACGAATTCCTGCAAGCGGTGCGGGCTACCTTCGAGGAACGCCTGTCGCTGTATGGCAACAAGCTGTTCCGTACCCACAACGGTGCACTGGACAGCAGCCCCTACAACACCCTGTACATCGATGGTATCGGTGAACACGGCGACGATGAGAAGCAGCACTACAACTGTCGCTGCTGCCGTCGCTTCATGAACCACTTCGCCGATCTGGTCTTCGTAGACGGTGATGGTAAGGCTGTCTCGGCCTTCTGGGATGTCAACACGGTACCCGAGTTCTTCAAGCCGGCCGTAGCGGCCATGCAAGCCAAGGTCGAGCGCTCGGCTGTCCAAGCGGTTTTCGTGCCGTCGCAGCGTGAGCTGGGCATCGCCTTCGCCGGTAACTTCAACCACTTCGCGGTGGTAGTGCCGGAGTTCATGGTCTGGAACCGCAAGGACATGGACGCGCACGAGAAGGAAGCCCTGTTTGCCCAGGACTTCGAAGTCCTCGAGCAATCCCTGAAGGACTACCCGGTAGAAGTGGTGCGCAAGGCAAAAGCCCTGCTCAACACGCCGGCTGCTTTCCGGGGTGAAAAGGCCGATGGTCCGATCGCGTACTTCCTGGAAGTGGCTGAGAAAGCCGCTGAACTCAAGGGTACCGATCGCCGCAACTACATCTGGTCCAAGATCGCCTACGCACCGTCTGGCTTCGCCAAACCACGTAGCACGGTGATCTCCATCGTCCTGGACGGCATCAAAGAAGGTCGCGATGCCAACCTGGTCCTGAAGTCCTTCAACAAAGAAATGGACCCGATCAAGTACCAGCGCGGTGAAGAGGAAGAAGTCAAGAAAGGTCAGATCGATGCTGCTGAAAGGCTGGTCGAGAAACTGGAGCTGGCTACGGCCCTGGCCCGTCGGGCAGCCCGTGTGGAAGAGCTGCCGATGAAGTTCTGGTCGCCGAAAGCGGCGGTAGAAGCCGCTCCGGTCAAACCGGCCAGCATCTTCGATGCACTGCGTAAGGAAACGACCGACAAATCCACCGACCTGTCCGGTACCGTCATCCAGGGCGGTCGTATCACCTGGGCGAAGTTCAAGGACACCGTCCTGCCGAGCGCCGAGTCGATCAAGGCGTACATCCCGAACGCCAAGCTGGGCATCCGCAACTACATCACCGCAGTTGATCCGGAAGCTAACCGCCTGTGGCGCTGGGAGAGTGACGAGGCCCGTTGTCCGTTCTCCTCCTACCTGTACCAGCACGGTTCCGATCCGCGCCACTACAACCTGCAACTGGACTCCTGGGTTGACGTGACTGCTATCGTGCCGATGCCTTGGCACATGGGTACTGGCGGCGAATCCTTCGGTCTGAACGAAGGTGCCTGCTTCATCCTCCAGGGCGCCTGGGACACGAGGGAACCTGGCACGGCCATCTTCGCCGAGAACCTGCGCACCGAGCTGCATCCGGTGGGTAACGTGATCGCGGCGCTGGGCGCCAAGACCCCGCTGGCCGAATGCGACCTGGGTACCGCAGCTGGTATCGACATCGGTGAACTGGGTGGCGGCATCCAAGTCAAGGTGAACAACGGCGTGCTCGTGACGTCGTACATCATCGACCGCTGGAACTAAGCGACATAAGACCGATACCGGTAAAACGGTATCGGTCTTTATGCCATTGATTAAGGGGAAAGAGCGTGACTTATATTTTTGTTGCGGGTAAAGAACTGACAGTATTGACTGAAGCAAAAGCAGGCGATCGGTGTCCATTCATCAATGTCGAGATTATCGAGTTCGATCCTGCGCAGGTGATCAAGCGCCCCATCACCGTACAGTTCTTTGGCAGTCAAGAGCATCGGGCCAGAGCCGAGTTCCAGGAACTGCAAATTTCCAGTGTCTTGGTGATAGGGGACGTCTATTGGGTAGCATTCTGGCAGACCTTGTGCGAAGCTCTGAGACAAGGGAGTGACTCCGCAAAACTGGTGCTAGAAAGCCCCACTCACGTTGTCGGTCGGGTCGAGTCAGGGCGCCGGGCCATACTGACCACCAGCGTGGGTCGTTTGGTCATCTCGGAGGATCGTTTTGGTGGCTGGAATCTGATCGGTGCTCCGGCCGACATCAATCAGTTCCAGGAGATCAACTCCAGCTACTCGGATGGTCTTAGGATACTGGGTGATTACTGCCCTGAGAAGTGGAAACTGATCATGAACGTTATGGGACGACAGGGCTGCGGCCCATTCGAGGCCATGGTTTCTCTGGAGAACCTGGGTGTTCCAGTCTACGATCCAACGACTCAGCGACTGGTCAGAATCCCATACTTTGACTTCGGCAATAACACTGCGGACGAGGAATGACCATGCAAATCGCGGCTGTGATGTTGCTCAGTAGCATCATCTTCAACGACGGGGTTTCTCAGGTGAGTGCACCGTTCAACGACATGGAAAGCTGCATGAAAGCAGCCAGGGCGCTATTACCGAAAAACGCCGAGGTACAAGTGGACAGCAATAGCATCCGTAGTACCTACAACGGCATCCAGGGGCGAACTGTTATTTACACCGTAACCTGTAACAAAACCGACCGCTAACCCGACCCTGCGTCTAAGGATAGATCATGACCGCCTCGGTAAATCCTGCGCTGTATCCGATACTGCCCATCACCACTCCCTCGTACCAGATGGAGATGTTTCGTCTGGATCATTACGAGGCCGCGTTGGAGATGGGTATTTGTCGAATGCCGGATTGCTGTTTCACCGTGACTGATCACAAGTCAAAAACCAAGAAGAAATATGGTCTAGGCTTGCGAATCCGTCGGCGTGTGGGAAAGGGACCGGATGATGAACCTGCTCGGTACGCTGATACCAAGCGGGGTCTTATGTGGGCACTGGATGCGTTTGGCCAGCAGTTTGGCATGGACTTCCACACCAAAGGTTACTTAACCGATGTGCTCAAAGAGGTTGAGCGGCAAATGTTCCCTGTGATGCCGGACATCATCTACGGCACAGAGGACAAGGAACGCTTCATGTCTATGCACCTGGGCAGTGGGCTGATGTTGCGTGTTAACCGTACTGATCCGACGGGTCACCTCAATGGCAAAGGTGGCTACCGAGTGGACTTCACAGTACGAGGTCGCAGGTTTCCGGGTGCCGTGCATCACCCAGGGATCGTTGCCACGCAGCATGTTACCGCTGAAACAGTGGAGGCTACCATCAATAGCCGCCTCTATGACCAATGGCCGATGCTCTTCGACTATGGCATCCAGTACGCCAAGGTGGTGGGTATCTACGAGGCATCCAGCGCATCGTCAGCCTAGGACGGGCGAGGGGAGCAATCCCCTCGTCTATGCCGTCTTCTTATTTCTTTTTGGTCGTACATTATCGACTTGATTCCACCATCAACTCTACAAGAGGTGTTTTACATGGATCAGAAAATCATCGATCAGTGCATGCTGGACCTGCCGATCGGCAATCTCAAAGCAGGCGAACTGTTTGTCATCGCGGATAACGCACTGCGTGCTAAACGAGATTTCAACCTCTACGGGCTGGCCGATATGGTCGCCAATCGACCCGAGATCGGTCTGCTGGACTACCTGGAAGAGCATGGTCTACTCGACGATCTTCCCGAAACTGAGGAGCAGCTCGCCGAGGAGTGGCAGAGCCTGACCATCGATCAACAGCATAACCGTATCTTCGAGCCGGCAGACGGCTTCCCGACGGTCTATGCACTCCAGCACATGGCCAAGTACCTGCCCGCTGCTGACAAGCTGCTGAACCATTCGCAGTACCTGACCATCGCCACTCACCTGGATTTCAACCTGGTCGACGATGTGCCCATTCACGACTATCTCATCAACATGGTCGATGAACTGCGCGCCAACAAACAACACCTGGTCGACATCGTCATCCAGATCAACGGTGCCAAGGTGAAGCACCAGACGGATCAGTTGCGTGCCATGCATGGCTGGTTCGTCACGGGTGTCTTTGACGAACATGGCACTGGTCCTAGCTATGCATATACCAAAGGCATGGCTGCTCAGGAAGCGTTCGGTTTCAGTATGTTCGCTGTCATCCATGGTTTAAGCCTGAATGTCCTGGGTAGCGTCATCAACGCTGTCGCTGAGAAGCACAAGAACGGTGAGGACATCTACAAGGAGTTCAACGACGTCCTCACCCTCAGGTCTGGCGAAGGTGTCCGCATGAAATGCATCAAAGCCGACTACCTGGTGGCCAAGGAACATGGCTGCGACCTGTACACCGAAGACATGGGCGGTGATCTGGTGCAAATCCTCATCGCCGACGAAAAGAACATCCTTCCCGACGAGGAAGGTTACAACCAGGCTGAGTTGTATCAGCCCGTCTGCATCAAAACCAATTGATCCATCTCTTTTCACGAGGTACTACCGCATGAACGCACTTCCCTTCATCCTTTGGCGCAATGGCGAACTGGTCATGGGCGTCCCGTCCAACTGCCGTACCGCTGGTACCAACCTGGAGCTGCCGAACCTGGCTGCCTCCTTCAAGGTCGCTGTCTTCGATGATGGCAACTGGCACGAAGAGAACCAGGAGTTCATCGTCAGTCGCCTGATCGCCTGGGGACGTCCGGTGCACATGCTGCTGATCGACGCCCTGGTCAACAGCATCATCAACAACCAACTCACCCCCGGTATCGAGGGTGGCGAACAACCCTTCCTGGGCAGCTCACTGGATCTGCTCACCGAACTGGTGCGTGAGAGCGAACCGTTGTGCATCCTCTTCCTGACCAACCGGGGTCTGCTGACCATCTCGCCGGAAGTGAACAACGTCTGGCAGCTCTACGAAGCCACGGACGATCTCTACCTCAACACCAGCGAAGCGGTCTACAGCGTCATGAACCACCAGAAATGCCGCGACTCCGCCACCATCGACCTGATCCGCATGATCGAAGGCCTGGGCGTGCTCGGTGCTAACATCCCGGCGATCGACTACATCCACTACGACAAGTACGACTGGAACCCGGACGCCAATCTGGCGGACGATCTGGGTAAGAAAAAGTCGCAGAACGATCCGACCGACGACGCGGTTTAAATCCCCCCAGGGGTCTACGGGAAATCTCGTAGACCTCTCTCACCTGGAGTGACCATGGCTAAGAAAGACTTCCTTCCACCGACGCTACGTGTCATGGAGGGCATGAGCCCTCTGCCCACTGCTACCGTGTCAGTGCGTAAACATGCGCCTTTGCTGCGTGCGTACAACATCGTGACCCATTACCTGCACCAACTTGGTATCCATCAATCGGAATGCGATTACCGCTACGACGTGCTCGATGCCAGGATAGAAGAAGGTGTCGAGACTGGCCGCTTCTTGGCATCGGTCCACGACGGTCAAATCCTCATCGAGTTCGTCAACAACATCAGCACACAAGAGATCCACGACCGTACTCAAACGGGTGTGCTGTCCGGGTCGTACTCACTGCGCGTCAATGTAGCCGATGAGGAAACCAAGAGCAATGAGAAGTACGGTGTGGCCAAAGTGGTGCAGATGGCCTACAGCCAATTCGCTCAGGTGTGGGAGCGCATCCTGCTGGATTTCGGCTATGTCATCGGCACCAATAAACTGCCGCATGAACGCAATACCATCGAGGCCTACTGCATCCTGCCGCTGACTTGCCGTGTGCGCATCCATTTCCCAGAAGAGCGCGTGGAAGTGATAGTGCGTGGCAATTATCACGACGGTCAAGTCTCGCCCCTGTTCTAAAGCTTTTCAGCCCCATATTACCCCTTTGCTTTAACAACCACACGCTTTCTCGCGAACCAAGGAGCTTTACATGCCCGCCAAGAAACCCGCTGCCGACAAGACCACCCCTCGCGCTACCAAGCCGGTGACCACCCGTGCCCCGCGTTCCGCTCGTAAGCAAGCCGGGTCCGGTGCAATGCCCAGCATCCCCGCGCCAATGCCGAAAGGCCTCAGTGAAAAGATTACCCAGTTCGCCGAGAGCCCGGTGCTCTTCCAGACCCTGCTGTTGCCGCACAACCTGGGTGTGATCCGCCTGTACCGCCCGGAGCATCTCACCCAGATCAACGCCGTCGATCAGCTGCCGCAGATCTACTTCCAGCGCGTTTCGACGCAGAACTTCGGTTTGGTTTGGTTTGGTCTCTCCCTTATCAAGGGCGATAACTGGCCTGAAACGGCTGGCGCTGATCTGATCAAAGTCCTCACCAACCTCGTGGAAGATGCCCTGGCTGGTTACAAAGCCCTGGATGAGATTGACAGTGCCATCAGGGAATGCAAATTCACGTCGCGCGAGAACGGCTATGTGGGCTTGAGTGCCGAGATCGCTCGCCTGATTCAGGATAGCGTAGGGGTCTCCTATATCGACCCGACAGCCAGGCAAGGTCATCTGGCGTTTGGCACCCGCTGCGGTAAACCTTACCTCGACATCAGCGCTGAACTGGGCTCTGGTCTTGGTTTGCGTAATTGCTACTACCCTCATGTTGGTGAAGTAGCCTTGAAAGTGATCATCACCCTCCACGGTGCCGATATCGTGGCCTACGTGACGCTCGACGCACCGATCAAGGTCAGTCAGCTCAACCCCAACGAGGTCTGCGCCTTCGTGGCTGAACGTCTGGCTACATTGCTCCAACTGCTCAACGCGCCGTCCATCAGCGTCAAGGTCGCCGAATAACTTCATCCATTCGGCATAAACAGGAGGACCTTCGGGTCCTCCTGTATGCTCTTTTCTTTTTGTACAGAACCTTCCCTATTTTTTATTAACATTCGGTCGTACATTATGAGAGTGAGCACTTATAACCTACTGGTTCGGGGGAACGATACGTGCAAGAAAAAGCAACAATGAGACTCGACTATTTCATAGGGTTGCCCGATGACGATGACTTCGTGGGGTACACGAAGCGCTTCATGGCAGAGTTCGCCCGTCGAGCTGAGATCGGTGCCAACAACATCGGTGTGCAACTGATTGAGCTGTCTCAAGAGCCCCGTGTGTGGGCAGTCAATTACCTGATCGGTAAAACAGCCCAGATGGCATTTCATTGCCAAGTCACCACCAACGACATGTACGAACTCTTTCAACTGTCCGTCGTGCCTCGGTGCCAGATCGCTACACTCGGCGATGTGTTCACTGACGATGAGAAGCTGCATTACCTGCGTTGCTGCTCATTAATGACCATCTACGAGAAGCTCCTGCATGAGCGTGGCTTCTTCCTGACGGAATCGGAGACAGCCGTCGCTGCCTGTTTGCCCTACGATCCGCCGATCGCGGTCAATCTGGTCTCCACCCTGCCCGAAATCACGTACAACTGCTCAAGGACTTAAGGGAGTACATCATGCTCTGCATCTGGCATGAAGACTGTTTCGACGGGTTGCTGGCTGCCTGGACCGTTCGGCGTAAATACCCGGACGCTTCCTTCTACGCCTCGCATTACGGTGCGCCACCACCCCCCATCGCCAACGGTGAAGTCGTTTATATCGTGGACTTCTCCTACCCACCGGAAACACTGATCGAGATCTGCCACAAGGCTGAACAGGTGTACCTGCTGGATCATCACCAGCAGTTCATTGACCGTATCCAAAGCTACTTCGATGATCCTGATATGCCCGACAGGCCGGACAACCTGCATCTGACGCTAGATGCCTGTCGTTCCGGCGCCGGGCTGGCCTGGGACTTCCTCTTCAGCGATGAACCGCGTAACTGGCTGATCGACCGTATCGAAGACCATGACCTGAACCGTCGGGGTATGCGGGGTACCGAGGAGGCGGTGGCTTACCTGGGTGCTTTACCCATGGCATTCGAATCGGTGGACTTCATCCTGGAGCGTGGACTGGAGGAGGTCATCTCGGCCGGCAAGATACTCCTGGAGAAGAACCGTCGGGAAGTGGAATGGCACATCAAGTATGCCACTGACACCCAGCCGTTTGCCGGATTCCAGGTACCGGTGTGTAATGCGCCTCACTACCTGGCCACCGACATTGGGAGAGCCCTGGCGACCAAGGGCAATCCATTCGCCGTGATCTACTACGACGAACCCGGACAGCGCAAGTTTAGCTTACGGGGTGCACCCGATTGCCAAGTAAACCTGGCCACACTGGCTAGCATGTATGGCGGTGGCGGTCATCCGAAGGCCGCTGGGTTCCGTCTACCCCTGACCAGCATCTACGAACACGAGAGTAAGAAACACACCCAGCCGGTGCGTAAGTGGTTGGTGGTAGCGCTACTCTTTGCCACCGGGCTTGCTGTACTGGCCTCTTGGGCAGGGAGAAGCTAATGTCCATTCGCCTGATGGTGTTTGGCTTCAGTGCTATCCCTGAGCGTCGGGCGATCCATGAATACCTTGACCACGTGCGCAAGTACCGTGGTCAAGGGGTTTATGCCCCTGTGCAAGAGAAAGTCCATGCCACCAGTAATTGGCACCTGTCCGTGTTTGACATCGACGATGAAGATGACGATGGACAAATCTACGGACTGTACTTGGTCACTCCCCAGGAGTGGGAGTACGAAGGCATCAAGAAAATGATGCTCTGCATGTCCAAGGCAGTGGAGGAAACCTTTGCAGGACAACTGCATGAAGTCATTCATTTCCAATCTAATACGCTTTGTGCGTACAAGGGTGCTGACCTGTCTCTCTTCTACCAAGAGTTCGAAGCAGGACTGGGACAGCTCGTTGACAATATCCGAACCCGAATGGAGGGACGCAGTGAACCCATCCAACACCCCAGTCCCCCTGAGACTGATCCTGCTGACGGATGAACGGTGCCCCCTCACGGATGAGTACTGGCGAGGTGTACTGAACCGTATCTGCCAGGATATCTACTTCCGTCAGCCTAGCATGTCCATGATTGACGATGTGATCAACATCGAACTCCAGATGAAGGATAAGTCTCGCTACATTCATCTCTTCATGGAATCCAGTGCCACGGAAGAGAGCGACGTGTATTTCATCTACCTGGCGGATGAAGTTATTGTCCAGGGCATCTCTCGAGAAGTGGTGCGAGAGTTCACCCGTTGGAACTCCATTCCGTTCAAGGTCAGGTCTCCACAAACGTTTGCTGAAGAGCTGAACATGTGGGCCTGGTATTTCCTGGATGAGTGTGGGTGTAAGCCTCAGCGTATCCACATCAAGCCTGGCTATCTATCCTACCGTGCCCACGGGGGACAGGAGAGCATGTGCTTCCGTAAGTTCTTCCTCAACAAGCGCAGACGTGTTGTGCTCAAGGCGGTGAAGTGATGGTCAAGGAAACATTCGAGCGTAATCGCCCTCACGTCAACGTGGGAACCATCGGGCATGTCAGCCACGGCAGGACCTCCCTGGCAGCTGCCATCCTAAAAGCCACCAGAGACGCTTCTGGTGGATCGATCGGCTCCAACGCCAACCCTGCCTATGATCCGTACCGGATGTGCTCTGGAGCGCTTCCTAGCACGCCTCCCACCTATGCCGAGGGTTCTGCTGAACGCTTCGCAGAGCTGATCCAGGAGACCCCTCTGGCTACCCACGAGGTGACCAACGTACGGGTCGTGGACGGTAAAGTCATTGCCGACGTCAAGGAGCTGAAATGAGCCAAGTAACCTCTGTTGAATTTCTCGTTGAGGCCAATGTCCGTGACTCTGACTTCTACGACGTGGAGGCCTGGTTGCGGGATGCATCCATTCCCAATGTGCGCCCTCTGTACAACGTCTTCGTTGAACACCGGGACGAGAAACTTACAGCCGCAGCTCTGGTGCGTGTGAACTACGCCGGGGGCTGTGACTATCAACTCCATCTGATGCATAACGGCTTCCTGAAGACCTTCGAAGTAACAGGTCGTACGGTACCGGAGAGGGAGAGATTCCAAGACATCGTCATCCAACGCATCCACGGGGAGCGCTAAGCATGAGTCACTTCTTAGTGGTAGTCGTTGGCGATAACGTCGACGAGCAATTGAAACCCTACAACGAGCAGGACGAAGAGTACACCGTCACCGAGCTCGTCACCGAGCTGCGCCGTACCAGCGATGGTCACTTCCCCTATCGTGAGATGCGTGGCCGTATCCGCGATATCGTCATCGATAAGGGTGCTGTGGCCATCATCCCTGAGGACACTTCCAAATGGGAGATCAGGGAGATGGTGGATGCTGGGATTGACCATTTCGTGACCTGTGATGAAAAAGGTCACTTCCATGCGTTCCATCGGGTCTTTAACGAGACCGGTAAGTGGGACTGGTACGTGGTGGGTGGTCGGTGGGATGGATGGCTCAAAGGCCTCCCTGGGGCTCCTGCTGCATCGGGTGAAATCAAAGCCAAGCAACCATCGAAGGTTAATGGCTGGGACAAGCCGTTGGATATCAATGGCTACACGGCTTTGCCGAAGTGGAAGGTGGATCATGAGGCCATGTATCAAACCCGATTCGAGGAGCTCTACAAGGTCTGGTCGATTCTGCGGGATATTGGGGTACTGGGTAAGATTCGTCTCTACAAGGACATGTACGAGGAAGCTGAGGCAGCGTTAAAGGATCTCGATGAGAAGGAGAAAAGATTCAACCATAAAAGCGTGGGTGATGCGTACCTGAAACAGGTCGATCTGGTACGTGCCAATGAGATGATCAAGAAGAAGCTCGGTCCTGACTGGTGGTGGTGGGATATTGAGCTTAGTCTGATCCTGGATGAGGAAGCGCTGCGTAAGCACGCTCGAGAGACCTCGATACCCTTTGCCTTTGTGAAGGATGGTCGTTGGCATGAGCGTGCTCAGATGGGATGGTTCGGTATGGCGTATAACGAGATGCCGAATGATCAGTGGTACGAGGAGTGGATGCAGATGTGGAATAGCCTGGATGATAATACTCTGCTGACTGTGGTAGATTGTCACATCTAGTAAACTTTTACTGATGTGTTGGTTTTATATAGACAACACGTCAAACTACTGGATCAATATCTGGTAAGGCTAAAGGGTTTTTTGCTCTTTATAAACAGGGGTACGTAGTACCCCTTTCCTTATTCTTCTTTTGATCTTGATCTTGCTCTAATAAACGGGATAGGGGTTTATCCCCTATCCCTTCCTTGTTCCTTCTTTTTAGCCTAGGAGGGGATAAACCCCTCCTAGGTGATTATGTCGTTAGGGGTGTAAGATGAACTGGTTTGATCGAGCTATGCAACGATTAGGGATGGGTATCCGAAGGGAAGATGATCCAGAACCTAAGCTGATCTTGAAGGTGATTAAATGGCCTAAGGGATGGGAAGGAGCAGCTGCCTTAACGCAGTGCATCGAGCATCGAGTGCAACAGGTGACAGATCTGGAGCTGGAGTATCATGGGCTGAAGGATAGCACACCTCAGTACAGTGAAATCGAACTGATCTTTAGTCAGGACGAGAAAGCGTTAGTGGCGTGTATGCAATCCTACCGAGCGTGGTGTGAGGAGCAGTGCTTTAACATCAATACTGTCTATCATCCTCATGCACAGGAGCGTGAGGATCTGTGGGATAGGGGACTGAGTATCCTGGCTTACTTACCGTCCTATGATCGTAAGGACGTGGCTAAGGCCTGGTTGATCGATGATGCAGTCCTCTACCGTCTGTATCAGCCGTCACTCTGCATGGATAAGAATAAGACGCAGGACAGTACTGATCTGGACTATCGCCTTAAGTTAGGCTGTTTAGTAAGCAGTAGTGAGGTTACGATGCATACGGCCAGGGTGTTGTGGGCTAAGCAGACCCGGACGGATGAATGACATGAAGAATGCACCCCTGACACTGCTGGCGATAGCGTTGGCAGAGGCACCGAGCAGTCTGATTAAGACTGACTTGCACATCGGTAATCTGTTTGCACCTCCCAAGCATCATGAGGTGAACCGGCGTAATGGTCTGGATAAAGACGGTATGCCACGCCGTAAGAAGAAAGGCCAAACCTGGAGATAAAGGAGTCCCACCATGCCCATCGTCACTGTAAGCGGTCATCCACTGGAGGGTAGTGCAGCTGAGCTGGTAATCGCTGCCCTGAAGTCCATCGTGCCGCAGACGCCAGATTACTACGAGTTTGGTAACGGCCTGGATCAGGCACCGACCCGCTTTACTCGTTTTACGGCAGAGGATCTGCATCAGGTGCAGGTGCTGGCGCAGGGAGATGGAACGCAGTTAGCAGAGCAGGTGCCGCAGGCGTACACGGCTTTTCTGGAAGCGGCTGAGAATGGGGAAGGTCCAGGTCTAAGGCAGGTGCAGACCTGGCTGAGTGCGGTGCAGCCACTGTGCAATGCCGGTGGTTATGTTTTGAATTAGGGGCTGGGTATGGAAGAGGATGCGCTGTCGGATCTGGACATGAAGATCCTCGAGGGTGCGGTGGAGGATTACCGGGAGAACGGCAACAATGTCCCCGTGATATTGGTGATGGATGCAGACTTTACCCGCACCACCCAACTCAAGGTGGATGCTGTCCATCGGAAGCTGGAGCAGTTAGGGATAGCCGTGACCATCATGTCTCGTGAGGACTTCAACAAACTCCACACTGTCCGTCCGGACTTGGAGAGCGTGTTGAAGGAGCGGCTAAAGCAAGTGGTCTGCATCAGCAACCCCAAGACTACCCGCTCTGAACGAGTTCCCCATATGCAGCGCGGTGGGTTGGAGAAGTGGCGTCTGCCACGTTAAAGACATAAGCGGGGGCGTTAAGCCCCCGTCTATGCCGGTTATACCGGTTTGGATTCCAAATCTTTTCAATGATACATTGTATTCTTGATCCTGCCACACTGATGGATCATTCACTAGCTGTTTACCGCTCAAGACTTAAGGAGTTATCCGTGAAACAACGTGATGCCAGTTATACCAGCCGTACCGCTGACAAGTTCGTCGTTCGTCTGCCTGAAGGCATGCGTGACCAGATCGCTGATGTTGCCCGTAACCACCATCGGTCGATGAACAGCGAGATCATCGCTCGCCTTAAAGCGAGTCTGGATGGCGTGGGTCCGCAGCCTAAATCGGTGCCGCATGATCCCCAGCATCCCTGGACGCCGATGGTCGGCATGCCGGTCTATCATGGTGATGAACTGTACGTGATCCAGCGCCTGCGTGTGGTGGGCGGTGATCACCTGCAAGTCATCCTGGATGGGTCCCAATGGATCGATGCCGATGAACTGACCCCGTACCACCAGTAACACCACCGGGGGAGCTAAGCTCCCCCATCCCTTAACTACCCCGCCCTAACCCAAGCTGTACATTCGCTCAAGGAGTTTCACATGAACGTAGCCCGTGTTATCACCATCGCTGCTGTCGCCACCGTCTCCTGTGCTGGCGTGGCCTTTGCCATCAAGAAGTACAACGACACCAAGAAGATCACCAAGGCCGACGTGCACTCCCTGAAAGCTGAAATCGAAGCGCGTCGTGCTGCTGAGGAGCCCAAGAGTGTCCTTTGCCGGGTGGTGTCGGATGAAGAAACCCCAGCAGCTGAGGAACAGACCACTGCCGAGGTGATCATCGATCCGATCTCGCGCATGACTGACGAAGGTCTGGCCCTGCTGCCGCAACTGGCCCATGTTGGTACCGACATCCTCGAGACCAAAGACACGATCGTGGAGAATGGCATAGTGCTGGAGAAAACCGGCACTGACTTCACCCAGGTCTCGTCGGCTCGTCTGGGCAATGGGGTCGATCGTAACCCAGTGGAGATGCGCCAACCACCGCGGACACGTCGTCGGATGCAGGTGGACAGCTTTGCCGAGATGGCTCGCGTGATGCGTAACAACAACGTCGATCTGGAATCGGGTAAGCCCCAGCCGTCCTCCAACCTCGAGAACTTTGAACATTACGAGGAGATGGAACTGTTCCTGGATTTCTTCGAGAAACTGCAACAACGTGGTAAGGAGATGGAGTTCGATCGCAAGTGGCTGGCAGGTGACTACATGGACAACGTCGTTAACGTGAAAATGGCTGGCGGCTACTACGCCACCCAGGATCATGTCAGCCATCGTAAAGCCATCATCCACAGCACCAAGCGTGGCAACACCATCATCTTCCAGCGCTACAAGAACGGCCAGAATGGCATCCTGGTCTGGAATGGCCCGGAAGATGCCAACCTGGGCGACAACATGATCGACCTGGCGCACATGAAGCGCTTTATCGACGGCACTTACCTGCAAGTCCGCAAGTCGTAATACAGGGGGGCTTCGCCCCCTAACGCTGACCTTCCTCTTACCTAGCTGCATTAGCTTAAGGATTACTACATGAGCAACGAACCTATCATCAACCAGATCGCTGCGATGATCGAGGAGAGTAACGACTGCTTCCGCAATGATGTCGCTGATGCGCTGTCCGATTTCTTCGGTACGCGTATCGAGCCTAGCCGTGTCGACGCCTTACAAGCGCTGCTGCAAGCGCGCGGTTTGGAAATCGTCGGCATCGACAGCGACGAAGACGAATAAATTACACCCCACCTTCAGGGACCTTCGGGTCCCTTTCTTTTTTCTGGAGTGATGGAACATGAACAACATTCACGAAGTCTTCAACAAGCGTTTCGAGCAAATCCTCAAACAACAGGATCTCCCGTTCCAGATCATGGGACGTAGCCAAGTCGCTGACTATGCCATGGCTCAGTTCACGGCATGGTTCGTCGGTGATGACACCAAAGAAACCGACCGTAGCCTCACGCTCAAACACACTTACCGTCTGAGCAATGTGATCGCCTACACCGGCCAGCATGGTCAGTGTATTGGCGTCCATTTCTACGGGCTCCTGGCGTTCCAGATTTCTCTGAGTACTGAGAATGACCAGGAGCTGTTGGTCCTGATTGATCCGACCATCTACGAGGGGATCGTCGAAAACTTCTCCGAAGAACGTGCCGCCGAAGTGGCCACTATCATGGCCATGTCGGTGAGCCTGTCGGTACTGCTTTGCCTGCCGATGGACCAGTTGATGGACGTTATCAACTGGTCCACTCGTATCGGTGAGGGCGATGATGTCGAGTACTATCTCGACGAGCTCGAACATCTTCTGGCCACCATCCAACTATTGACCAGCCAGATGTTCTCCAACCCTGTCACTGCCCTCTGCCTTCAATACCAGGAGGACTGATCATGACCCTGCACGAGCTGTTCGATTCGCGTTTCCAGGAAATCACCGCCACTGCCAACCTGGGCTACCCTCTGGTCGACATTCACACGGCGTCGTCCTACGCGTTTGCCTACTTCCAGAGCCTCAGCTACGACGCATCGTTGCTGGGACAGGGCGGTGATTACCACCCCGATTGCCTCATCACGGCTGGCACTGCGGACAATGGTGCCATCGTGGTGCACAAGCTGGGCGAAATCGTCATGGTCATCCACAAGGACACTGAGTCTAACAAGCTGATCCTCTCCATGTCCGACAACGTGGAAGACGGGCTGTCTGAACACTTCCTGAACCCTGACTTCCTCTGCATCCGCGACACCATCCTCTACACTCTGGGGGCTATGGTGCTCCTGAAGATGCCGATGGCCTGGGTACTGGGTGCCGTCGACCGCATGACCAGCTACGGGAACGAGGACCTCAGTGTCGGGCATCGTGCCTACGACGAACTGACCACCTACCAAGAGATCATGCTGATCCTGTTCGACAAGCTGATCCTCGAATCCACACCTTTCATCTTCCAGACCATCGATCTGGTAAGGAGCTAAGAAAATGACCATGACGTTTGATGAAGCCAAAGAACTGCTCTCCAACTGCCGTCGCTCCGAGCTGCGTGATCACGCTTTCGGCGATCGTGAGATCTTCTTCACCGATGCCAGTGGTAATACCGTGGCCGAAGGCTACAGCGGTTCCAGTGGTACCAGCGTGTACGTCAATGGCACCGAGTTCGAAGGGAAACAGGGTGAGTACCTGGCGACCCTCGGCCATCTCGGTGACGTGGAGCGTAATGACTCCACGGGTCCTGAGGAGTACCGTGAAGGCGAGTGCATGTCAGGTCTGACCCACGACGGTGTACTGGACGAGCTCACACGTTAACGGCATAAACAGGAGGACCCGAAGGTCCTCCTGTATGCTCCTTTCTTTTTTGGTTATTCTCCGACGGGGATGTCCGGCAGATCGATGGTCTGATTGGCGTATGAGTGATTGCAATCACTCAGGTACTGGATCTTTCCATCGCGGATGAAGTAGTGGCATTCACACGGTCGACCTTTGCTGCTGTAACCACCATGCTTCAGACTCGGCGCCAGCGTGGGTTTGCCATCGATGCACGTATAGTCCCATCCATTGCCGATCTGCCCGGACGGATTGACCGGTACGGTGTGTGTGACTTCACAGCCTGGACACCAGTGGGTGAAACGATTGTCACCACTTAAGCGAAAGTTCATGGTCAGAGTTCCTCTTCCGGGATATCGGGTAGGTCGAGCCTACTGAGTCATCCCTACTGGATAAGACTGGCGGATATGTTCCAGAAAGACAGCCGCGCTGCGCTCCAACGGAACAGAGCTGTGCATCATGCTCTCCAAACTGGTCTCCAGATCAGTCGGGGTATCGATCCCCATGATCGCAGAGACCTGTTCACGGCTCCACTCCAGGATGTCTTTGGAACGGGTGGAGATGTTCGGGTCTCCCTGAGTATCCAGGAAGCAGTCGAACACGTACACTTGCTCATCCTGACCCAGACGGTTACAGCGCGAGATCGTCTGATCACGCTCATGGTCCCGAAATGGCGAGTTGAGCATGATGAGGGTGTTGGCCATGATCAGTGGTACGGCAGTCGACAGCGATGGGAAGGTGGCAATCAGGGGATTGGTGTCCTCATCTGTCTCGAACTGCCGGATGATAGCGGCCAGGTTCTTGTTGGTATCACCGTACACCAGTACCGGCTTGTACCCTAACTCCTTCAAGACCTTCTCCGTTTTCTGCACCACTTCCACGTAACTGGTAAAGATGACGGTCTTCTTGACGGAGTTGTCAATGATCTCCTGGAAAGGGACGTAATCGACCATCTCCAAGTGACAGCGCGAGCGAGCTTTACCCAGAATACCGCCTAATGCCTCACCCATGACCTTCAAGTTGACGTACTTGATGATGGACCTGACGCTCTTGAACTCTTTCTTGAGCTGATCCGGCAGAGAAGGAATGATTTTCCGCAATTCGTAAGAGTTGCAGAACATCACCTCGACCTTCATCTCCTTTGGGTCGTAGAACTTACGGATCATTTCCACGTACTTCTTGTACAGTTGGAAATCCCGTTCGTCTTGGCTGTTACGGATCGACTTCTCATGCAGCTTCAAGCAGTCGTCGAAAAGGCGTTCATAATCCTTCATGCCCTTGCGATAGAACTCCAGACGCTGTTCGATGAACTTCGTCATGTCCTCACGAACCCGTTCCAGTGTGAAGTCCTTCGCGTTAGGCGTCTTGATGTTCACTTCCTTGACAGTGGGCGTGCCATCGACCACTTGTTGCTTCGGTACTTTGAAGGTCAACAGGCCGATGCGGTTCTGGAGGATATCCAGGGCTCGTTTAGCATCACGACCGTAGATCTTCTTGAAGCGCTCTTCGACATGAGCAGGGAAGTCACCACAGATGGTGCGTAGCAGAGGGATACATTCGTAACCCATAGCCTTGATCGGGGTACCCGATGCCCAAAGGATGTTGGTGGACTGGGTCAACTTGCACAGTTCGATGAAATTCTGGGTTCGTTGAGAGTTGATCTCATTGAAATTGTGCGATTCGTCCAACGCAATGAAGACATCATCGCCCTTTTCTTTAAGGCGCTTAGCCAAATCCAGTGCCCGATCCAGTGCTTCGTAGTGGAAGACGTAGAAACGCCGCCCTACAGGCGCTGCTTGACCGGGCATATTGGAAATCCAGTAGCTCGGCGACTTGGGCATGTTGTACTTGATCGTTGCTTCCCACACCCGCTCGATGGAATTCTTCGGTGCGATGATGATACCGACCTTAACCTTGAGACAAACTGCCAGGGCGAGGTCGGTGACGGTGTTGTGGGTCACCACGTAGTCATCAATGACAAACAACTTCGATGGGTGCTCCACACTGATGCACACTGCTTCATCAACATCGATTGGCTCGATACTCCGAATACGCAGTTTCAGCCCTTTGGAGTACTGGTTTTCCTCCTTAGCTAGCTCCTTCTTACGAGGTAGTCTGAAGCAATCGGCAGGGCATTTCATCCGAATAGACAGAACATAGTTAAGTCGACCCTGACGACGTTCACCGTTGTGGGTGTAGTGCGGCAGTTTTGTACCAATTCGGCAAATACCACCGAGGGACCAGACAAGTTTTTGCACATTCGCAGCCAGCTCAGGACTGCTTGTGCTATAAGTCACACCACCAGCCTTGCCTACAGTTCCATCGGTGTCCATCAGACCTTGGAGAAGGGCCAGTCGTTGTTCATGACTACCGTCTAGGTACTCAGGCGGAATGAACTTTTCGAAAGAATAGCTTCCGAACAAATTCATATCGCGAATAGCGTTTGTTACCTGGTTGGTTCTAGGTTGGTTCGCTATCCGTTCAGCCACCACTTGATAGTCGACACTATCACGATGTTCAAGTGAGTGTCCATTTGGGAGCAACCTCTGTACTTCACTGCGAATGAACTCGTCCGGGGTGCTAAGCATGGTACACGTCCGCATAGAGCCGTCGCCTAGCAATACACCCATTAGGTAAGGATCGAGCGGAAGGTCTTGGTCCGGACCAATTTCGCTGCGAGCAAGGGGAACGTAAAGCATGTCGTCATTGTCTTTACCAAGAAGACTCATCAGCTCCTTGGTGTTACGAACCTTCCATTCGTCTCTATTACCGCCATTACGGCGGTTACTCCACCACAGATGATCGGCACAGACGTCAGCCACCCGCCCATCCCAAAAAGTCACGCGATAGAGTTGTAATTTACCCTGCGGGTAAACACCCGTAACAGCAGTGGCAGTGCCATCAACCGAAATAACTTGGTCACCGATTTTTAGTTTATCGATCCTGCGCCACCCACCAGGGATTTTCACCCGCGTGTCAGCACGACAGGCCTTACCCGAGCCAGGGGGTGCTGCCAGGAGCATGCCCTTAAGCTGATACTGCTGGCGGATGCGGTCGTAGGTGTTCAGGAAATCCTTTTGGTGGGGCAGCAGAGGAAAGCCGATCTCATCGAGTTTACTGTAATCCAGGATCGACTGGGTGGGAGGCTCCATGATGCCTTTCAACCAAGTCTTTTCCTTAAGCTCCTCGATGATCTTACCGATGGCTCGACGAGAAGTGCGAGTTTTCCTGTCCTCGTAGAGCTGCTCAAACATGTAGAGCACGTCCACTGCGAAGAATTGGTGGAAAACCACCTTACTGCGCGTGGCTGAGGTGAACATGTTCATGCTGATCCGAGAGGTGGACCAGAAACGTTGGATGTCGTTGAGGATTTCCCAGCCAGGGATACCATCGATGATGATAGACCCCTTCACTTCCTCAACCCGTACAAGGCCTATTAGCCGTTTAATGCCAGAAAGCATGGTATGACCCTTTTGGGATGTGTTAAAATTCATAAGATTTTCTAGCGAGGCCTAACCATGCCAAGCGTTTCTGAGAAACAGCGCCGTTTCTTCGCCATGGCGCACAAAGACCCGGCTTTTGCCAAGAAAGCGGGCATCGATCCTAAAGTGGCGAAGGAGTTTTACGAGGCAGACGAGGCATTGACTGAGGAAGAGCGCGAAAAGATCTACAAGGAACACGCCAAGAAGAAGCTGGAGGAGATGGGTGAGAGCGCCTCGGCCGAATCCTTCATGGAACTGTGCGAATTCCGCACTGCGTTGGAATCCTTGATGCGCACAGGCCAGACCCTGCTGCAAATACCATCCCTGGAAGACTCGGCGGTCTCTGATTACAAAGAAATTGCCAACCAGGTGCTGGCACCGGCAGGTCTGACGGTCGATATTCCTGGCACCATCAGCGGTGTGGACCCCAATACCGATCTGGAAGTAACCCTTGAGGCGATTTACCACTATAGCCTCATGACCGAAGACGCCATCCATCGCGCTGTGGGTCTGGAAGCCAAGCATAAGGCTGCATTGGAAAACTTCCAGACCATGTTTGGCGATCCTTTCAAGGAATCGGCCAAGATGCCGGCTGTGTCCGGGACGTCTGCTGTTACCCTGAACCCTTTTACGCGTGATCTGTCGCAATATCCAGATGCGAATGCCATTCGCTGGATTGAAGCGCGTAAGAATCTCGATTCCCTCGCCATCCTGCTCAACGGTATCCCGAACATCCCCACGGGTAAGCTCTCCGGGGACGAGTTCAACGCCGTCAAGCGTCTGGTGAAGGCTACCATGTGCAACATCGGCTTCTACGTCGACGAAGTAGATTACGCCACCGACATTACCTCGCTCTCCGAGGTGCTGGGACGGGCGATCCAGATCGTCACGGCGAAGATGCAGGCTTCCTGGAAGCCTGGCATGCCAGGTTACGGGATCGAGTCCCTGGATCTGAACGAGTACGATAACGAGTACTACGGCTTCTTCTCCAAAGAAGCGGTCATGGCTATGTTTGGCAGTTCTCACACTCGGAAGAAGAACCAGGCAGATCAACCCTCAGAAGGAGACGCCTGATGAACATTGGCGTGGGCGAAGGTTAGCCAAGTCCAAGGAACACGGTAAATAATAATGGCACAATGACACCATTATATGCAGGACTCCACTGTCCTCGTGTTCCTTAACAAATGATCGGTCTCCCTGAACGGACTTTCGAGTCCTGCCACAGGCCACCCCTAAAGCGGGATAACCGCTCCTAAGTGCTCCTACGACGTTCGAGCACCGCCATCGGAAGTCTGTAGCCTGATCGTTCGGAAAGCGCATTCAGTCATTGGTCCCCTGTCCTTTAACCCGCGCTAGGCCAACCAGCTACACCTGTCCTTTGGTAACGCACAGCCGTGCACAGCCCACCTCGGTAGGTAACTGCCGAGGTGGGTCTATACCGCGTCTTCTAATTTGGGAAGCTGCTACTTCCCGAGTCTCTTGTAACTCACCGTGTAAACAAGAGTATTGCCTGCCAGCAACAGTGCTGCGACAACGCCCAACCATTTCCAGAGGCCGCGTTGCAAAAGCGAACGGTACGACCATTAAACCGCGTTGCCGCGCGGTGGTAAGTTGTGTAGTTAGCAGAGGTTCAACTCTGAGCTAGTGCGCAGCCTTCATGCATTTGCCCACTGTCCAAAGGACTCTGGTGAAATCCATGAGGGAAGTGCATTGGAGGCACCGCGATGGAAAGAAGAATAAAAAGCCAACACGACCATCCCGCCTATTACATCCTGGCGATGTTTGTACTGTTCTTCCTGGATGGTCCCACCTCCTTCTATGAACGCGCTGTACCCACCCGGGTCCAGTATCCCATGGTTTGTCCCATCCAGGTAACGAAATATGCCCTCGCCATCGATCATCCAGGTCCCACCCTCAGTCCAGCCCGTGCAGTCGTTCGAGTTCCGTGAGCCGCTTTATGCTCGCGACGACATCGTCAAGCACTACAAGGGTCAGCACTACCGTGTGATCTTTACGCCGGCTGACGGTTTCCGTACCGAGGCCAGCAACGAACCTGCCTATGCGTATTGCAAGGCAGAATCAGCACCCAATCCTACCACGAACCCTATCTGGGTGCGTGTTCAGAACGAGTTCGAAGACACGGCGAAATTCATGCCTGTGTAATTTTTTACTGATCATGCCGATGTTTTGAAGGAAGGCAACGGCCAGAATCCTCTACCTGCTCGTCAAGCCTTCCTTCACGCCTTACTACCTTCAACGGTCGCTCGGGATGTGGCCAATGCTGGTGGTAAGGCACCTATTCCAGTTTGCTCCAGACGGTTCTTCCCAGTGCGCTCGTTTCCCCCGGCGATAGCATCAACTCCTAGCCGTCTGGAGCCCCTACAGTGTCACCTTTAGCTCATCGGTAGAGCACTGCTATCCATTTGCTGCGTCGACATGCAGCGAGTCAGGCCCCGATCTCGATCGGACATGCCTGGCTGTTCGGTTCCCCAGCAATGGGAGAACTGGAAGTCACCGACATGGCAGAGGTAGATGGTTCAATTCCATCAAGGTGCCCCAATCTTTACCAGAGCTTGCCAAATGCAGCTCGGGTTTGTGGAGTAAGTGTCACGGCTTTCCTCTCGCCCTGGGAAGCGAGAATCGGCATGACATGACGCAGGCTCAGGCCGCTGTCTCCAGAAACAAGTGAACGAGTACCCGCTCCAGTAGCGAGGCCTGGACGAATTAAAGAACTTCTGTTAGAGAAACGACATTCAACGAGTACCAGCCGGTGGCTCGAGTGGACGATTAAGGTTGTTCTCGGCGGCCGTTCTAACAGGAATGAGAGTGATTCGGTGTACTCCCCGATGAGCAAGCCGAGAACGATTTTGAGACGATGCCGACGAGTGGCGGAATAGAAACATCGGAATACGCGGGGATCGCATCCCCAGGTAGGAGATATGACTCCGGCGGCCTGCCTGTTGGTCCCTACGTGGCTTGTGGGTTCGAGCCCCACCTCAGAGAGAACAGGACACTAGGCATCGTCTCAACTTTTTATTCGCCCTTAGCAAAGCGGTAATGCGCACGACTGTTAATCGTGTTATCCTAGGTTCGAATCCTAGAGGGCGAGCCATTTCCATGACTCACTTAACTCAGCGGGTAGAGTGCTGCCTGGCACATGGCAGAAGTCGGTGGTTCAAGTCCATCAGTGAGTCCCAATTTCCATCAGTTCCATGAAATCGCTTAGCTCACCGGTAGAGCGCTGACATACTGGTTCGACTCCAGACCTTGCCCCGCCTCCGGGCCACGGCGAGGGTTCCATCCTTCGGGTTGGGACATTCGGTAAACTTGTCAGAGGTACCTGGTTCGATTCCAGGAGCGTTTCCCATTTCCATGACGCATGTAGTTTAGTGGTAAAACGTCGCCCCCTCAATGTGTCACGGGTTCGAGTCCCGTCTGCGTCATTGGCGCAGTAGCTCAGATGGTAGAGCAATTGAACCACTTGGCGAAGTCACCGGTTCGATTCCGGACATACGTCCCAATCGCGAGACAGTCAGGTCTAACCTGATTGTATGTGCGCCAGCTGCTGTTTTCCTTGGCGGTTGCTGGCGCCAGTGGTGACTGAGTCTGTCGCGAGACTCGAGAGTCATCACAGCTGGACCCTGCGGCAATGTAGCACGGCCGTTGTCGCGGATCGTCCAGCACGCCCTGGCCGTCACTGATGGCCGACCCTGCCGTTGCGCCGGCGAGCCTCCTGGACACACCCCCTGGGACGGCTCGCCGGCGGCGGCCCCTATTATGGAGCCCCTGCCTAATGGCAGGGGCTTTATGCCGCATTGGTATGTGGAAGACCCCCCCCTTTTATGTACGCCAACCCAACCATCATTGCAAGGACACTTCTCCATGTCTTTTGATATCCTCAAAGACCTCAAGGCCTCCCTGGAAGAACAGGACACGGCGTACGAGGGTACCGACCAAGAACTGGCCTCTGACATCGCTGTCCTCCAGGCGGATGCCAGTGAGGGCACTACGTCCCTTTCCGACGCCCTGGACAAGCAAGCAGAAAGCACTGCTCTGGCCGATTCCTTCGACCAACTGGCTACCCGTGCAGAGGAAGTCATTGGCACTGACAACGCTGATGTCGCCATTGAACATCTGGCGTTCGGTCTGACCACGTTGATGGCTTCCAAGGGCGTGCAGTACCAAGGGGCTTCCATGGAGTCTCTGACTTCCGTAGCCACCACTGCTCGCACCATGTCCAGTAACGTGCGTAAAGCGGCTCGTGTCAGTCTGGAAGCCACCTTCCGTGAGGTACAGAACGAGATCGAAGGTACGGTGGACGATACCGTGACCAGCGCGGGTCTGCTGCAACAAGCGATTGCTCGTATCGCCAGCAAGGCTAAGGACATCGAAGCCAACGGTGTGGTGCTGAACCACAAGGGCGTCTACCAGTTCCTGCATCGCGATGGCAAGTCGCTGTCCACGCTCTCGGGTGCCATGGCTGGCGACCTTAAGACCATTAAGGACCTGATCGCTGCAGCCCGCGAGATCAACAGCCAGTACGAGAAACTGGCAGACGACATCATCAAGACCGGTGATGACATCAACGGCCTGCGTAAGGTCGTGGCCAGTCTGCTGGCGTTTGACAGCCGTAAAATTCTGACTCGCTTTGTCGGTGTCAAGACCCTGAACAACGGTTACTTCGAGGTAACCCGCGGGGGCAACATCGGAGAAGATGGCGATTCAATGGACGTCTACCCGCACCTGTACTGGGACTACGACATTGTTTCCAGCGATGGCTCCAAAGCCCCGCTCAAAGAGCGCGTATCGGGTGCTCTGAAAGTGGGTGCTGCTGTGGGCATCGTTACCGGTGCCATCGGCGGAATGGTGGGTAATGTTCCGGGTATCGTTATTGGCGGTATCGGCGGTGCGTTGATGGGTGCCAAGGCGGGTTCTAGCGGTGCCAACCACCAACATGCTGGTTCCTTGACTGAGAGTACCACCTCTATCAAGGACATGATCAAGTTCCTGAAGGACATCCAGTCGGCTGCCAAACTCATCTGGGAAGTCAACAGCCTGCTCGACAGTGCCTATGATGACTCCGCACGGGTGGACAAGCTGTTTGGCATCATGACCCACATCGGTGACATGGACTCCGATGACAGCGTCACCAAGTTCCTGCAAGCCTTCTCCAGCGCAATGACTGGCGTATCGGCCAGCTCTCCGGCTGAGACCAGGCTGGACCGTCTGACCACCGTCCTGCATCAGAAGACCGACGAGATGTACGCCGCCCACATGTCTCTGCTTAACGCGGCCAGCGAGATAGCAGAAACCGCAGTGGACAATGGACTGACCATTGCCCGTACTCTGCTGAAGTAAACGTCATACAGCGAGGGGAGCAATCCCCTCGCTTATACGGATAGGAGTCAGAATGAAGAACACTACGATTTATAGCGCCCGGCTAGCGTTAGGCATTTCCACCACTGCGATGGCTGAGAAAATGTGCATTGCTAAGCGCACCTGGGAAGTTTGGGAGAATGGTCAGCGTAAGCCGGATAAACGCACACTGATGCAGATTGCCCAACTGATCAACCAGGAGGGTAAACAAGATATTGTTGGTCTGAAGTTTGTGGGTGATGAAAGCGTGACCTATCTTCATCGTCGCCACTTCATCGAATTGCGTAAACTGGACGATCACCATCGCTGGCTCATGCGGTACGTAGACCTGCGTGCAAGCGAGCACGGTCAACCCGATCCACGTATCTGTGAGTGCATGTTGTCAGAAGTTGTTCAAGCCGATGCTGACGTCTTGGAAGTTGTTATGAACTGGAGTTAACTCCACCTATTACTTATGCTGTAATATTTTACTAATCAGCAACTTCCTATGCAAAGAGGAGACATCATCATGGCCTGCGGTATCTATGAAGCACCCCTGTCTACCCGCAAGAAGAAAGTCAAGAACATCAGCCTGAACATGATGGCACTGCTGTCACGTTCTCGCTAACCAGCTTCGGGATAGGTGATTCAATTCACTGCGTGGATCGGATGCGAAAAGACATCTGTCCCGAACTTAATCGCAGATGCGATCTGACGGTCCTCTCTATCGTTCTCTGACCGGGCAGTATATCGAGGAAGAGATTCGCACCCTCTTCTAAAGAGCGATACGATCGTGGCGTCGCGAAACGCTGCGGTAAGCTGTAGAGCTGGCTGTACACTGAGGCGGTCCTTTGCTGGCCGTAAGGTGGGCTGCCCCTGCGGGGGCTTTACCAGACTGCAACCTGCAAGTCCTTTAGTGTGCTGGCGCCAGTGCTATAAGGGCCTTGTGGGTTGAGTCCTGGATTTATTCCCTTTTAGGAGTGACCATGAGTACCATCGCTGTTAAAATCCCGCTGATCCAGCCGGGGCTGCTGAGCCTCTTCAACATGACTCGCGACTGGCCCGATGCGTCCCTCACTGACTCCATCGGCAAAATCGTCCTTGGTGACGTTCTCAACGAGGATGGCACCCCCAATGCGACGTACCTGGTGGCATTCCATTCGGACAGTAACGAGAACTCCCGTAGTCCGTCTATCACCGTCTTCGAAGGTCGTGTCAGCGCCGATGCGGTAGTGGCCAACGTGATCATCAGTCGGGAAACCGGTCTGATCAATGTCTACACCAAGCATGACCTGAATGGTCTGTCGCTGGAACTGGGTGTAGAACGCGTGAACTACAACCGCAGCCCTGCTCGCCTGGAAGACCGCTCCAACATCCTCCAGGTAGCATTCAACGACTGCGTGGGCGATGCCACCCTGACCCGCGAACAGCTGGTCGCCAAGGTCGAAGAACGCGTCAAGCAGATCATCGACGAACGTCTGGGTGACCCGAACTTCAAGACCAAGGTCTCGATCAAGGACATGCAAGCTGATGGAGGTTATCAGTGGAGTGTTCTGGTTGCGATCGATCCCCTGGAACTGACTCTCGACCGTCAGACTGAGGGTTAAGCCATGGCACAGGTACCTACGACGTATGCGGTCTTTGATCAGTGCGTGCAAGGCCTTACTGAAATCAGTCAAGCCGCAGTGGCGCGTGCTGTCGAAATGGGGTTATCCCCCATCGACATCTTGCGGGACTTTAAGACCTACGGGTTCCACGTTCCAAGGCAGACAGGTGCGTTGAGCTGGGTAACGCTTAATCTCGTCAAGAACCCCAGGGCTATCGCCATTGTTCTCGATCACCGCATCAAGGAAATGGTTTACGGCGTTCATACCTGCGATAATCGTTTTCTGACCTATCGAGAAGTCCAAGGTATGGTCGGAGACCTCGGGAAAGTCTGGGACGTGGATACGATCTACATCTACGACTCAGCACGTGTCTTTTCCAAGTTGCGTATTCAGAAGTTCTACGACTGGCTAGCGACCTGGGATAAACTGCCCGAGAAGATCATCCGCATCAACTGAGTTAATGCCTGGGTCGCATAGCGGCCGATTGCACCTGATTCGTAATCAGGACCCGTAAGGGCACGTGGGTTCGAATCCCACCCCAGGCTCCATATTGGCCTATAAGCCCACTGCTAGCTTACCACTGACACGTCCCACTGAGTGCACGCAGTTGGGAACGCAGCTTGCGAGGCTCCTCCGCAGGTGTGGCGTAGTGTTATCCTGAGGGGTTGTCCGAGAGCCTTCATGAAGGATAGGGCATGTGACTTGTAGGTGGAATAGATAACCGAGGTAGGATGGGGTGGCTAAATGCCACCCCATCTATGCCGTATCTCCCGTATTTATTGGTAAAAAATTAAGAAATAGTATGGGTTCTCTGGATTCCCCAGAGGGCTATAAAGGAGACCTCCCGTCATGAAAATCAATGCTTCGCTGTCTACTCTGGCGAACATCATCGCTCTGGTCAACGGCGTCAACGCCGGTCTGAACCTGACCGATGAGCAAGTGACCATCGGTCAGGCTTCGGCCTACGTACCCGGTGAGGGTGATCTGAACAGCCAGATCACGCTGTCGGGTGTGAACGGCAAAGGCTTCCAGGGTGACGTTACCATCCACTACAAGCGCCCGGTGCTGCAACCGGGTGGTGCCTGGGGCAATGCCCTGGGGGATGGCATCCCGTCTGTACCGTCCGCTGCCACCCAAGCCCAAGCCCTGACCCTGGCTGCCACCCACCTGGGTCTGGTGGAATCCGAGCTGGACGCCTCGGCCTTCACCGCGCCGGCAGACGAGCTGACCAATGGCAGCATCACCATCACTGCCAAGGACGGTAGCCCGCTGTATACCGGCAGCTACGTCCTGACCCTGGTGGGTCAGGACACCGATCAGAACCTGGCTGATGCCGTAACCGTCACCGACATGGACGGTTTCGACGACGCCGACGCCTAATCGGCCACCCGTGCTCTTTTAGGAGGGCACGGGTTTTTTATGCCCTGGAGACTTTCATGAAAGTAGATCTCACAAAGTCAGTAAAGGAGAACGTGGCCCTGCTGATCAATGAGGCTAACCCCACGTTAAATCCCCCGCTGACACCTGACATGTTCAACATCGTTTCAATCAGCAATCCCAAGTCCAAGCTAAAGTGGCCAGCGCAATCGGTGTGGGCAATCAGTACAACTTGAACTTGACAGATCTGGTTATGCCCACTGAAGACGTCCAAGGGTCTGTCAACGTAGCTGCCTGGGAAGGCAATGAATACTACTACAGTACGGTCAAGTCCGTGATCCTTACCCTGTAACGGCATAAACGGGGGCTATCCCCCGTTTATGCCGACTAGGCGTTATCAAACCCGTCCATGTCACGGACGGTGATGGCGGCGGACAACACTACATCACCCGACAGCGGTACAGTGAACTGCGTACCAGGAATAAACCCCGGTGAGGTGTTAGCGGCCGTTAGAACGATCTGAGTATCCGATAGTCCAACAGCCCCATCCACCACATCCAACGGGTCTAGCACCACACCATACAACGTATTGATCGCCTCCAAGAACCCATGAATGGTTCCCGTCGCCCTGGGCAGAGAGTAGTCGCCGACTGGGAAAATCAACGGGAAGTTAATCCGGTTGTACTTGAACGTGATCGACTTGGTGTAATGGAACCCTGGTTTAGGCTTTACGACCACTGTGCTGTTGTACCCAGGTTCATCCGTATAGACGTTGGGTGCCTCGATCAGGATGTCATCCAACGTCAAGTCCCTGTTCAGTACAGAGCGATTGACGTTTCGATTGATCAGTGCCAGCAGGTTGTCTTTCGAGGAGACCTGAGTGTCAAACACCGGCGATGTGACGACAGCAAACGCCATCGTCTGTCGTACCTGCCAATTCCCAGTGTCTCGTATTACAGCGTAGACCTTGTCCTGTCTTACCCTCATGGCTTAGGTCCCCGTTCTGAGCCTCAGCGTGGCATTGGCTACCTTGCTCTTGTTCCATGCCAGACCGTCAGGTGCCGTGTCGGCATTGATCGTCCGGTATGTATCACTGGTGGTGGCGGGTGTGATCGAGGATTCGGTGCCACCTACGATGCTGGATTTGAGCGGTTGACCGGAGGTACTTTCGCGCCTCACCCGGGTGCCCATGAGCACGGTTTTAACCTGTGCCAGATCGGGGATAGCACTGACATCGACCTTGATGTCCAGGTTCTTCGCCGAGGCACTGCTGGCTTCATCACAGTTCAGGTAAGGCGTTTCCAGGTCCGTGTTGGTCAGCGGTTTGTTCAACACCTCCACCTTGTCGGCCGCAGTGCCCTGGATAGTCCAGTCGTCGCCTACGGCCGACACCACGGGTAAGGGGATGATGCGAATCGGACCTAAACGTTCACCTACACCGACCGTATCGGTCAGGTTGTAGTCGAAGTAGATATCGCGCATCCAGTGTGTACCGGCCATGTTCACGTTATCGCCAGCGGCATCCGAACCGCCACCACCCCACAGTAGCCACCAGCTACCACTGGTGTTGTTGATCGCAGTACGGAACGCCGATGCAGCAGCGCCATCATAGATGACTTGGTCATCTAGCCAGCACGACAGCCAACCAGTGCTGGCAAAGTACTTCATTTCGAAGTAGTGTTCTTTGCCGTCGTTGATTTGATCGATCGTGAGCAGGTTCTGGTAGTTGTATACGCCTGCTGTTACCAGTCCATACATGCGCAGGATGGGTTTACTGGTGGTGCCCGTGTAGTTCTCGACCTTGACCCGACAGCCAAAGCGCAGCAGACCTTTAGGAGTGGTCGAGAGCTTCTTCAGGTCCCAGATACCGCGCATGGTCTTGGTGCCAACCTGTTTGGAGGTAGCCACCATCTTCAACCAGCCGTTCTCAAGGGAGAAAGAACCCCCATCAGATGCTACGTAGTTGTAGAGCTGGCAAGCAAATCCAGCTGCGTTACCTGCCTGGGCGTTGGCCAGTCGCCACATTTCAGCGCCATAGCCGCTGACAGCAGCACCCCAACTGGTACCTTCCGGAAAGCCTTCCATTGGGAGGAAGTTCATGACTGTTTACCCTCTCAGTTGTAATGGATAGCCATTACGCCGGTGAGCGTCTGGTTAGACGCAGGGAACCTTAGCAGGAGTACGTTGGCGAACGTGGAGTTCGACGGCAGCATCTGGAGGTTCTTTCCATTATGCACCACTTGGGTGCCGGCCAGACTCAGCTTGTCACTGATCGCTTCATCGGTCCAGTTACCCTTGGTCTCGGGGTTGGTGTCGATATCGTTCAACGCAGCAGCCAAGAAGTGGCGATGCGTGTCATCCAGCTCACCGAGCGGGATGGTGGAAAGTTCTTCCTGGAACGGGGTGAAATCCGAACGGAAGAAGTGGTTGTTCCACTTTTTCATTAGGTGTCTCCGAATTAGAAGCCGACCAGGGCATTGCTCGTAAAGAGCGTGCTGATGTCAGGGTAAGAGGCCAGTTGCAGCGTGTAGCTACCCGTGAAACCGAGGGAAGTGGGCTTAGCCTCCAACATCACCTGGATCATCGAACCCATTTCTTCCACCTGATGGTCGACTAGGTCATCCTGGGTGAAAGTCACACCAATCATGTTACGGATGATGTCAAGCACCGTATAGACCGACACGTTTGGATCGACTGAGTTCTTGGTGAAGGTGAAGTTGCCCAATTGCGAGAGGTCTAGACGATCGTAGTAGACCTTCGACCTACCCTGGAAGGGGCTGCTGGTGTTGGTGATGACCCAGACTTCGGTGTTCTTTTGACTGACGCTGCCATCGTGTGGTTTTAGTCCGACAAAGGACACCATGGAATCCGAGAGGGTAGAACCCGCCGCGGTGGTCAGCATCAGGGCAATGTCTGCTGACGACTGTTGGAATGTCGACATAGATCACCCGTTGTAGTGGAGGTACATGACGCCCTGGAACCAGGACGTTGCCTGGGCCGTGAGCATCAGCACTTTGCTGTACTTGGCGGAGTTAGCAAATGGATAAGACGCGTTCGGCAGAGCAGAGAGTCGAGTGTAAGCCAAACCGCCCATACCCCCCTGGACACTGTGTGCCTGAGAGGCATCGAACAGGTTCGACCCCATTTGCTTATTCATCTCCGCCACGATTGCTGTCAGGTTTGCGTTACCCGCGGCCATGGAACCAGAAGCAGCCAAGCCGTTGATCGTAGCTGCTACAGCAGAGAGATCCATGCCATAGGTCAGGTAGTCGCCTTGGGTCTTACGACCGCCATCAAAGGTGTTTCCACCCTGCCAGAGACGTCCATTGAGGTCATGACTGCCCCCATTGTTCGAGACGATGGCATCGTCCAGATCCCGCTTAGCTTTGACATAGCGAGCACTGAACTGACCGATGAAACACTGAGAGCCCGTACACGTCATGGCCGTGGAAGTGCTGCCTATCCCCGCACTGTTGCTTGGGAAGTCTTCCACGCGCAGGTAGAGTCCAAAGCGCTGGTTGATCTCTGCGATGACTTGTGCAATCGGCAAAGCGGTAGCGCTGTTCCAGGTCGTGAGTGTGATCGGCGAGATGTTCTTAAAGAGTTTTGACAGGTCAATCCGTCGATACTTGATATCCAGCACACCAATGGCGGCAGTCCCAGGTGCTGCCCGCAGGCGAGCAATGGTGTTTGCAATCTCACCGGCTTGCGGGGTGTAGCTGCGCAAGTTATCGATGACGAAACTGCCTTTGGCGAACTTGTCCTTGAACCCAGGGTTAGCCTCTTCGATCAAGTCGTAAAGAAGGTCATCCTGTGGCTTACGAAAGTCGGTCATGTTGGCCACCTTGTAGAATGAATGACGGGGTGAATGATCACCCCGTCTATGCCGCCACTATCAGAAGTCGTCCGGGTTGAACGGATCGTTGAAGTGGAAGTACAGGGTGCCAGCAGGGGTCGTAACACCCGACGCGAGGGTCAGGGCTACGACGTATTTGTACAGCGGGTTGGTTGGCATGGTCTCAGGGTCATTCAGACCGCTATAGACCACAGTGGCGCCGTTCAAGCACCAGGCAGTCTGACCAGGGGTGTTGTTCCACAGGGTGGCACCAGCCGAGACGTCCAGTGCTTTGAGTGCTGTCACCAGGACATCTGCTGTTTCGTTAGGCAGAGCCCCCTCTTCGATGGCAATCAGAGTATCGAAGTAGGCCGTAAAGTCATACCCGTAAGTATAGACTAGACCGTAGGTGTCAGCATCACTTGCAGTCGGATAGTTCAGACCCGGCAGGTCAGTCATAGTCACATTCTCATCGATAAGAATGCCACCTTGACCTACTTCAACTTGCAGACTGCCTACCCAGCCCAGCGAATTAGGTTTGGCTGACAGCACCGCCTTGCGCTTGCTGTCAGTGTCGATGAATACGGGAGTGTCTTCCAGGTCATCGACACTGAAGCGAATGCCCGTGTACAGCTGGATGGTTTCCAGCAAGTCGTGCACCGTGGCAGGGTCATCTGCCAGTACCCGGAACCCAGGGATATGGGTCAGGCTACTGATGTCCAGACGGTCGTAGAGCACGACCTGACGACCCTGGTAGCCTCTGGCCTCCACACCCACCAGGCGTACGGCGCTGTTATGGGCAGTGGCTTGTTCACGCCAAGTACCGTTCACTACTTGCGGGTTGGAGAAGGTAACGTCTCCCGCCTTGAAAGTGGTGCCGTTCAGGGCGTTCACGTAGGACAGGATGCTGTCCTGATCGGGAAGTTGGTACGACATGAGTCGGCCTCGTTAGGCGTTAAAGTGGATGAAGATCTTACCGATCACGCCTTTGCTACCCTCAGCTGGTGGCTCGAGAACGAGCACGCGGTTGGCGTAACGTGCGTTGGCCTCTGGAACGCTGGCCAAACTACCCGGCAAAGCGTAGCAGGTGTGGGACCAGACATTGTAGAAGGTACCGTCCCACACCAACTCTGCCCCGAGGTCAGCATTCATTTCATCGATCAGCCATTTGTAGAATGCTGTCAACGTCGTGTTAGAGGCAACTAACGTTTTGGCGAAAGCAGCCTTGTTCCAGTTAGTTGCCAGTTCAAAGACCTTGTCGGTATGATCGATCGCGTAGTGCCAGCTGTTAAGCACTGCCAGATGGGTCTCATCGAAGACGTTGCCACCCGGGAACGCACGACCACCCAGTTCAGTCTGAGTGATCATCAGGGAGATGTCCTGTGGTGCTTGTACCCAGCGGAACGTGAAACTGCCAACGAACGCCAGAGAAGTGGCTTTAGCAGAGACGGTTACCGTGTTGTAGTAATAACCATCGCTGTTCTGAGTGTTACCTCGAGTGATGTTGACATCGTTCAGATCGTCCTGAGTGAACGACATGCCGTACTTGGTATTCAGATCACCCAGCAGCTGGTACAGCGTATAAGCAACGGTGTTCTGGTTACCGGCCGCAGCCGCAGCAGAGTACTTGTTGATCTGCACGATGACCGACCGGAAGAGGTTGGACAGATCGATACGGCGGTAGGTGATTTCCTGTCTGCCCATGAACGGGGAGTTCGCTGGGGCATTGAGAATCATCTTGGTGTTCTGAATCTTACCGCCGGATGGCGTGATGGCCGTCGGCGTATTCAGGTTCATGGTCGAGGGACTGGCAGCCACCGGCAGATCCGGGTTGCTCTCATTGATCAGGTCATAGACCAGATCCTTCGACTGGTTGGCAAAGATAGGCATGCTTCAGCCCTCAGTTAAAACGGATTGTAGTGGAAGTACAGCGGACCTTGCATGAGACCGCTGGTGACCGTGTTCTGAATGACCACTCGCTGGAAGGCCTGGTTTGCCGCGGGTACTGCGCTGGTGGCCTGATCGGTAATCTTACCCTTGACCCACGAGGGGATGCCCAGCACGCTACACAGCGCCTGCACAGTGTCCCAGTCGGTGTAGTCACCATTCTTGGTGGGCTTAAGTGCCGTCTGGATGCCCGAAAAGTCGTATCCCCACGTGGCCATACGGCCGTAAGTCTTACTGGGTGACGGGTTAGGATGCTTTAGCCGGTCCAGTGCGGTCTTAGTGACCGAGGCATCAAGCCAGGCTTTACCGTATTCCAGGTAGCACTGCACCGAACCAACCCATTGAATGGATTCTGGCTTTACATCGATCGTGATAATGACATTCTGCCCTTCTTCCAGGACAGGTATATCAAAATCCACGAAGTCGTCGGGGTTGATATCCAAATCGTAGCGGGCTGCCAGGTTATTGATGACGATGTCTTTGGTCATCTGCTGGTCGCTACGGAAGGTGAATTCCGTGAGGTAGTCCGACAGTTGCAGTCGGTTGTAGTAAACCTCTACGCCACCGTAATACCCTTTACCAGGAATACCATCGATCTCGAGCTTGGTGTTGCGCTCGTTCTCAGTGGTGACCTGAGCCTGACCGAACGTCAATCGTTTGTCCGTGAATTCCTTAGGGGGCAGGAATTGCTCGTTGAGGACCAGAACGAGCCGATCGCTGTTGGACATGACAGGCCTCCTTACAGGTCAGGGGTGTTGTAGTGCAGCACCAGTTCACCCGTGAGGCCCAGGCAATAAAGGTCATCCAGTTCCACCCGTACAAACTTGTCGTATTGGGTGTTGTACTGACCCGGGAAGTCCAGAGTGTTGCCGACTTCCTGAACCGCTGCACCTTGCAGACTGTAGCGACTGGAACCTGTCAGAACCCAGGGGTCGCTCGGATTACGCGCCTTGAGGGCATTAAGCACCTGCTGCATCTGGTCCTCTCCGACTTGCACCTGGATCAGGTCCTCGTAGGAGGCGCTGTAGTCCTGTGGGTACGAATAGAGGTACGCATAGGGGCGGGTGGTAACCGGCGAGGGATAATTAAGACCCGGCAGGGTAATGGTAGAGACATAATCCTGCAAACGGTAGCCACCTTCACGCGTACCAATGGTGACTTGGCCGATCCAGCCTAGAGAAGTAGGCTTAGCTTCGAGGGTGATGCTACCGGGGTAGAGCTTTTCTTGTTCGGTCAGTGCCCTGCTGACGATGTCATCGCCGGTTAGGTTCAGACCAAAGAGCTTGTTCAGCACCGCCACCACGTCCAGAGTGGTGGTATGGCCGTGGATCGGCACATTGGACAGATCGACCTGAGTGGACAGATCAGCCAGATCCAGTCGCCGGTACTGCACGTCCACAGCGCCAGCGTAAGCACTTTGGCTGTCTTTCGCCGAGACGTTGAGGGTGGTGTTAACGAACCCCGTGGCACCATCGATCGGAACAGGTGTGCCGAAGATGTATTGACTGGCCACAAGGTCGAGTTTGTTCAGTCGGTTGACAGATTCAACCACCTGCGCTAAGGGGTCGGTATAGATCGACATGTCGTTACCCTGTGACCACGTTATAATGGAAGTAGGCCGTGCCCTCGTACGAAAGACCCGTGGCACCCTCTAGCGATTGCACCAGTACGCGGTCATAGTCCTGGTTCGCTTCGGGTACTTCGGAGGTGGCGTAGTCGACCAGCGGCCATTTAGAGCCATATGGCCAACTCGCCCAGCCAAAGAGCTGGAGCATCGCGGCACGCTGTGCACTGGGGTTGGCGGGCAGATTGTAGCGATCGTGTCGCCGGATGGCCGGGTAGTAAGGCGTGAAGTCTGTCGAGAAGGTCTTCATGTTGACCTGCTCTTTACCGGTATTGGAGTCACCGGGGAACCGCAGCACGTCCAGCACAGTGGTGGACATTACATCCCCAAGCAGGTACCGACGCCGTGTGAAAAGGATGACCCCTTCACCGACATAGGACAGCGACCCTGGGTCTGCTTTAAGTTGCAGGTTGATCTGCTCATCCGGGTCGATGTAGGAATAGTCGGTCTCGATGATGTCCTCAGGGTATAGCTCTATCCCAAGTTTCTCCGAGAGCAGCGGCAACAGTGCATGCAGACTGCCGCTGCTGGCACCTTCTATGCGGGGGCGGATGTCGCCGAAAGCCGACGTCAGATCCATGCGTTGGTATTTGACTGGCAACGCCCCTTCGAACGGGGAGTTTGGCAAGCCAATGACCATGACCTCAACCATCGTCGGGTTAGGACCTGATACGGCTTTAGGCGGGGAAATGAACACGTCGTCCGACGTCAATGGGCGTGGGAACTCGACAGCATCGTTGAGTAGACCAACGATCACGTCTTTGCCGCGGCCAGGAACAAGGAGCATCGCGCTTCCTCCTAAACCGAATAAACGGAGGTGGGGAAGACCCCACCTCCGTCGCGGTTAATGGTGAGTGGGTCAGGCCGGCAGTTCGAGACCGTTGAGGACCAGGTTGGTGATAACGCTGGACAGCTCGATGTCTTCGGCGTGCAGGGTCAGTTGCAGCGAACCCAGGAAGCACAGGGAATCGGCTGCGATGGGGATGGTGATCACCTTGCTCTCGTTGGGGGTGCCTTCCCACTCGCCGATGGGACCGTCGACGTAGTCGGCCGCGGTCAGATTGATGCCCAGGGCCGTGTTGATCTCAGGGATCAGGTCCGAGAAGTTCTCGGCATCGCCGACCGGCAGGTTCAGACCGTCCGGGAAGGTACCCGGCTTGACGAAGTCCTGGATTTGCAGACGGTTGTACTGGACGACCACCGAGCCCTTGTAACCGGAACCGGCTTTGGCGGAGACTTCCAGCTCGGTGTTACGCGCCGGAGAGCCGCCCGTGGCGGCAGTGGGTAGGCCTAGCTGAAGCAGGGCGGTGGTCAGGGCGGTGCCGTTGTCGGCGTTGATCAGATCGATGACGATCTGATCGGGGGCTTTCGTGAAATCGGAGGCTGCCATTTTGATACTCTCATGAGAGGGAAGGGAAGGGTGTAAACCCAATGCACGTTGGCCTATGCATACGATAAGTTAAAAAATACAGACAGTAAGTAAGTACAGAACTGCCCGATAATCTGAGTACTAAAAAGCTTCAATCGTACATTATCTACTGGGTAATGTACTTAGAGTAGATCACCATGACGCCCAAGAATACAATCGATTTATTAACGATGGAGTTGCTCCGCCACTGTGAGGCGTATTACGTCAAGGATGCACCGATTATCTCGGATGCCGAATATGATCGCCTGTATCGTGAACTCATGGTGCTAGAAACCAAGTACCCCGAATTCGCACGGGAAGATTCCCCGACCAAACGGGTCGGTTATCTGAATGCTGAGAAGGAAGGGATTGCGTTTGACAAGCCCATGCTCTCCCTCAGCAACCTCTTCAGTTACGAAGAGATCGCCGAGAAGCTCGATGAGTGGGCTATCAAACTGGAGACTGATGTCGCGGTTTATTACGCCGAGCCTAAACTGGATGGGTTGGCTTGCCGGATCGTTTACAAGAAAGGCTTCTACAACCAGGCCACCACGCGTGGCAATGGTAAGATCGGTGAGGACATCACGGTCAATGTAGCCCAGATCAGCAATGTCCCCATGGAGCTTACGGGCGACTTCCCCGACCAGTTGGAAGTCCGCGGTGAGATCGTGGCCAGTGTAGACACCTACGAAGTCATCAATCATGAACTTATCGCGCAAGGTAAGAAACCTTACGTCTCACCACGTAACTACGCCGCAGGTGTGGTGCGGCAGAAAGACCATAAACAAATCCGTGCTATGGGCCTTTATTTCATCTGCCACGGCGTGGTAGAGGGCGAGAAAATCGCTCCTACTCGTAATGAGGTGCTTAAGAAAGCAACATCATGGGGAATACAATGTAATCAGACCCATCTCTGTTACGACTACTCTTCTTTGATTAGCGTGATCGACCAGATCGGTCGATTAAGGGGACTCGGAGACATCGAATGGGATGGCGTGGTAATAGGACTGGAAAGCTATTATCATCAGAGAATGTTGGGTGAAGCCGTTAAGACCCCTCATTACGCCACTGCCTACAAATTCCCAGCTGAAGAGAAGGAGACTCTTCTCAAGGACATTCGTTGGCAAGTAGGTCGCACGGGCGCACTGACTCCTGTGGGGTTACTGGAACCGGTGACGCTGGCAAATGCGTTGATCAGTACGGCTAACCTTAAGAACTACGAAGAAATTCAACGCCTCGGTGCAGGTCCTGGTGCTACCGTACGTCTTGTTCGATCAGGTGAAGTCATTCCAGATATAAAGTCCGTGGTCAAGGAAGGCATGGGTATCTTTCCAATGCCGACAACCTGTCCTGCATGCACCTCGGTGCTATTTCGCAGGGGACCTGAGTTGTACTGCACGAATGATGATTGCATAGGGCGTAAAGTGGCAGGGTTGTTGTATTTCGCCAGTCGTGGCTGTGCGTACATTAAAGGTCTGGGTGAGGTGCGCATCATGGCCCTGATCGAGGTGTACGACATCAAACGACCTTCTGACATCTACCGACTGACACTGGATCAGCTGATCGATCTTTTCGGCACAGGTGATGGCAGTAACATCTATGCGGAGATTCAACTGAGCAAAGGCATGTCGTTGGAGAAATTCCTGATCTGTCTGGGAATTCCTGATCTGGGTCCGACGCGGGCAGAGACAGTGGCGCGTTTTTACAAGACGCTTAAATGTTTTCTCGACGATGATAAACTACGTGATACTCTGACGCTGCTCTCAGGGGTGGGAGAAGGCGTGGCTAACTCAGTCGCCAGTTGGCTTGAAGACATTCGCAATCGCGACGAAATTGACCGATTGCTGAAACTAGGCGTTACAACCGGTGAGGCCAATGCCGTTGAAGGCGGTAAATTAGAAGGAACTTTATGGGTGGTAACCGGTTCGATTCCTGGCTACACCAAGGACTTCGTCAAGCAGTTCGTGCAACAACATGGTGGTCGTTACTCGACCAATCTGAGCAAGGAAACCACTCACCTAATCGTGGGTGAGAACGCTGGCTCTAAGGTCGAGAAGGCTAAAAAATACAACACTGCGCTGGTAACTCCCGAAGAGTTTGCCAAGCACGTAGAGGAGCTGAGCAATGTCACTGGCTGATAATTACAGGGTAAACGTTTATCCGGTAGGTCGCGGTAGCTGGATGTGCGACATCCTGGAGAACTACATCGTCGGACTCGGCATCACTCGCTGGAAGCCTATTAGCGAAGACCTGTTCAAGGTGGTACAGAAGAAAGCCTTCGAACAAGGTTCCAATGCCGATGTGTTTACATTCTTCAATCCAAGGACGCGGTATCCGGTCACGGCGTCCTTTACCCCGAACAACGTCGTGCTGCTCGACGCCATCCCGGCGTTGACAAGTCTTCTGCGCTACCTTAAGGGAGTGGAGGGTGCCACACAACCTAACCCTGGCGTTGACGACTTGCAAATCGTCTTTATCGAAGAGTTGGAAGACGGTACGCGTTTGACGCGTAAGATCACCAAGGAAGACACTCGTTTCTACAAGCTACAGGACATCATCGATCAGCTGCAAGCCGTCTATGACCAGCTAGTGACCCCTTAACGCCATTGGGAGAGTCGATGATCGCCTACACCATCCAGCTCTCCCAATGGCGGAGGGCTAAAGCGCAAGGCATCTTGGTGTTGGACACCACCGTGCGAACAGGGGATAAGGTCTTTGCGCCCTCCTGGGACATCGTTACCCAGATTAAGGCAAATGTGATCACTCCTGAGCAGTATACGGTGGTCTATAAGCGGATGATGGTGGAAAGCTTGCGTAACCATACGGCGCGCTGGTCCGAAGTCATCCGTGGAGAACCAGTGGCAATCGCTTGCTACTGTTCAAAGGACAAGTTCTGTCACCGACACTTGCTGTGCGGTTACTTTCGAGAACTGTGCTTAGCACGAAACATTCCATTTGAATACAGAGGGGAGCTCTGATGGGTGAGGTAGTAGAACTCGACGTTTTCCGGGAGAAGAAGAAAGCCGAACAGGACGAAAAGTTCTTGAACAGCCGCATGCCGGACTTTCTCCGCGAATCTGTAGACAATATCCGTCAAATCGCGGCCACTGCTCCAACGGGGAGTGCGGCGTGCTTTCTTTCCGAAGCATTGGCTGGTGCGTGGGAAGATTGGTACCGTGTACTGCCAGATGTCCAGGATGACCTGTTCCGTGAACATACCCAGCTACTCTTCCAGCCGCTGGTGAATAACGATGCTGAAGTGACGGTTCGGTATGTGTTTGCCTATGGTGACTCGGACGATCCTGATGAGGCCGAGAGCGGGTCTACCTACGAAGCCTGCAAGATCGCTGTAACGCTGGAAAAGAAGAGCGAAGCTTCGGACGAGTTCCGTAACGAGTACCAACCCACTGTCAACCAGATGAGCCAGATAGCACAGCGGGTGGACGAGTTACTCGAGGGCGAACATGCAGGCGCCGGCGGTCTGACCTTTCCCATCTTCAGCATCATCGATCGGTTCGAACGTAAAGGCCTTCAGTACACTGTTCAGCGTACTTGGAAGAAGGACCGAGTGTTTGCCATCCTTCGACACGAAGTGGATAATGACCACGTCATGACCATGACGATCGACATCTTTGCTTCGGCCCTCAAGAACGCTTACTCCACCCTCCGGGAGCTGCACGGAATATGAACCTTCAGACTTACCTCCTCGTCAAGACCATCGAGGAGGCTAACGAGCTGAGTCATGCTGGCTGTAAGGCGGTTCTGAACGGCTTGTCTGACATCAACCCGAAAGAGCAGTGTACCTCGCTTCAGCACTTCATCAATGAGTTCAATGACATGTTCGCCATGGCGCAAATGCTGCAAGATCATGGTATCGAACTGCCAGGTCTGAAAGACCCCATGGCCATCATGAAAAAGAAACTCAAGGTTTACCGCTACATGCGTGCTCCCATCAATAATGGCATCCTCCAGCTTACCCCGAAAGAACTCGATAAGCGCACGTTCGATATGATGACCCTGTCGCAGATTATCGAGGGAAGCCATGATGCTGAACAGCCCTAAACCCCACCGGGTGCTGCCCGCTTACATCGAGCCCATCAAGGGTCTACGGTTCATTTTCGACTCTCCCATCTATCGGGTGGTCAAGGGTACTGAGGACGGTGCGTTCTTGATCAAGACACGTTACCCGTCCTCCGAGGCTGAAGAAATCTGGAGTTCAGCTGCCAAAGTGGTACGCTTTCGTCTCATCAACACGCTCTGTCAGAATGAAGAACTGAAGATTTTCGACTCCGTGAACTTCAACTACTACTTAAAGCACCACATCGAGAAGGTCAGTGGTGACATGGCTCATGTCTTTGTGATCGAGTGGAAAGGTGACTATCCCTTCGAGGATATCGAATTTACTGCGAGCGATCCCTGGCCTGTCAAATAACCCTTTAGGGACGTCCACCCGGTATTTTTCTAACGAAGAGGGTAAGTGTATGGAACTTGGCATCGAAAGGAGCGATGTGGTTGATTCCTTGGGTTTTTACCGCAACGCCCAGACTCTCAGAAAAGTACACTCGGTAAAACGGGTGACGTCAATAATGGCAGAGTTTTACAACCCTCTGCTGCAAGAGCGCGGTTTGGAGCCTGTTACTGAACAGGATGTCCGGCACGTTCTGAACGAAACTGCAAACACCTAAAGGGACTTGGGGAGGTTTTGAACCTCCCCGTCTATGCCCTTTCACCGCTGGGGCGAAAAGAGCTGACTCCACAGATTTTCAGTCATACATGGTTATTCGTGAGACGCCTGGATTAACAGGATAAAAACCACACGGAGACGCCATTATGAAACTGATTCATCTGCGCATTAACAACAACTTCAAAGAGTTGCTTGCCGCAGGTCTGGAACGGTCGGTGGCAGTGGCCATCGCTGTCCGGATGAGAATGCGGGTGATCCTGAACGTTGCTGTTGCTGACACCGGAGTGACCGTTTCGTACTACGAAGACCGTGCTGAAAAGCGGACGGTTTTCAAGTTCGAAGCCTAAGCTTATTCAACCTGACTTACCACTCTCATAAAGCCGTTGAGGTATAAGTTGGCTAACCCTAACCCTTAGTTAGCCTCACCGATGATCACATATCGGATGGGGCACTGTAATCCTGGAGACCATCGCATGGCGACCAGATGTTCCCCTAAGATAGCGCTTTGGAAGAAGCGTGTAAAAGAAGAGCTGGCAAAGACTCAGCCGGATCAAGACACGATCATCGGACTCCTTGAAGAGGCCCTGCGGCTTCGACATGAGAGATGTAAGTCTGGAAAGTTCTGACGGAGACTAAATCATGCAAGACCTGATCGACGCCCTCCGGCAACTCGACTACTCGTCGATTCCGGACAACTACAACGCCAACCTGAACGATCCCCACAGTGCGATCGACCACGTGGACGGTGGACGTATCCTGCTCGACCGTATTGACGAGCTGGCTAGCGAACACCTGGTCTACAATGAAGGTCGCCTGCAAGGTCGTCCTGACCAGTACAACCAAGAGGTCCTCAGAGATGAAGGCTTCACGGTGACTGAACTGGGTGACAACCGAGGTGGGATGTTCCGTGGAGTCATCCACACCAGGAAAGGTAAGATTGTCTTCGGATGATCGTGACTGCCCTCCCCGCTCTTGGGGAGGGCAAGATACCTTTTCTTTTTTTGGGTGAATAAAGATGATGAACACAGAGACGGCATAAAGGCCCAGGGTTATCCCCTGGGCCTTTATGCCGCTTAGGCAACGAGTTGCAACTGGATATCTTCAACAACCGCCATTGGTGTCCAGTCAACCTTCTTCTCGGAGAAGTGGGCATTACCGCCGACTCGCACACCCGCGTAGAACATCCAAGCACGCCAGCGGGCTACGCCCTCTGCCCTGAGCGCTCGGTAGAGGACTTGATCAGCCTCCTTACGAGTGGGGTAGTAGATGCTACCGTCGGCCTTACGGATGCCGTAACCCGAGTAAAGCCAATCGTGGATGGTTGCCGACTTGTCGCCGTAATCGGCCAGCAGGGCGTAGAAGATGAACAGCAGGATGTTGCGCAGGCTATCGAGACTGGCGTAGTTGGTGATGAAGGTGGCTTGTGCCTCAATCAGACCGTGAACGCTGTCCAGATAGCCCAGGGTTTTGTTCAGCTGGAATGTCCGACGATCAACCTCGGTCGTGCTCAGCTGTGTGAACGATTTAGACATGGCATCTCCCTGATTATTCCGTTTCCGGTGTAGTGACAGTGGGTTGTTCTGGCAGGGTTAAGGTGAAGTCCCAGGTTACGTCCAGGATGTCTTCCACCTCACCGGCTTCCAGCGCCAGGTAGAGGTCTTGTTCAGCCTTGTGCCGTCGGGCCGTCAGAGACGCAATCGCAGGGCTGTAGATGGCGTCGTTGTTGAGGATCCTGGACACCAGATCAGCTAGGCCATTACCTACACCAACGGCGTCCCTGGCAGCTGACAGGTCGCTCAGGAAAGGCGTGAGCGGAGCATCGCCAACGCTGCCGCCAGTCACCCAATCTTGGTAGCTCTTGGCTTCCGCCAATTGCACGGGCCAAGTGGATGTTTCTGCTTGTGGATAGGTATCGCGTAGCTGACTCACCGCCATCTCATAATCCATGTTCAGACGTTGAATCTGGCCACGGAATGCCTCGGACTTCGTGGGCGCTGCTGGAGTAGGTGCCGGTACGAAGATTGGTTGTCCATTCTCATCTGCACCCAGGGAGGAACCTGGGTTCGTTGAGAGTTGATCCAGGAGTTGGTTGTGCACCTCGTCACTGACCTCAACACAATCTTCCCAAACGGGCGTACTGGCGAATGCTTTTTGTGATGCGGAGAAGAAAGGCATGCTTACTCCCGTTTAGAAATAAAGGTTGTAGGTACCCGAAACTGGCAGTTGTGCAGCGAATTTGTACGTGTAAACAGTGACGTTGTAGGGACTGGCAGTGTACTGGCCGTTACGGATGATCCCAATGGAGGTTTGTCCATTCCAAGTGATCTTAGGAATATCCATCCCTGACTGATTGCCATTGAAATAGACGTCAAACCACAGACGTGCCCCAGTGCCATCAGTGGCAGCTGGTTCGCCCGTCTGCATGTTGGCAACTAACATCCCAGTGGTCAGGTACTTGTTGGACATGGCACCTATAACAGAGCTGCCGTCAGTGTTATTCTGAGCACCGTAGTAGGGGCCAGTGCCGACGAACATGAACGATTGAAGGGTGATGTTCGAGTTAAACAGCAAGTCTTTCTTCCTGAAGAACCTACGCCAGGTACCGCCGACGTTAACCCAAGCCTGCGTCGACTTTTTCCATGCCCCACCGACCCTGACCCATAAATCCACGGGGGCTTTCCATGCCCCACCGACTCGCGCTTGCATGGGAGCCTCCTATCCTTAACTGTACTGAATCCAGATATCCCCATCCGCACCACCCGATGGTGCAGCCGTACTGATCGTGACGTTACGCGTGGCCATAGAGCCAATGCCCAGACCAGAACGAGCCGTGGCCTGATCAGTACCCCCAGTACCGCCCCGCGCTACCGGGATCGAACCACTGGTGATCTTACCGGCATCCAGATTAGGGATATCACTTGCTGCCAGACCAGCTCCGGCGGTAACGATACCCTTGGCGTTGACTGTGACTTTTCCATAGGTACCTGCGGTTACACCGCTATTGACCAGAGTCAGGGCAGCTGACGCATTGGCAGAACCGTCAAAGCTCATACTGCCGGTGGCGTCGCCGGTGAGGCTCAGGGTTCGTGCCGTGGCCAATTTTACCGCTGCAACAGCCGTGGCGCCACTGGCCAACTTACCCGCTAATGCGGTGTCCAACCCATTGACTTGACTGGTTTCGATGTTCGGAATATCGGCCGGTGCCAAAGCAGCCCCACCTGTGACCAAACCCTTAGCGTTTACAGTGACCTTCCCGTACGTACCCGCTGTGACACCGGAGGCTGCTAAGGTTAATACACCAGAGGCGTTTGCAGTGCCATCGAAGCTCATACTCGCAGTGCCATCACCAGTAAGGTTCAGGGTGCGAGAGGTGGCCAGCTTGGTAGCGGCTGCTGCCGTCGCAGTGGCATCGAGTTTACTCGATTGCAGCGCCGTGATCTGAGCTTGTAGTTTACCCAAAGCAGCCAGCAGAGTGTCTGTCGCAACCACAGCCGTCGAAACCGCGAAACTGATTCCCGTCAGTACACTCCCACGAACTGTAGTGGCAAAGTCAACCCAGCTCTTTACGCCAGACCAGAATTGAGCGGAGGTCCCGGCGGCGATGGCAGGTTCTTTGGTACTATCCGCAATCGTGATGTTTGCAGTACCGTTGAATGATACACCGTTGATCGTACGGGCAGTAGCCAGTTTAGTGGCTGTGTCCGCATTACCGGCAGTCGCTGCTTTGCCAGCGAGTGCTTGAGCGATAACTTGTGCTAGCGTAAAACCTTGGAACAGTGAGGTATCAGCGGCGATACCCGTTTTGTCCAGTTTGTTGTCGAGCGATGACAGTAACGCAGCGATGGTGTCATCGTCCTCTGCCAACTTGTCGGCGATTTCCTTCAGCGTATCGAGCGCCGTAGGTGCACCGTTGACCAGCGCGGTGACAGCCTCATTGACCATTTGCTTGGTACGCACGACAGTCATGTATTTGTCGCTGGCGGTGCCGGTGGTTACATCCTGGGTGCTGGCGATGTCGTAGTTCTGCACATTGCTCAGCCCAACGGTAGTCTTGGTGACCATCGCCACGATGTCGTTAACCGTTTTGTCTTGCAGCAGCAGTGCATTGTCCGCAGTGCCAGCTTCACTGGCTTTACCTGCCAGTGCTTGAGTAATCACTTCGTCGAGGGTCTTACCCTCCAGTTTTAACGCATTGGGGTTGACGACGACTTCGGAGACGGCCTGCCCCAGGTTGCCGATTGCCGCTAGCAGTCTTTCCAAGGAAGTGGGTTCGGGCATGGTTTCGTTCTCTTAAGTTAGAAGAGCCCTCCCCAGCCTAAACCAGGAAGGGCGATATTACTTGGATAACCTCATGTTACCGACGCGCTCTATTCGAGCGTGAAACTGACATCAGTAGTAGCACCGTTAGCAGGCAGACCTGTGTCGTCACCTGAGATGAGCCATGCAGTTACATCGGGGTCACCCAGGTACCCTATTGCTTGACTGGTTGCCAGTGTGACACCGTTAATGGTAATCGAGGGTACATTGTACTGCTCCTGATTACCCGCCAGCAGCAAATAGAGACTGGCTATGCCACCGCTCACCGACCATGTGATGACGACCACTTCGATGCCATTGACAGTGTTGGGGGTGAGGCTACCAAAAGGTGCACCACTGACGAAGGAAGATCCAGCTGCCGCAGCATAGCCGATCATGCCGTCGCCTGGCTGAGCACCTATCACCATGCTACCACTGTAGGCATTGTTGACAGGCGGATCTCCGCCGTCATTCGTAAGGGTGTCCACCATGTCCTGAATAGCGGCGGTCAGCTGATCCAGGACATCCCCTACTCCAGCAGGGGTGATGAACTTATCAGTGATAGCACCTTCCGTGGACTCTTCACTGGAGGCGGTCAGATCGACCTGGGTTTTACCTGCCAGTTTGGCAGTGTCCACCGCTTGTTCTGTTTTCCCCAGCTTATCAGCCAGCTTCCCTGCCACCGCTTGACCGAACTGCTGGAACTTCGATGCCAGTTCAGGCAGATTTATCGTCATGTTTAGCTCCATGATAGCAAGAAAGGGGAGGGCTTAGCCCTCCCCGCTCTATGCCGTTAGGACAGCGACCCGGTGTACTTGAGTTCTACTGCCACGTTGCCGCTGGTGGGTACGGAACTGAGGTCGCTGAAGGTGAACACGATCTTGGTGTCCGTGCCGTCCAGGGTGGCAGTGACCGATGTGCTCAGTTGACCGCCCAGTTTCAGCGATAGCCATTCGACCGCGGTCAGATCTGTTTCGTAGAACCAGATCTCGGCCGTGTTACCCAGCGACCAGGTCAGTTCGTCGACCGTGTGACTTCCCACTGCCCCAGGCGTCAGGGTACCACGGTCGTCCTTTTCGTAACCATAGGTGGCAAACCCGCCCTGCTCGCCGAAGCTCCCCGGAACCAGGGTGCCGGTCCAGGTGGTGCCACCGTCACCGCTACCAGTGATAGCAGCGATGGCATCTTCGAACGCTGTGGTCAGTTGGTCCAGGGTGTCACCCAGTCCTGCTGGTGTCACGAACTTGTCCGTGACGGTACCGGCACCGGTTTCTTCGTTGCTGGCCGTCAAGTCAGCCTGTGACTTACCGCCGAGCTTGGCAGCATCGGCCGCCTGTTCTTCCTTACCAAGCTTGTCGTTGAGCTTAGTGACGATGTTCTGACTGAATTCACCGAACTTCGTCGCCATCTCCGACAGTTTTTGCGCAATGGACATGACTTTCTCCATTTAAAACTGAGGTCAGGGACATCCCTGACCCCATGGGGGATGGTTAGACGGGATCGTTGTTCAGTGCATCGATCGCATCGTTCAGCGCTTGGGTCATGGAGTCGACCACCTCTTCCAGCTCAGCGCTGGTGGCGAGGGTATCGGTCACCGACTTCAGACCCGCCGGGGTGACGAACTTGGCAGTCTCGGTACCGGTCTGAGTTTCGACATCCGATGCCGTCAGATCGGCCTGAGTCTTACCGCCCAGTTTTGCGGAATCCGCAGCCTGTTCGGTCTTACCCAGTTTCTGGCCCAGCTGGGTCACCAGGGCAGCCAGCGCGTCGTCCTGATCGGCCAGTGCATCCGCCAGCTCTTTCAGAGTGTCGTAGGCTTCCGGCGCGCCGTTGACGAGGGCGTTGATCGCATCATCCACCTTGGCCTTCAGAGCCAGCGCAGTGATGTATTTCTCGTCGTCAGTACCAGCGATTGCCTCAGCCGAGGAAGCCTTCTTGGCAATGAAGCCGTCGATGGCATCACGCAGGGTCTTCAGGGTTTCGTCGGCATCGCCACCGTCGATAAAGCGATCGACCAGTTCACTGTTCGCCGCAGCGACCGCCGTATTTACGAAGTCCTGGGTCGCCATCGTGCCCCAGCTGGGGCGCATTGACCCACCGCCGTTCGAGGCGTAGCTGCCGTAATGGTACAGCGTGACGTTGGAGACCCCGTCAGCGGAGGCATTCCCGAGGATCTGGACCTTGCGAGAGACTTCCACCCCACCTGGCAGTTTCTTCGACGGCACGATCCAAACGGTCATCACGCCGGATTCGTTGCCCGTGAGTCCGGGAATTTCCGGCCAGACCGCGCTCAGGTCGGGAATTTCACCCGTGTAGACACCCGTGGGAATGGTAGCCCAGTTCCAGGAAATGTCCTGTACAAAGGCCCTGTACGGATCTTGGGTAAAGTCCACCAGTGCCGTGCTGGCCGGGATATCGGACAGGATGTCGGCCTTGGCATCAGCGTAGGTCTTACCGTCGAACTTGGCGCTGTCAGCGGCCTGTTCCTGTTTACCGAGTTTACCGTCCAGGTCAGCACGCAGGCTGCTCAGGGTGTCGGTATTCGGCGTACCGCCGCTACCTGCCAGGGTGAAGAGGTTGACCCAGGTATCGGGGCTGGTTTCCACCTCGATTAGGGCATCGAGGTTGGTGAGGTCGTAGTTCGGGTAATCACCGCGCACCATGAAGTACGGTGCTGCTGCACTGAACGCGAAGGTGTAGGTGTTACCCTGGGATACGTTCGACCAGTTGGCACTGGTGGGGCTGGTGGCTGCCGGGTTGGCAGTGAAGCCCACGTAGTTGTTGTTCGGACCACCCGAGGTGATGCCGTCGATACGGATACGGACGCCCTGACCTTCGGTCAGACCGGTCAGGTTCCACGCCAAACCACGGACGTTGTTGTAGGTGGCGTTGAGCATCCAGTACAGCGTATCGTCATCAGCGGGCTCGTAGCTGAAGTTCAGGCTGTCCGGGTTCGTGGCGGCGTCGTACAGGTTGACCTGATCGAGCGTCGGACGAGCCAGCCCCAGGGCCAGGTTCAGTCCGCCACCGGTACCAGGGCCGCGCAGATCGCTGGTGACGGCGTCGATGATTTCCTGCTTGGTGCTACCGCCGAGCAGCGCGGAGTCGGCTGCTTGCTCGGTCTTGCCGAGTTTGTTGTCCAGCGCCAGCGTGATGGCGGCGATGGCATCCTGGTCATTGGCCAGGGCGTCTGCCAGTTCCTTGAGGGTATCCAGCGCAGTGGGGGCGCCGTCGACCAGATCGGCGATTGCCTTGTCGGTGGCAGCCTTGAGGCTCAGTGCGGTGATGTACTTGCTGTCGTCGGTACCGGTGGTAGCGTCTTCAGCCGTGGCCTTGTTGGCGATGAAAGCATCCAGCGACCCCTTCAGGCCAGTCAGCGCTGCTGCCAGGGTCTGGGTGGTGCTGTTCCAGGTGACGTTATACGCACCGAAGTCGTCGGTCTTCTTGGTATAGTCCGACAGATCAGTGCCAGCGGCCGCTTGATCGATGACTTCTTGCAGGGTTTTACCGGCCAGCTTCAGCGAGTCGGGAGCCTGGCGGGTGTTGATGGCGGTGTTGACCGCAGTCGAGAGCGCTGCAATGGCTTCGACCAGCGCCTGCAACTTAGTGAGATCAGACATGATTTACTCCATGGGTTGAAATGAAGAGGCTTGTTCATTGATGGCGTCGGTCAGGGTATCCAAGATCTGATCGATGTCAGTGTTCTTGGTATACTCCGAAGCATCCAAGCCACCCAACTTGTTCGAGTCAGCCACAGTCCCATTGCGTGCTTCATCGATAACTTCTTGCTTGGAACTTCCTTCAAGTCTTCTTGAGTTTACAGCGATGTCGGAGACACCCAGTTTCTGTTGGAGGAACTGGACGATCTCTTCTTTGGTGTAGGCGCCCACTTGGGCAGCCGTCACCTGGTTGGGGTTGTTCCTTAGCGCACCGTAGACTGCCAGCACATGGTTGATGGTAGTACGGTAGGATTTCTTTCCGTTACCACCACCATCGGCACGTGTAGCAATCGTGATCTCAATACTTTCATCACCATCAATGGTGTCCATGAGATCTAGCGCATCGATTGTTACACCATCTTGCGGGCTAATGGACATGGGGTTACTCCTAAAAGCATAACCAATAGAGCTGGCCAATGCATATCATCGACTGTATTTTTTAACAGCAAACCTTATATAAGCGGCATAAAAGGATAGGGCAGTACACCCTATCCTTTAGGAAACAAAGGGTTACTGGACCATAACGGTGGCACCACCGGGAAGGTACAGACCATCCAAGAGGGTAACAGGGATTACTTCAGAGAGGTCGATGTCAATGTCTTTGAAGACGACTTCCAGCTCTCCCACGAATGCGATCGACCCAGGAGCGAACTTGAGACGGTAAGTATGGGGAAACTCCGTGACAGGCTCGATGTCCTCAACGATGATATCACTTTCCACTAAGGACAGTGCATAGCGAGTGTTCAGCCGCGCCATCACCTCCAATGAATTGACGATATCCGTCCCTGGGATGTCAATCTCGGTGATCCCAGCGGCCAAGAAGGCAGGGAGTAGTTCAATACGGGTGTAGAAGACGGTGGTGCTCCCGTAGTAAGGGCTGTCTTCAGCAGCGGTCAGCTCCAGCTGAGTGTTAGCATCCTGTCTGTCCGCTACGGTAGGAGTGCCGAAAAGTAGTTCCTCCATCTTGAACTGGATCACGTTCACGCGATTGATTGCGTCGAGGAGTAACTCGGCTGCACTTTTCGCAGACATCACATTCATCTCCATAACTGTGTGGGGGCATATGATCGCCCCACGTTAAAAAGTAAAGGAAAATGAGACCCTATGACTAGGGCAGGGACTCTACATGAAAATCATCAAGGCTGACACCATCGAAACGCATCTGTCGCTTAAACCCAACCAAGAAGAACTGACGTTAGGTCAGCGTGAGTTGATTGCACTGACCTTTGGCACCGAGCTGTTGTCGACCATGCTCGCGCGAGTCCATGAAGCATTTACACCCAAGCGTAAAGGGGTGCAGGTGGAACCCTACTTTTTCTGCAACATGGAGTTCCCACGCAAGAGAGGATTCGGGGAGGCTTTCGTGAAAGTGCTCGACAACGCTAATGTGCCTAAACGTGTTGGCGAAGATTGGCGTTGTTTCTACTGACACGTAAAAAATAAACTCAATAGCCTCTAATATGCGGAGACATTCTCGTGAGTCTTATCATCACGAATCCCGAGCAAGAAAAGCAAAATCGCGAGATGGTGATTTTCATTCTTCGCTCGAAGACCATCGAGCACACCTCCATCTGGCCTGAGTTCCAGAAAAAGATGCTGGCCACTAACCACCCCAAGGCCACACGCCGTAGGGGAGCTGTGGCGCTGGAGGTATACAACAGCATCGAGAATCGCACGTACTACGAGGCCAGCGACCTGGCAGAAGTCATGAACAAGTGGTTCGATGACCAGGGGGTTCCACGCCCACCGGAAGCGGCCATCAACCACATGTTACAACAACACCACGACCGGGCTCGGAAAGCTGGCGTAAAACTCTGACCAAGAAGGTCAGTAAGGGAATAGATGACGAGACTCTTCTTTGTGTGGCTGTGGGTGATACTGGTTAAACGTCTGCTGCTATGGACCTTCATGGTGACGCTGGTGGATGCGGTACTCCCCGAGAGCAGTCATGCATCGGCGATCAACTCGGCCGTGATGCCGTACACCGCACTGCGATGGGCAGTGTAGGACATGGCAAAAACCGTCCACCACGAGTTTTTGATTGCTTGATATGCATAGAAGCTCACTTTGGGCTCTGATTGGCCAGCTTATTAGCCAGTCCACATGGGTGATCTCCATCTACCTACAGGGGTGGATTCACTCGGGCAGCGGTAAGCCAGTTGAACAGATGATTCCCAACACGTCCCGGACACACGGCAAGGGGCCGTGGAGGTCGGGGCGACATCGCCCCTGGATTGAGGCCTTCTTCCCCACACGTTGGGCGATTCTTATATCACCTCAGTCCAAAAAACTTCGCACTGGCTATAGGCCGGTAATGAGGGATGAGAATCCCCGCCGCTTCCTGGATTCGAGTTTCTCGAATCCTCGAGGTCGTTGAACAGATGAGTGGCCGTTCGTCAATGTGATGATAGGCAGTGCTTGCCCACTGCTTACCCTTCCGCACCTATCCGTACTGTCAGGGGATATTTGACCCCTGATCGTCTGATAGGGCCGTGGGGCTTGAACAAACGGCCGTTTATCCACTCCACTAAAAATGTGGGTAGCACCTGAGTGCGCCTAACATCAAGGAATCGTAATGGAAATCGAACTGTACCGTGACGAACACATTCGCGTTTATGCCCTTAAAGAGAAACGCGAATACCTGACCAGTCTGCGTCAGCACAGCAACCTATGGCTCCCTGAAGAGAGCGACGCAGGTGGCGTGCGTGAGGATGGTCCTGAGGAATACTACGTCAAGCACCGTAACGTCTTCCTCGAATACCTTACCCCTGAGAAAGGTCCACTGAAGTACGCACCGGATCGCTACCCGACCCATGTAGCCATCCTGACCATCCAGGGTTACCAGGCCCATTTCGGTAAGAGTATCGTACTAACTGAGGAGCTGTTTAAGCGCTTCCGGTTGGTGATCGAACATGAAACCAACCTGGTCTTCACCGGATCGAGCCTCAATACCCAGTTCCATAAATCACCATTTACCATTTATCTGCCAAATGGGATGCTGATGACGACCGGACAGGTCAACTACCGACCATTGGAACTGCTGATGACGGGTGAGATCACGGTTGTTCGTAATAGCCGTCGCTACGGCTTTGCTATCACAGCACGCCATGGCGCTGCTTTGTCGCCGTTTGATATCAACGGCGAGAATGGCGAAAGAATCAAACATGAAATCCTTTCGCACATCAAGTTGATTTTCCCAGAGTGGGCCGCAAACACTAAGCTTACACTAAGGACCAGTAACCCTTACAGTGCCACTGGTCAGCGCATAGCGCACACGCTCTGGGCAGATGGCGTGGGACCTGAGAATGCTATCCACGATGTAAATCAGGTAACCGCCCGTGCCATCGCCGATGATCCGAAGGTCTGGTCGGCTAATTAATGGCAGGGGTCTTCGGACCCCTGACTTATGCCGATTCCAATAAAGTTCAGTGATACATTACCGCACTGATGTCCTAACCATTAATTGACAGAGGAAAACTCTCTATGTCGAGCATCAGCGTAAAAACCCCGCATCTGACCCTGACTGAAATCTGCCCGGCACCCCACCTGTTGACAAGCGGAGTACAAGCTCATGTCTAAACAAAACCCCACCATCACTTTCTCCACCGAACAACGCGACCCCCACCAGGGTTCCGTCGGCATCGCCTCGGACAACGACCGTGGTTTGTTGTACTTCTACGCCGACCCGTTCATTGGTGAAGTCCCCGAACATACCGGTGAAGATCGGCGTGCCTTCGAGACCTTCATCCGTGAAGAAGCAGAGAAGCACTGGAGGATCCTGCACCCCGAAGCTAGCGATGTGCGTAGTCTGCGCATCAACTACGGCTACCGCTGGCGCAACTGCCTGGCCAAGATCGGCAAGGTAGAGAGTTACATCTTCACTAAGCCGTATGTCGGCAGTGAAGTCTCCGTCTAGTAAGACCTCACATCAGGGAGCTGAGTTTCGCTTACCTGAATAAATCGATAGAAGTCATTGATGTGAATTGGAGTGTTACCATGCAAATCATCAAACTGAAAAGCGGCACCTATGTTCCTGGCCTGGGGCTGGTCTCCATCCCCGTTGGCATCAGTCGCTCCAATGCGACTAGCAAACGTGGCGGTGGTTGGATACTGAGCTACTCGATGTTCCCGGATGCTCAGTTCCATTGGTTCTCCGACTACGCATGGGGTACTGTGGGTGCTGCTCTTCAGGCTTGCATTGCTGAGTTGCAGAAAGAGCAACGTGCTGAAGAGATCACCATTGGTCGCCGCCTGGAGACCGCTGAGCGTATCAACAAGCAGCTGAAGCTCGATAGCCCTGGTATCTGCTACATCGAGTACGAACTCAAACCGGGCTATTGGGTGCATCGCTTCGGTGTTAGCAACCCATTGACCAATCGCCCTCATTCGGTGTACATCGGTAACGATAACACCTACGAGGATAACTGGGACAAGGCGCTGAAGAAAGCCCGTGATCTGCGCCATGGCTTTGAGCGCGACTACACCGTTCGCAACTACTGGAGCGGTCTGTACAACACGCTGTTGAGCAAGAAGAACACTGCTAAGAAACGGGTCCCTACGCCGGCCTAAGCAGCATAAGGGGCAGGGTCTTCGGACCCTGCTGCCTACCCTTCATTTTTAAACAAAACCGAGTTGTCTATGGATAGCTACATCATCCCGTTTGTACTCATTTCCTGCATCATGACCGTGATCACTGCGGTGGTGGTGTATTGGTCCACTCGTTCGTGGGTGGAGAAGCACGTGTTCTTCCCGCAGTATGAAATGCTATTGGCTCACATTACTCGCTGTGGGTTGATCTACCCGGCTGTGTCCGTGTATTGGTACGCCGGGCTTTATTTCATCATGACAAAAGGATATTTGGGATGAGTAATGCGTATTCCAAGCTGGATTACTCGCGCATGCGCTTTGAGTGGTTTGAAGGAGCCATGGAGACGACGTTGTGCATGGTGCTGGAGGCTCGTTTCGATCGCCTGGACTCCATTCGTCGAGAAGCCTTCGTCGAACAGCTGAAACACTGCCTGGCTGACCTTAAGTCCAAGCTTGATCTCTTCGACGGGGCTGTGAAAGACCATGGCTTTCACGACAGCATTTATTACAGGCTGTTCCTCTATCCGGTAATCGTCCGGCGAGCGATGAAGAAGTATCGCGAGGCCATGCGTCACATCGAAGACTTCATCAGTATCTATAAGCGGTCTGTTTACGAACAGAGCCGTCAGTATCACGAACACGCAATCAGGGAGAAGTAAATGCCCGGCATCATGACCGACCGTCGGATCAAAAAGCTTAGCCAGTATCCGACGCACATGCTCTGCGACGAGTTCTGTTTCCCAGTGCGTCCTATCTGCGCACCCTTCACCGATGAAGAAGCGTGGGCAGTGGGCAATTGGTCCAGCGAGAACCAGTCCGATCACATCCTCGGTTTACCCTACGCTTATCCGCTGGGCGAAGATTCTCCGCACGTGCAGAATTTCAAGCCGATGATCGAGCCGTTCCTGCCGTCCCTTATCCGTAAGGTGGATGATCAGAAGGTGATCTCCTTCGGCGTGAGTTCGATGGGCTATGATGTACGTCTCTCGTCCAAAGAGCTCAAACTGTTCACCAACGTCTGGGGTGCTGAAATCGATCCGATGGAGATCGATGTCGATAAGTGCTTCGTCACGCCGGTGATCCGCACCTGTGAGAAGAAGGGTCTGAAGTACGTCCTCATCCCACCCAACAGTTACCTGCTTGGCCATACGGTCGAGTATTTCCGCATACCGCGTAACTGCCTGGTGATCTGCCTGGGTAAGAGCACCTACGCCCGTGCAGCCGTGGCCGTCAACGTCACCCCCATCGAACCTGGATTTGAAGGCAACGTGGTTCTGGAGATCGCCAACCATTCCAACCTGCCTGCTCGGGTGTACTTGGATTGCGGTGTTTCGCAATTCGTTTTCTTCGAATCGGAAGAAGAGTGCGAAGTTTCCTACGCCGACCGAGCCGGAAAGTACCAACATCAGACCGGGTTGACTCACGCAAGGGTGTGACATGACCACTGAAATCATTCGGATAGACGACGACCTCCCGGCAATCTTTGGCACGATCAAGCGCTTGAACGTTAAGTGCTTCGAACAGACAGCTAAACTGTTGGGCACTGTACTCAGTGAGATGGACAGCAAGGGCATTTCCAAGTTCGCTATCACACTGACGAATGAGCCGGAATTCATGCCTGCTGATTTCCAAATGGATCATGGCCGTAAGCTCTTGACGTTAGTGGTGTTTGGTGTCGTCAAGAAGAAGATCTCAGAAGACCCTGCCGGGGCATTTGTCATTGACCTTGATAGATCAGAGGTGATCTCAGCCAGGATCGTCGAGGACAACTAATACGCGACCTAAGTCGCACCAGAACACGGGGACATGTCGTTCCCGATGTAGCGCCACATGACGTGGCTAAGGAAATAGTAATGCAACACGAAGAAACGATGAAAGAAGCGATCAAATACGTCATTGAAACCTTTGAAGGGTTCGACGAGTTGACCGAACAGGAAAGGGAAGGGATCATTAAGTTCCTCACGGTCAATAACCGTGGTTATAACTTCCGCCTGCTCCGGGCGCGCTATCTAGAGGCACTGCCCAAGAGCAAGAGTGGTGTGGAGGCCCTGCGCAAGGCGTTCTATAGTCAGTACCTGCTCTTTGGTGGCATCCCGGGTGAGGGGGAAGGTAACGCCTCGGGTAATGTCGACATCATGCGCCGTGAGCAGCAACGCCGTCAAGAAACTCGCCCCAATGAGTTGGTGGAACTGCTCACCGATCCGGCCCGCATGCAGCGGCTGTATCGGCAGAAAGTCTACACCTACTTGGTGACACGGGCCTTCAACGAGCGTACGACCACGTACGAGGAGATCGCCAATCATTTCGATTTCCCGGCCAAGGGCAATCAGTTGGGTCAGTTCCTCTCGCCCATCCTGTACGATATCCTGCACTGGTGCGAGGAAACTAACCAACCCAAGATCACCTCGCTGGTGGTCCGTAAGTCGGGAGCACTGCAAGGGCTGCCCGGTGATGGGTTCTGGACGGTGCTGGGTAAGAAGGACATCACAAAGGCTGAGAAATCCAGACTGACCAAGCAATATCAGGCTGAGGTGTTCGAGTACTTCAGTCAACTGGGTCAATAACCGCCATGGGGTGTATGGGAATTCCCATACACCCTCTATGCCCTATTAATGGATGAAGCGCCATGTATCCTGATCTCATCGAACTGTTGCTGATCGCTGACGCCCTGAAAGTCTTGAGCTGGACCCTGCTGCTGTTATTCGTAATAGCCGCAGTCGTCGAACCCGTTCGCATCGCTGTCTATAAACCCACTCGTTTGGAAGTGGTCCGTTTGCTGACCAACGATGTGCTCTATGGCGTCTCGATTGCGCTGGTTATCGCAATCCTGTACTACATCGTGATCAAGGTGCAACACGAGTTCCCCTTCCTCCAGTTCTGATATGGTTTGGAAGCTTCGATTGGCTGTCCTTTTAAATAGAGGGCATCTGTAGTATGGATGCCCGATTAACCAACCTGAAATAGTAGGAACCGCAATGGCAATGCGTACCCAGGGTGCTGAAGTAAACGTGTCGTTTGTCCGCAAGGACACTGGCGAGCGTGTGGAATTCGTCCAGACCGTGCAAGCACGCTGCACCGACCATGCCACCCACGAGGTCGAGCATGAAGTCCGCCACGATTACCCTGGCGCGATGGACCTCGTCGTGAAGTTCAAGCAGTGGCTACCGCTTATGCCGGTAGCCACCACCAAGTAACAACTCAACAGGGGTGTTGACATGCAAAACCTTCGTCGCAAAATGAGCCAAAATCCGTTGATCGGATTGACACTGGGCATCGTCCTGCTGCCTATCACCATCCTCTGGTGTTTGCTGGACTGGGTGATCAGCAAACACTGGAAGAAATACCCGACGCTGTATAAGGTTGAGTATTTCCTGGAAATGGGTAATCCTCATTCCGAAGAACCCAGGACGACCGTGGAGATCAACGGTCAGTGGGTGCCGGCCCGCAGCGAGGGCTTCGCCAGCCTGCGGCATCGATTCATGATCGCCTGGGAAGTGTTCACGGGTAAGGCCGATGCAGTGCGCTGGCCTGGAGGTCAGTGATGGAATTCAAACTCGGTCCAAACACCACACTCGACTTGTCGGCAGATCGTTGGCAACGGCAATTTGAATACGAGCAGACTGTACTCAGTGCAGAGACGGCCATGTCCGAAGCGTACCAGTGCTTCATCCAGCATGATAACGCACAAGCACTGCATCAGCTCTACTGTGCCGCTGCCGCACTGGCCCGTCAACACTGCCTATTGCTTTACACGCATCAGGTAAACAACGCCATGGCTGTTCTTTCAATGGTTGTGGATTCCATGATAGAGCGTCAGGTCGACCATCTGTGCAAGCGACTAGCAGTAGCTGCACTGGTCGCGCATCGCATCGGGATTGCTGCGCATTTTGGTTCGTCGCATGATCTTAATGCGTACGTCAAGGCCCATCGAAATTTTGATGTGGTTACCATTACGGAGTGGACGACCAAGAATGTCGTGGAGCTGGCTGATTGGTGTGCTGAGATAGGAGGTGCCCATGCCCATTAAGCGCGAACCCCTGTTCCCATTCCGGGAAGCGTTAATCTGCTCTAAATGTGGGGAAGTGATGACCACCGCAGCTACACCTGAGGTGAGGCGCTGGCCTCGTGAGGAGCCGGTCTATTACACCCACTTCTGTATCAATGGCCACAGTACCAGCGCGGTCGAGCGATATCCACGCCAGGTGTTCTACACCCAGAACGAGTTGGATGAAATCCAGCGCAACGAAGAAGAGCGTGCACGGCGCGGGGAGTGATCCCCGCGTTTTATGCCGTCTTCGATATGAAACCCACCACTAAGAGTGTCTTATCATGGCCTATAGTGTCTACACTGAGTTCTTTGCTGAATTCTACAAGGACCACATCAACGAGCATATTGCTCAGGCAATTGAGTCGGGTGCCATTCGCCCTCTAGCAGAAGGCGAGCGTTACATGTGCTGGGTCTCAGCACAGAAAGGCGATGGCCATAATCCCAACCGTAAACTGAACGTTTGGCTAATCATCGTAACAAATTCCAGTTTACCCAAGTCGTATGCGTACAACCCCACCACGCACCTGGAAGAACGCTGCCATGAGGAATCTGGCATCCGTTTCTACTACACCCGGGTGGCGGAACAGGGTTATGCGCACATGGCGGAGCATTTCGCTAACCGCATCGACAATAAACTGCTTGCCAGTGAGATCATGTTTCACATGAGCAAGCGTAATCAGCTGGAGCGCATCTGCACGCGCCTATCAGCCTGGCTGGATGTGACCTCAATCACCAAGGTGACAGAGATCCTGCGGCCTAATCCACTGCTCTGTGCCAAAGAAGACGCAGTGGGTGTCTAGGGGGAGCCATGACATTCAATCAATTGTTCAACACATTGTACGCTATGTACAACCACGTCAACGATCCCGATCACAAACAGGTTTATCTGGAGGTGATCGGTACAGTGGCAGCGTTCTACGAGATAGAGGACGGTATAGACTTGCCGAGCTATCCGGAGACCACCAAGGTCCTGGATACGCTACCGCTGGTTATGCCGTCGGAAATTGAGAATGCCTACCGGGAGGATCTTGAGAAGTATCGCCTCTGGGTCAGATCACTGAGTGTGGTATTGACCAAGGTCCTTGAAGACAACGGTTACGGGGTATCGCCAGCGACTTTCCACTACTTGCTGCTGGACATGTTGAATCTCTACGCCATGAACAATGCCTTCGAGACCCTCAAGAATGATCCTGAATTGGTCGGTAACTACATGCTCTCTCACTACACTGTGAGCAAAGGCATGGAAGAGCTGACCCTTGGGGGTGAGAACTACTGGTGGAGTGGAGCAGACCTGTGAAACAAGAGAAGAAAACCAACCCAGTCGAGAAACCTAAAGACCCCTACGTGGAGATCAAGCGCTATGATCAAATCAACGTGCTAGATCACTTCGTACCGGGTAACGTGCAGTTGGTCGTGTCGCTGAACAACGAACAAGCGTTCCTCTCCACCAACATCCGCCCGTTCAATGCCTTGAAGTTGGGTCCTCTGCACAACCTACTCAAAGAGAACAGGCTGATTGAGC
>Ga0180220_1000259_pt1 | contig 73134 bp, 82 predicted proteins | sample eDN5th37CBELigBY_FD_151335 | JGI IMG/M metagenome (GOLD analysis project Ga0180220, IMG submission 151335) | Enriched backyard soil microbial communities from Emeryville, California, USA - eDNA 5th pass 37_C BE-Lig BY (version 2) (version 2) | ecosystem: Environmental > Terrestrial > Soil >...
GAGCCTCCCCCGAAAATGGGGAAGAGCCTGATGAGACAGATTTCCTTCGCAAGTCCTTGTTTTCTTGGGGAAAATGGGATGCGATGAAACCAGATGGGAAGAGGGGATGGTGGCCTGGGGCGGAATCGAATAGACGCCATATAAGTCAGTGTTTATGCGGTTTTTGCGGCCTACCGGCAAGGCTGGGGTACAAGCTGGGGTACAGGTGCTAAAAAACAACGAAAGTGGCCCGTGGTTCGATTCCAATACGCCCGGAACTGTGTGCACTGTAGTTTATGTCACGCTCTCATAAACCGCTTATGTGGGATTCGTATTCAAGCGCTGCTCCAGTTCAGCGACAACGTGAAGCACTTCATCAATAGCAGGAAATGGCCCGAAGATCATGCCGCTCATCGCTTCGTAATCTCGGGTCAGTGCGTCGTGCATGGCATCCGATGGCGACAGGGTAAAAGAACCATGTGTTGCCATGTCCAGGCGCAGGTCAGTGCTGCCGAAAAACAGCCGGGCGTGTTGCGCGCAGTCCTGTGCAAGGAGGCGATCTGCCATCCATGCTTTTGCGTCGGGATGCTGAAGTAGCCGGTGGACATCGTAATAGTGCCGGGACACGCGCTGGCCGCCTTGGCGTAATAGGCCTCTGCGATCATGCCATTGGCGCAGGCCATGCAGAATGATGACCTTGTCCCAGAAGGTGCGTTCGGGCTTGACGGTCGTCACGTTGGGAACGGCCATGTTCAAGTTGGGCAGATCATTGGCAACGTAGGGAGACACCACGATTGTTTCATGTGGGTCCAGCGCCGATTTGGCCCCAGCTTCAATCTTCACGGCGGAGCGGATGTAGTTGCCGGGGGTCGCTGTCACGGCGGGGTACCAGAACAGCAGAGTCTGCCGGTCGGCGTCGTCTGGATCCAGTTCTAAGCGGAAGCGGTCGGTAGGTATGGCCCTCGCCGTGATTGCATGGAGCTGCGTTGTCATATCATCAGCAATATAGTGCTGGCAGGCAGTGCGGATGCGATCCAGGCGGATGCGCCGTTGCTTGCCGCTCAGGGCATCCAACTCCGCAGCCTCCGCGGGTTCGCCGATGTCTTCGCGGAATACGGTGATGTCGATGTCTTCGGAGAACCTGGAAATCAAACCGTAGGCCTTGGACAATGACGTACCGCCTTTGAACAGCAGGCGAGGGCCGTCTGGCGGCAGCCCGTTGAACAGTGCGTCCAACGTCCAGCACACCCAGAAGTCCTTCTCGACATTCTGGACCGCCGTGCCCAAGCGAGCAGCAGCCGTCAGGAACAGGCCGCGCCGCTCATCGTCGGCGGCCTGGATGATGGTATTGAAATTCGGGTTCATGCAAAAGTGTCGGTGTGCACGCGGCGGTCGGTGGTGCCGGTGCCGGGCAGCGCTATAGAGGCTTCGACGGCTGGTACAGCACAGCCGGGCAGTTCGCGTACGATGGCCTGCATCCATGCTGGCAACGCGTTGAAGCCTGCCAGCAAGTCTTGGCGTATGGCTTCGCCTTGCTCTGAGTTGCCGAGCAGCTTGGACAGTCGCTTGACGATGCGGGGCTTGTCTGCGGGCAGGGAGTCCTTGAGCCAGTACAGTGCCTGGACGACGCGCATGGCAGGCCGTCCGGCCCAATACAGGCGGCTTGGTGCCGTGAGCTTGAACGTGATAGTCAGATTGTCGAGTTGAATGGTGCGTCGGCGTGCATCGGTGTGGATGATGACGTTCGCTGGTACGGCATCCGTCAGGCCGAGGTCGTTGGCAGCGGTCATCCCATCGACAAGCAGACGCAGTTGGTCGCGCCGTGCGATGGCGTCCACAACGGCTCGGTAATCTGGGGGTGTTGCCTGTTTGGTCAGGCTGTTTACTTTAGGTCGGTCGTACAGCCCACGGTCGATACGGCGCAATTGACCCGCCGTTACTAGGCGTTGAAGCGCCTTGTCTACGGCATCTCTGCCGCCAAGTTGGGAAAAGTCGGCTGGCACCCATACCTGGTCAGGCCCTGCTGGGTCGATGTGAGCCATGATCTGAGTCTTTAAATCGTTCATGGTGGCACCTTTGTCCGATATTTGTAGCCGTTTTTCGGACAAAAAGCAAGCTGGTCCGAAATTTGTAGGTGTTTTTCGGACGGCCTCCACAAAAATAAATGGCGCGATGGCCTAAATGACAAGTGCCTTGTTGCGCTCTATGAGTGCGTGCAGGCTGGCTGCTGTGATGCCGCTGGACCGTTTGCCTATCTTGATCAGTACCAGCTCGCCTTCGTTGACCAGCCGATAGATAGTTGATCGGGATACCCCAAGCTTGGCTTCGGCCGTGTGAATCCGGTAAAGAAGCGCTTGATCGGGCGGTTGCTGGGTATGGTATCTGGTTGACGGGTGGCCAAAAATTTGTGACTGGACCTGCTGTTCCTTCATTTCTTCCTCCGTTAGACCTTGGGAAGCACCCTGGGAGAATGGGGATTCAGGATGCTTTCCAAAGCAGGCGCGACCGGCGCCTTCGTGGACGGCCCTCCAAGATGCCGCGATGGGGGCCGCGTGCTTCGATCATTCTCGGCGGAGCCCGCCGCTGGCCCGCTGTCGCGGTTCGGCGGGATGCTGAGAACTGCGGTCTTTGCCGCTGTCATCAACGGATTACGCGCCATCCGTCGAGGGTGGCCTGCCTTTGGTGGCAGTGCCGGCGTCCGTGGGTACGGATCGTCACCAGTTCCCCCAGTCTGCGCCAGTCTCTACCGGCCCGGGGGAGTGATGATTTTTCACCTGTTTTGCTCCTACCCAGGTGCCTGTCGCCCCGCAGGATGCTGACGACTCGGGTAGCCGCGCACTCGCACCGCCCGTCGTCGGGCAGGGCGCGGTATTCATCGGTGTTGCGTTGTTAAAGAGCAGGCTTGGTGTAATCATTACGTATCTATTTAGAAGAGTCAATACAAAACTAATATGAATGAGTCATATGGGTCATGTAAATTTGTAGGGACTACGCTTCATGTGACTCGGAATGAATCAAATCGAATCGCTCTGACCCGTTGTAGGCTGAAGGCAGTGCGCAGACTTTGTGTAGCTTTTCAGCGACCGTCTAGAAGCGATGGGGGGATACGGCAACTCGTTTCAGCAGCTGTCTAGCTACCCAATTCTGTTTTTCCGTCGCCGCTGTCCCTGCTATGCTTGGCGAGTTTCATCTCGATGTAATCGCCAATGTCTTCCAAGACCAGCGTTGGCAGCTTTGATACGGAGTCCCGAGATATTCCGGGCCATGGCCACTCATCCTCGAACATTTCCCCTTGTCCGGTAACGAGCCACTCGGCGCGGACTCGAAGGGCTGCAGCGATCCATACTATGTGGCGTGAGGACTCGCTTCGGCCGCTTTCTATATGTGCGATGGCACCCTGGGTCAGGGGAGCCTGAACCAGGCCGGCCAACGCTTCTTGGGTTAGGCCTCGTTTCGTACGTGCGATACGTAGGCGCTCGCCGATGCTCATGATGTGGAGGGTCAGGTAGTTTTTCCAGTAGTTTGATACATTATGACATGAAGGTGAATCAATATATGACTTCCGATAAAATACATAACTAATAAAATTGCGCGATTAATCATATGGCTGACTCCGCCTTGGGTCATTGTGACAGCTAACGGCACAGCATGAGAGGCAAAGATTGTAAAGACAACGGCCTTTCGTTACGGGAGACCGCACTACCAGTCGTCAGCATGCAGCGCGCCGTGCCGAGCTTGTGGCCAATCAGCTGAACGCAGATGGAAATATTGAGTATCAGCTTTCTGATTTCGACCGCCGTTCTGGAGCGGGGATAGACTCGCCTTCGGAAGGATGCGATACGAGCCATAAAGGCTCAGGAGTGCTGCTAGCGTACCGAGTGTTGCGCCGCTGGAAACACTACTTCGAATCGGGTTGCGTCGGCCGTCGAGCTGGCGCTGACTCGACCTCCATGGGCCTCCACAATTGTTTTCACGATAGCTAAGCCGAGCCCCGAGCCTTCACTACTGCGATGGCGCGATGAATCCGGCCTGTAGAACCGTTCGAAAATATGGGTGAGGTGCTCCGGAGTTATGACCGGCCCTGGGTTCGCAATACAGACGCTTGCCTTGTCGGCGTCGAGATTGAGCGATGCCGTAACGCTGCGTCCACGCGGCGTGTAGCGGATGGCGTTCGACAGTAGGTTACTTAGCGCTCGGCGTATCATGAGCCTGTCCCCACGGACGAGCACTGCGCCGCCCACAGCGTGCAATTGCACTTCGCGTTCTTCGGCCCAGGCACTAAAGTAATCAAATAGCACCTTGATCTCGGCTTCGAGGTCAATCTCAACGAGCTCAGGCTTAAGTAAATTGTTGTCGGCCTTAGCGAGAAACAGCATATCGCTGACCATTTTGGCCATGCGTTCGTACTCTTCTAAGTTCGAGTACAGAATCTCCCGGTACTGTTCGACGCTGCGGGACTGAGAAAGTGCGACTTCAGTTTGGGTTTTCAGATTCGTGATGGGGGTTCGAAGCTCATGCGCAATGTCGCCTGAAAAATCGGAGAGACGGCGGAAGACATCCTCAAGCCGCTCAAGCATTCCGTTGAAAGACATTGCGAGCTCGACCAGTTCAGTAGGCACGGCTTGTGGTTCGAGTCGTATATGCAGCTGATCAGACCTGATTTTTCGGATTTCGCGGCTGATGCGCCGTATCGGTGCATGGCCTTGATGCACCGCGAGCCACGTCGCCAAAATCGCAATGAGACAGGCCGCAACCGTGATGATTCGAAGGTAGTCCCGAAAGCTGTCCAGGTAATGCAGATGGAAATTGATGCCCGTGGCGACTGCGATGGTTAAGGTGCGTGGTGCAGGGAAACTGTCGCTCCCGCTGCGTAGTACAGCTCCTCGAAATGTCTCGCCGTGGTCTTGCCATATGCCAACCGTGTCGATAGTGATTTTCTCTACAGGCTGAGCGATTCTAGCAAACCTGTCCAAATTTGATCCCGGCGTAGCATAGATCAGGGCACCGGAGTCCGAGGAGATACGATATTGAGCGTTATGGTGGCCGGACACGGCATTGGCAAACCGCTGATTCAATTCAGCAGATGCTATATCAGGCGGCAGCGTGGCTAGCGTGTGCTTTAAGGCCTGAACGACGGCATTCAGTTCATCAACATCTTGCTGGATAAAGTGGTTGTTGATTGACCGCTCTACGATCCAGCCGAATGTGAGTAGTACGACTGTTATGACCGCCCCAATAGAAACGGTAAGCCGTACAGCTAGAGATGCCGGACGTCTTTTCATCAACTATTCCGGAAGCGTCACGTCGAGCATGTAACCCATGCCGCGCACCGTGTGGATAAGCTTAGGATCAAAGTCGTCATCGATTTTGGCGCGTAGGCGTCGGATCGCCACATCGATGACATTGGTGTCGCTGTCAAAGTTCATGTCCCAAACCTGGGAAGCGATCAACGAGCGAGGCAGCACTTCGCCTTGCCGGCGTACCAAGAGCTCCAACAAGGCAAACTCTTTGTTCGTAAGATTAATACGCACGTTTTGGCGCTGAGCTCGGCGGCGCGGAATATCGAGAACGAGATCGGCGATCTGTAACTGATCCTGGAAAGCAGGAGTGGCGCCCCGCCTTAATAACGTACGAACGCGCGCTAGGAGCTCTGAAAAAGCGAACGGTTTTACTAAGTAATCGTCCGCGCCCAGCTCTAGCCCTTTGACCCGATCTTCCACGCTATCCCGGGCAGTCAGAAAAAGTACCGGCGTTGACGATTTCGCATCACGTAGCGCCTGGACGATACGCCAACCGTCCACATCGGGCAGCATGACGTCCAAGATAATCAAATCGTAAGAACCAGTCAGGGCCAAATGATGCCCGTCTAAGCCAGTGCGTACGAGGTCCACAACGAAGCCGGACTCAACTAGCCCTTGGCGTACATAATCACCGGTTTTGGTCTCGTCTTCGACCAACAGCAATTTCATGGGTTCGATCCTATAGGTCCATCCGCTATCACGACAAAAGAAGAGCGTGCTGCCGTCCATAGTAGGACTTTAGTGCGCTGGCGCTGACGGCAACATGACGTGAGAATTACAAAATTGTAATGACACGGCAGAAGCCGTCACGCGCAGAGCTGAGTTTGAACGGAAATGCCAGCATTTATAGGCAAATTACTGCCCGTACGGCATCCAAGTTGCTGCATGAGAGAAGTGGCACCGCATGACGGTGGCCACATGATGATCACACCTCAACCTCGTTGGAGATCGATATGCCTCATGAAAAGTTTCAATCATGCATAGACGCTTGTTATGCCTGCGCTACGGAGTGCGACCACTGCGCCGTTTCATGCCTGGGAGAACAGGACGTTAAAAGCATGGCGCGCTGCATAAAGCTGGACATGGATTGCGCACAAATTTGCCGCATGGCGGCCAGTTATATGGCTAGGGGAAGTGAATTCGCCCAAGCGCTTTGCCGTCTGTGCGCGGATGTTTGCCAAGCTTGCGGAGACGAATGCGCCAAACACCAAATGGACCACTGCCAGCGCTGCGCCGAAGCTTGCCGCAGATGTGCTGAAGAGTGCAGGCGGATGGCGCAGATGGCCTGAGCGGCCTAACAAGCAGGGCCCCTGCCCTCATGAATGGTGCGGGCAAACCAAAGATTGGGCTAGGGCGCATCACTGCACCTTGGCCTTTTTAAGCTATACGCGACGGACTGTAGCCCGCCTCGCGAATAGCTTGTTCTACTACGCCTGCATCACGAGCCCCTTCCACGCGTACGGCGTGTTCGGCCAGGTCAATCGAAATGATAGCTTCGGGTGCGGCGTCTTTGACAGCGGCAGTGACAGCGCCCACGCAGTGCCCACAGGTCATATCGTTTACTTCAAACTGAATCATTTTTTCCTCTCTTCGTTACTCATCAAACCCAATAACTGTAGGTTAAACATTCCCATAGTGGCAATGTCAACAGATACCGTGGTTTTTGCGGCCCGTTGTAAATAGAGAATGCTTTACCCCGCGCAAGGCGGTGCAATTAAAGCAATACGAGTGCTTTGTACATATAGCAACAAAGTTATTGCTTCCCTGAGCTCTTCTCCAAAGATGACAAAGATGTAATGCCCACGCCATCTTTCTGACAGCGACGGACCGTTACAGTGGGCTCGTCGCTAGATTGAGCTCCAGCGACGCAAGTACAAGGAGAGCCCACAATGAAATGCGATATGAAAGCGATGTTGAAAGGCGGCCTCGGACTGGCCGCGCTGATTGCAGTGGCGTACGCGGCCTTGCCTGTCGCGCGGGAGTGGATTGCTGCGGTGAGCCCATTCTTATTCTTTTTGATCTGTCCGCTGATGATGTTTTTCATGATGAAAGGCATGCAGTCGTGTCACAGCGATAACGGTTCAAAGAACGGTAGACCCACTCAAGCACCACTACCGGAAGGGACTAATGCCGGCGGGCACCCGCGTCCGCTGAACCGTAGTAAAGCGCCTTGATGCTTGAGCGGACAATGGGGACCAGACTCACGCGAATAGTCCTCCTAGCACTAGCGGCAATTGGCTTGGTCGCCATTCTTGCCTTCGTTTTCATCGGCATTATGATGTTTTGGATGATGAGTAGTTGAAGTGAAATCGATCCGTTTGATGACAGCCCTGCTCGTACTGTCACTGGCGTGGCTACCTGGTATTAGTCCAGCGGAATTCTCTGCAATACCGGCCAGCTCCACGAGTATTACGACCTCAGACTCTGCCTCCTCGACTCAGGGCCTCTTCGATTCTTTGCGTGATTGGTTTGGTGATGAGGGTGCTAACCAAGAGCTCTTGCCGCCAGACGAAGCGTTCAAAGTCTCGGTGAGGGCCCGCGACGCCGATACGCTGGTCGCAATGCTCACTGCAGCAGACGGCTATTATCTTTATCGGGACAGGATCGCGTTTGATCTTCAGGAGTCGTCCGACGCAGCGATCAAGAACGTCGTGCTACCTGAAGGTAAGGTCAAGGATGATCCCACCTTCGGACAGGTCCAGGTGTACTACGGGTCCGTCCAGATCCCAATTACGTTGAATCGCCTGTCTGGATCCCTTTCCGAGGCGCTGATTCTGCAAGCGTCCTATCAAGGCTGTAACGATCCTACCGGTGTCTGCTATCCACCGATAGAGAAGACGCTGTCCGTACCGCTTGTCGCGGCAGCTGGCGCAAGTTCCGGTTCTGGCGATGAGAGTCCCATGCCAGCGCAAGCGCGTAGCAGCGGCGTCCAGAGGGCAGCCGAGGCCCCGGTGTCGGAGACGAACCTCGTTCGAGATCTGTTCACCCAAGACAATGCGTGGGCGCTCGTTGCCGCCTTCTTTGGTTTTGGCTTGGTTCTGGCGTTTACGCCCTGCATGCTTCCCATGATTCCAATTCTGTCGGGAATGATTATTGGGCAAGGGCGCTCGATAAGCCGTCGTCATGCGTTTGGCCTTTCTTTGGTTTATGTGATGGCCATGGCCATCACCTATGCGCTCGCCGGTGTGGCCGCAGGATTAGCGGGCACAATGCTCTCGGCCTACCTGCAAAACCCATGGGTGCTGGGCAGTTTTGCCGCCGTCTTCGTGCTGCTTGCGCTTTCCATGTTCGGCTTTTATCAGCTGCAGATACCCGCTTCCATTCAGACCCGCCTAGCGGGCGCCGCAAACCGGTCTGCCGGCGGAAGGGTCTTGAGCGTATCGGTTATGGGTGTGTTGTCCGCCGTCATTGTCGGGCCATGCGTTGCGGCACCGCTGGCTGGGGCACTGCTTTACATTGGGCAGACAGGAGATATTGTGCTGGGTGGCTTGGCGCTTTTCTCGCTCGCCATAGGGATGGGAGTCCCGCTTCTGATTTTTGGCACCACAGCGGGCGCACTGTTGCCAAAAGCTGGTCCGTGGATGAAGTCCGTGCAGCACTTTTTTGGCGTCACGATGTTGGCTGTGGCCATCTACCTGATTTCCCCGGTCATACCTGCTGTCGTCCATATGAGCTTATGGGCGGTCTTGCTCATTATTTCCGCGATGTACCTGAGGGCATTGGATCCCCTGCCTGACGGCTCGCCTGGCTTTGTGCGTTTGGGCAAAGGGGTTGGGGTCATTGCACTCGTTTCGGGCCTTGCGTTGCTCATCGGCGTGCTGTCAGGCGGCCGCGATGTCCTGCAGCCCCTGGACGGTTTAAGAGGTCCAGATGCTGCAGCCGCGCAGAATATCGGCTCGCCCGAGCTGCAGTTTAAAAAAGTTGCGAGCCTTGCTGACCTCGAGTCCGAAGTCCAAGCGGCCGAAGGCCGCTACGTCATGCTCGATTTCTGGGCAGATTGGTGCATCTCATGCAAGGAAATGGAGCGTTTCACGTTTACAGACCCGCAGGTAAGGAAGCGCCTCAAAGACGTCGTGCTGCTTAAGGCCGATGTGACGGCAAACAACGCGGACCATCAGGCACTGCTCAAACGCTTTGAGCTGTTCGGCCCCCCAGGCATCGTCTTTTTCGATAGGCAGGGTATGGAGATCGATTACCAAGTCATCGGGTTTCAGGCGCCGAAGAAATTTTTGCGTTCATTGGATTCCGCAATACCTTTCTAATGGCCCGGGGTGCGATCCGGTCCATGGATTACAAAAAAGTAATGGAGCCGTCATTAGTGCGACAGCTCTACTTGATTAAAGTTAAGGAATGACGCCCTGTCGCTTCAATTGAACTGGCAGATGCCGTTTCTAATAACGACTTACTACAGGATTCTCCCCGCGTGAAACGCTCAACTACGTTAGCCGTTCCCTTCCCGGCCATACCTCGCCGCCGTTTTGTGCAAGGCCTTGTGGCCGGAGGCGTGTTGCTGGGCCTGTCGCCATTTGCCCGTGCCGCTGGAATGCAATCGGGCGGAACGAGTACTGGTTCCGCCGCTGTACTGACTGGGACCGAGTTCAACCTGGAGATCGGTGAATCACCTGTGAATTTCACTGGTAACCCTCGTATGGCGACGACAGTCAATGGCTCGCTGCCGGCGCCCACGTTGCGTTGGCGTGAGGGCGATACCATCACAATTCGCGTCAAGAACCGCCTGAACGAAACCACGTCAATCCATTGGCACGGCATCATCCTGCCGTTTCAGATGGACGGAGTGCCCGGGATCAGCTTTACGGGGATCCCGCCCGGCGACACGTTCACGTATCGGTTCAAAGTGCAGCAAAGCGGCACGTATTGGTATCACTCGCACTCCGGCATGCAGGAGGCCACAGGGGTCTATGGGGCGATCATTATCGACCCGGCACAAACTGACCCTATACGGGCCGATCGCGAGTATGTCGTCCAACTGTCAGACTGGACTGACGAGGATCCGATGCGGGTCCTGGCCAAGCTCAAGATGCAGGGCGACTACTACAACTACAACCAGCCCACGGCCGTCGATTTCTTTCAGGATGCCTCCCAGATGGGCCTGAAAGCGGCTATCGACAAGCGCAAGATGTGGAACGAGATGCGCATGAGCCCCACGGATTTGGCCGATCTGTCCGCGAACGTGCTGACCTACCTGATGAATGGTACGACGCCAGCGGGCAACTGGACGGGGCTATTTCGACCTGGAGAGCGGGTGCGGCTGCGCTTTATCAACGGCGCGGCTAATACTTTCTACGATGTACGCATCCCGGGCCTTCAGTTGACCGTCGTTCAAGCCGACGGGGTCAATGTGGAGCCCGTTACGGTGGACGAGTTCCGATTCGGGCCCGGGGAAACCTACGATGTATTGGTACAACCGAAGGACGACGCTTACACCGTTTATGCGCAAGCAATGGACCGCACGGGATATGCGTGCGGTACGCTAGCCACGCATGCTGGTCTCGAAGCGCCAGTACCGGCGCTTGACCCCGTGGAATGGTTGACCATGGCGGACATGATGGGCGCTATGGGCGGGGGCATGGCAGGAATGAGTCATGGCGCAGCCAGCCAATCGTCCGGTGGCATGAGCCATGGAGGCATGACCGGAATGGGCCACGGGAATATGGCTGGGATGAATCACGGCAGCATGCAAGGTATGAATCACGCAGGCATGTCAGGCATGGACCACGGCGCGATGTCTGCGGCCAGCGCCAGCCCTCAGGTGCGCCATGCCAGGACCGAGTACGGCGCAAGCACCGATATGCGGGTCGACATGCCTCGTACCAACCTAGACGACCCAGGCATCGGTCTGCGCAATAACGGCCGACGCGTGCTAACGCTGTCCGATTTGCACACCGTGGGCGGGCCAATGGATCCGCGCGGCGCAGAGCGTGAAATCGAGCTCCATTTGACCGGCAATATGGAGCGCTATACCTGGTCGTTCGATGGCGTCGAGTTCGGAAAATCAACCCCGGTTCATTTCCGTTATGGCGAACGGGTCAGAGTCATCTTGCACAACGACACCATGATGACGCACCCCATGCATCTGCACGGGATGTGGAGTGAGCTGGAAACGCCAGACGGCCAATTTCAGGCGCGACGCCACACGATACCCGTGCAGCCTGCTCAGCGTATCAGCTTTCTTGTGACTGCCGATGCGCTCGGACGCTGGGCGTGGCATTGCCATCTGATGTTGCATATGGATGCAGGGATGTTTCGCGAAGTGGTGGTGGCATGAAGACAATGAACGACACGTTAGGCATCCTGGTCATGAACAATCAATTGAAGAAGAAGTTTCTTGCGGCGACCATCGCTACAGTGGGAGTGATGCCCGTGCTTGCCTATGCGCAGACGCATGCGGGCCATGCCGGCCACACCTCTGAACCGCCAAAGGCCAGTGCACCGGCGACAGCTCCAGGCATGAATCACGGCTCCGTGAACATGTCCGATATGGATCATGGCTCAATGGGTATGCCAGGTATGGATCACGGTTCGATGGACATGTCCGGTATGGACCATGGTGCGGGGAAAGTCCCAGCACAAAGCCGTGAAGCCATGAAGATGCCTATGACGCAGGCTGACACGAGCGAAGATGCTTCCGCCATGCCGGGGATGATGCACGGCCAGTCGAGTTCTAATGCGCCGGCTTCTGCCCACGACATGAGCGCGATGGATCATGGCAGTGGCGAAATGGATCACGGCGATATGCAAATGCAAGGCGGATCGCCGCCGCAGGATGCCCGTGATCCGGACGCGTACTCCGATGGCTACGTCCGCAATGCCGGAAAATATGCATTGCCGCCGTCAGATGCGCTAGTCATGTCCGACATGCACAACTTCGGCTCCGTCAATTTTGACCGGTTGGAATACGTCAGGGCGCGCGGCGAGGAATGGGCGGCCTATGAAGGCGAGGCCTGGTATGGCAGCACCTACAACCGCGCCGTGATCAAGGCCGAAGGCGAAGTGGCGGGCGGTAAGCTGCAAGAGTCTGAGACGCAACTCCTGTGGCGCCATGCAGCTTCTACGTTTTGGGATACGGAACTGGGTTTTCGTTTCGATCATGGCCAAGGCGTGCCGAACCGGGAATGGTTGGCATTTGGCTTTAAAGGGTTAGCGCCTTACTGGTTTGAAGTCGATGCCACCGCCTATGTTGGCCCGAGCGGCCGCACCGCTTTGGCGCTGAAGGCCGAGTACGACATCCTGCTGACTCAGAAGCTGTACCTCCAACCAAGCGTCGAGGTGAATTTCTATGGCAAGGACGATGAACGCTGGGGCATTGGCAGCGGCTTGACAGACGGCACGGCGGGCTTGCGCCTCAAGTACGAAGTCACGCGTCAGTTTGTCCCGTACGTTGGCGTCGAATGGTCCAGCAAGTTTGGAAAAACGGCGGATTACGCGCGGGCAGCGGGCGACTCCAAGCAGGAAACCCGTTTTGTGGCCGGTTTGAGCTTTCGCTTCTGAAGTCGCCTTTCACCTTTTCACATGGGCGGCTTGAAAAGGCAGCCTGCTAAAGCAAATCTCAAGAGAGTATTGATATGAAAAAGACCCTTTCTATTCTGGCTTTGAGCGTACTTCCGACCCTCGCATTAGCTGCCGGCAGCCATGGCGGGGGGCATGGCGCACCGGCGCATGGCATGCCCGGTCACAATATGTCCACCATGTCGAATGCACCTTCGCCAACTGGTCAGCCTGGCGATCCGGCTAAAGTTACGCGCACGATTGAACTGACGATGGACGACACCATGCGGTTTACGCCTGGTGACATCCAGGTCCGCGCTGGCGAGACCGTTCGTTTCTTTATCAAGAATACGGGGAAAATCCCCCATGAAATGGTGATCGGGTCCATTGCCGATCTGAAGGCCCATGCGGCCGAAATGCAGAAAATGCCAGGGATGCAGCATGCGGAACCGAATATGATCACATTGGGCCCGGGTAAGATTGGCGGCTTGGTGTGGCAGTTCGACCAAGCGGGCACCGTCGATTTCGCTTGCCTCATTCCGGGTCACATGGAGGCCGGGATGGTCGGCAAGGTAAAGGTGAGCTGATCTATCACATGTCACAGAGAAAGTTGGTCTTTGGGGTGGTTGGCGTCGTCATAATCGGCGCCGCCGCTATCCTTTACAGCACGATTCGGCCATCTGGCCCGGCATTCATCGACCCTGCGGATCGGTCCCTTGTGATTCAGGGCAAGGCGATCTATGCGAACAATTGCGCAGCATGCCATGGCGAGTCGCTGCAAGGGCAGCCGAACTGGCGTGAACGCATGTCCAATGGCCGACTTCCGGCACCGCCGCACGACAAGGCCGGCCATACCTGGCACCATCCCGATGGGATGTTGGTCGATATGGTGAAAAACGGCTTGGTCCCTGGGAAGACAGCGCCTCCAGGCTATGTAAGCGACATGCCCGCGTATCGCGACATCCTCAGCGACCAAGAGATCATTGCGGTACTGGCTTATATCAAGAGCACCTGGCCTCCTAAGGTTTTGCAGGCGCAGAAAGAGGTCACTTTGCAACGACAGAACTAAGCTGCTTAATTGGTGCCTTTATCTTTATTCTGAAAAATTAAAGTTTTACATTTTCCGTGGAGCGGGTTTCATGAAATTATGGCTAGTCGCGGCGGCTTTGACTGCCGCATCGTCCTTTGCACAGGCTGCCGACACAGCTATCACCGTATATCAGGATCCCAATTGCGGCTGCTGCTCCGGCTGGGTTGAGCATATGCGGGATTCTGGCTTTGACGTTACGGCCATCAAGACGGCCGATATGGCTTCGGTCAAGCAAAGACTCGGTGTGCCATCGCAGCTCGGTTCGTGTCATACGGGTGTGGTCGTGGCTACCGGACAGATCGTAGAAGGACATGTGCCGGCCAATGCCGTCAGCAAGCTGCTGGCCGACTTCTCGGTGAAGGGGGTGTCGGCGCCTGGCATGCCGTTGAATGCGCCAGGCATGGGCGAGCTGGACGGCAATCTGGTTACTGTGAACTTTAACGGTAAACCGTTTTCCAGGGACTAAAGCGACTGAGAAAGGCGGACGAGCGTGAATGGCCGTGTTACCTACCGTGCCTTCACCCTTCGGACAAGGGTGTGCAGGCATAAAAACACTCATTTCGATGCCCGCTTTTATAAGGCCATTGAAGAGCACCTTCATTTCTGACTTTCTCTGGATGCCGCTCAATCATCACCAAAGCGCGGGCTGAGTTTTGAACGGCGCTGAAGCTCCGTGGCGGTGATCGCTTCTTAATCACCTCATACGAGCGTAGTCAACTGCTAAGGCAGAGTGATAACCGCACTTCAATGAGACAAAATCTTCGAGAGAAACTCCTGTGCGCGGGGGGAAAGTGCCTGCGTTTGCCCAAAAAAGTGATCCGTGCTGCAGTCTTCCACGATACGCCCCTGATCCATGAAAATAACGCGGTCGCTGACTTCTTTTGCAAAACCCATTTCGTGGCTGACACAGATCATGGTCATGCCTTCCCGAGCCAGTCCAACCATGACGTCGAGAACCTCGCCGACCATCTCCGGATCCAATGCGGAAGTCGGTTCGTCGAACAGCATGACGATGGGGTCCATTGCCAGAGCCCGGGCAATGGCTACGCGCTGTTGTTGGCCTCCGGAAAGCTGTCCCGGAAACTTATCAGCGTGATTGCGCAAGCCGACGCGGTCTAGAAGAGCCGTACCTCTTGCCTTGGCTTCCTCTACGCCTCGGCCCAGAACCTTCTCTTGTGCCAGCGTTAAGTTTTGCATGACCGTAATATGGGGGAACAGCTCAAAGTGCTGGAACACCATCCCAACGCGTGCCCGTAATGTAGAGAGATTGGTCGAGCGGTCGTGCACGGCTGTACCGTCGATGTATATTTCGCCTTGCTGAAGCGGCTCAAGCGCATTGATTGTTTTGATCAACGTTGATTTTCCTGAACCCGACGGCCCGCATACTACTACGACCTCACCTTTTGCCACACTGGTGCTACATTGATCCAGGACTTTGAATTCGCCATACCACTTCGAGACGTCGTTTAGCTTTATCATGTTTCAAACCTTGTAAAGCAGCGACTATGAAGCCGCCTGTTTCTTCTTCAATATATTGACCAGCCAAACGCCAGATTAGCAGAGAGCCAGGTAGGTCACGGCAACAAATAAGTACATCTCTACCAACGTGCCATCTCGATGTGCGACTTTGGTGGCGGCGCCGAGGAAATCATTCAGGCTGATGACGTAAACGAGCGAAGTGTCCTTGAGTAGGGCAATAGTCTGGTTGATCAATGAAGGCGTCATATTGTGGAACGCCTGTGGCAGAACGACGTGCCGGAGCGCTTGCCAGCGAGTCAGCCCCAATGCTGTTGCGGCCTGCATCTGCCCACTGCGCACGCTGCTGATGCCGGCCCGAACAATTTCGCAATAATAGGCTGCTTCGGCTAGAACGAATGCAGACAGCGCCGCGTAGATCGGGCCGACTCCCGCATAGGGGTTTCCCGTGACTGCCCGCAAGACGAACGGGACCAGAAAGAAGAACCAAAAAATGGTGAGAATAAGCGGGATCGCACGAAACAAATTGACATAGAACGCTGCCGCGAGAGAGACCCATCGTGGGCCGAACAAGCGGGCAAGCGCCAGGACTACCCCTAGAGCAATCCCGAGCGTCATGCCCACGCCCACCAGTAGAGCAGTCGTTGCCATGCCGTCCAATATGAACGGCCATCCTCGTACGAGCGTCCCCCAATCGAAAGAATAGTCCATTTGCTTAGGCTCCCCAATAGCCGGGAATACGCGTGGATTTCTCGATACGTCGCATAAACCAGATGACCGAAAAGGTGACGAGCGTGTAGATGACGGTTGCGGCTATATACGCTTCAAACGGCTGCGAGCTGAAATCCCCGATCTGCCGCGTTTGGCCGGTGAGCTCCATGAAACCTATGGTCAAAGCGACCGAGGAGTTCTTGAACACATTCAGGAAGTCTGAGGTAAGCGGCGGCATGATGATGCGAAATGCCTGAGGCAGAATGACATAACGATACGAGCGAGACCCCGAAAGTCCGAGAGCCGAAGCCGCCTGTTTCTGGCCGGTGCTTACCGCTTGTATTCCTGAACGAATGACTTCTGCAGCTTTAGCTGCCGTATAGAGCGACAGGGCGATAAGAACAGTTAGGAACTGTCCTAATGTGGGGTCCATCCGCTTGATCGCGGTGCCCCATTCGCTCGGCAGCAATTCCGGGACAACGTAGAACCAAAGGAACACTTGCACCAGTAGTGGGGTATTGCGAAAGCAATGCACGAATACTGCCGCTGGCAAGCTTAGCCAGCGAACCGGCAGCGTGCGTGCAATGCCCAAGGCGGTACCCAGACTTAATGCCAGTACCCATGAGAGCAGCGATAAAAGGACAGTGCGGCCCAGCCCCTGCAAGATCAATTCCCAGTAATACCCTTCGCCGGTAAGCGAAGGCTTGAAATAGATCAGAAAGTCCCATGAGTACTGCATTGCTTTACAACACCTTGTCGTTCGGGTTAGCGAACAGGTCCTGGATCACGGGCGACATCGGTGCGTTGATGTTGAACCCGCCACGCACCTTGATCGGGCTAGTGAAGTATTTGTTATAGAGCTTCGTCATCTGTCCGGCGCTCATCATTCCGGTAATCACGCCATCGACCAATTCCTTGAACTCGGTGTCGCCCTTGCGAAGCATGCAAGCGTAGGCTTCGGGTTGCAGCACGTCTCCGACTACATTCCACTTCTTGGGGTCGGGCGACCGGGCGATCAGACTGTACAGAACCATGTCGTCCATCATGGCAGCGTCAGCTCTGCCCGTATCCACAGTCATAAATGTGTTGTCGATATCCTTGCTGAGCACAATACTCACGTTCAACTTTCTGTCGTCATTGAGCTTGCGCAGCAGGCGCTCCGCGGTTGTTCCTGCGCTGACGACGACGTTCTTACCTGCAAGATCGCCCCAGTTCTTGATGGACGAGTTGGCAGGAACCAGCATGCGCGTGCCCACAATGAAGAACGACGTAGAAAAACTTACTTGGTTTTCGCGCTCACGGTTGTGTGTCGTCGAACTGCACTCGAGGTCTACTGTTTGATTGGCGACAAGTGGAATGCGCGTTTGAGGTGTGACTTCCATTGGACGTACTTGAACATCTTCCCGTTTCACTGCCTCTTTCACCTTATCGGCTACACGTTGCGTGATCTCCCAAGCAAACCCGCTCTGCTCGTTATTGTCATCCAGATAATTGAAAGGGATCGATGCGGCACGGGTTCCTACTGTAAACGTCCCTGTCTGTTCAACCTTCTTCAGTGTGGTGGCTCCGTCCTGGGCCTGGGCGGGGGCAGTCATTGAGAATGCAATGACTGCGGCGGGAATGAAGGTCCATAGGCGTTTCATTTTCTTGTCTCCTTAGAGTTGGAAGGGCGACCGCATCACTGTGGGTGCGATCAGTCAGAATTATTCAGCCTCGCGCCTTGCGTTATCAGTACGAGCCGATTCGAACGCTTTCAGCGACTGGTCTAGCTCGGCAACCAGGGTGCTGTAGTCTTCCAGGCCGATGGCAAAGCGAATGACGGGTGCCTGGAGGCTCGGAAACAGGCGGCTGGTTTGATGTTGTGCGGGATAAAAGGCCGCAAGACTATGAAGGCCGCCATAACTAGCCCCAATGGCAATGTGGCTAAACGAGCGGAACATAGCGCGAAAGGCATCCAGAGGAGCCTGCTGCAATACTAGGGAAAACAGGCTGCCGCTGCCGCTAAATTGGTCCCGCCACAAGGTATGCGTTTTGAAGGTGCTTAGCGCGGGATGGAGCACTGCGCGAACCATGGGATGCCGCTGCAAATGCTCCGCAAGGCGTAGCGCCTTGGCTGATTGAGCCTCGAGACGCAAGGCCATGGTGTCTAGCCCGCGCTGAACGAGGAAGCAGTCTTCTGCACTGACCGCCTGGCCCATGGTCGCCTGCAGAGCGCGCAGCGCAGTGTGTAGCGCAATATCGTTCGTGCTAACGGAGCCCATTAGCAAGTCGGAGTGTCCACCCATGTGCTTGGAGCATGCCTGGATGCATAGGTCCACACCAAGCGCTAAGGGTGAGAAATACAAAGGGCTTGCCCAGCTGTTGTCGATTGCGGTCTGTACACCGCGCAAGCGGGCCTGCGAAACAATGGCGGGCACGTCCTGCACCTCCATGGTGACAGTGCCGGGTGACTCTAGCCATATCAGGCGCGTATTGGGTCGAATGAAGTCCGCAATGCCAGGCCCTATGCAGGGATCGTAGCGTTCCACCTCCACGCCCATGCGCGAAAGGTGTCTCGCGAAATCGTGTGCTGGGCCGTAGGCGGAATCGGTAATAAGAAGATGGTCCCCGGCTTTCAACATGGCGAGCATGACAAGACTTATCGCAGCCTGCCCTGAAGGTAGCACCACGCAGTGGTTTGCCTTGTCCAACGCAGCGATGCGCGCCTCCAGTTCACGGTGAGTCGGCGTGCCGGTAGTCCCGTAGGTAAAGCCATCTGGCAATCGCGATTTTCGCTCCACAAACTCATCCAAGCTCGAGAATGTAATCGTTGACGCCCTCCAGACAGCGGGCGACAGGCTCGAGAAACGAGTGGGATATTTGTCTTGAACGACTAGGGGAGCGGCTGCAGCAGTTTTCATAAATCGAAGTATAGTGTTGTAGCTATAAAAAATAGCGGCTGTCTTGTTATTGGTCTAGAAGAAGAGGTTATATGCTATTGAGGGAAATCGAGGTCTTCCGGACTGTCATGACTTCGGGTACGACAAGCAAGGCGGCCAAGCTAATGGGCGTGTCACAGCCCGCAATCAGTCAGGCATTGCGGCGCCTAGAGCAGCATGCCGGAATAGCGCTCTTCCTCAGGATGCGGGGCCGGTTGCAACCCACACCGGCGGCCCACGCCTTGTTGACTGAAGTGGATCGATGCTTTGTTGGGCTAGATGTGATCGAGCACCGCTTACGCAGCTTGCGTCAGTTCTCTGGGGGCCGCTTAAACGTCGCCAGCTTGCCCGCCTTGGGCGTAGGCTTTCTGCCACGAGTCCTGCGCAATATGGAACTGCTGACGGAGCAGCGTACCGTGTCTTTGCAGATCATGAGCTCGCGGGAGGTCCGCGAGCGACTCCTGTCGGGCCAGTGCGACCTAGGGCTTATGGCGGACGAAGTATCGACCATTGGGTTGGAACACTCGATCTTCAGCCGGTTGCATGCGGTTGTCGCCATACCCGCCTCACATCCGCTTTCGTCCAAGTCGGTGGTCAAGCCGGCGGATTTGAACGGTCAACCCTTTATTGCACTTAATCCCGAGGACACCTCTCGTCGTCAGCTGCAGAACGTGCTGGATAGGTACGCGGTCGTCCCGTCTGTCGTTGTCGAAACACCTTACTCCGTCAGCGTATGCGAACTTGTGCAGCAGGGCATGGGGCTTGGTTTGGTAAATCCGGTAACGGCTTTGGACTACGCCCACCGCGGTATTGTGCTTCGTCCTTTTTCCGAACAGCTGGTATTCACCGGAATCCTGGCCTTTCCGGCTGGAATGCAGCTCACAACGTTCATGCAAACGTTTCTGGCTGCGATGCGTACCCAGCTCGAAATGGATATGAAGGCGCTGGCTGCACTGATGTCTTGAGCAAGCAAAGAGCTCAATTTGATATTTCGCCGTTTCCGTCACACACCACCACCTTTAAGCGGTTGGCAAAGAGGTATGCATGGTGCCGCTTTGCATGTCGAGAGTCGACGGCGAGCCATATCTATTCGACGTGAATCCTCGCACAGTTCGCGCAGCTAAGCAGTGCATTGCTAATCGTGGCTCGCTCAGTGCAGGTGAGACCGTTCGTTTCTGTATCAAGAAACTAGGGATAATCTCGCAGGAAATGGTGATCGGATCCATTGCTGATCTTGAGGCTCATGTCGCCAACGTGCAAAAAACGCGGGGGATACAGCATACGGAACCGACTATGAACACGTTGGCCCTGTGCCGCTTACTTGTGTGCCTTTGCCCCGGGTATCCGCAGAGATGCCGACACGAGGAGGGCGAAAATGCACACCTATTTCTCAAGGTCATTGATAAGCGCCTTCATCTCTTCAATTTCCCTGCGCTGTGATTCGATGATTTGACCGGCCAGCTCATGAACGCGAGGATCCGATAGGTCCGCCCGTTCGCTGGTCAGAATTGCGATGGAATGATGCGGAATCATCGCCTTCATCCAGGAAACATCGTCGATGGTTGACTGGCTACGCACAAGCCAGAGTGCAAGCGCGAATGCAATCGCGCTGCAGACAAAAATTCCAACATTGACCCGATGATTTCGATGCATGTTGAGCATGAAGGCCAGCATGATGATCGCCATCGCGGCACCCATCATGAATGCCATATACGCGCGCGTTTCACTGAAAAAGACGTCGGCCAGCTCATACGTATTTAGATACATAAGACCGAACATAGCGATCGTTGAGGTACCTATCATGGCGGCAAATCGAAGGTATTGGCGCATGACTCATCTCCTGTTTTACGTAAAGATTGCTATTTCTCAAAACACGTCAGCTCTGGCTACTGGCTAAGTTCAAGTGCCACCGACCCACGCGACGAGTTGCACTTCAGGTAGATTTTCGAAGCCTAAGGGCATTGAAAACGACCGATGCTGAGCTTAGGCTCATCGCGAGTGCAGCGAACATGGGCGAGAGCAAAAGGCCCACAAACGGATACAAGACGCCCGCAGCCAGGGGCACGCCCAGAGCGTTGTAAATGAATGCGAAGCCCAGGTTTTGCTTCATATTGGCGATTGTTTTGTCCGACAGGTGGCGTGCAATGGAGATGCCTCGCAAGTCTCCCTTGACTAGGGTGACCTGCGCGCTGTTCATCGCCACGTCCGTGCCGGTACCCATCGCAATCCCGACATCCGCTTTGGCTAGGGCAGGTGCGTCATTAATGCCGTCGCCGGCCATCGCAACAACTCGGCCTTCTGCTTGAAGTTTGCTGACCAAATCCAGCTTGTCGGCCGGCTTCACTTCACCGTGAACCTCGTCAATTCCTAATTGCTGTGCCACAGCTTTAGCCGTCGAAATGCCGTCGCCTGTTGCCATGATGACGCGGATCCCAGCCGCCTTGAGATCCTTCACGGCTTCCGGTGTGCTTTTCTTGATTGGATCAGAGACGGCCAGCAAGCCTATTAATTGACCGTCTGTTGACAAATACATGACGCTTGCACCCTTGGTGCGCAACGATTCGGCGGTACTGGCCATGATCGTAACGTTAACGTTTTCTTGGTCCATGAGAGCGGTGTTGCCGAGGGCGAGGTGCTTACCGTCGACCTGGCCCCGCACCCCAATACCGCTACCCGATTCGAACTCGTTGACGGCACTGAGGCTTAAGCCTTGCTCACGCGCTGCGCTAACAATGGCGTCTGCTAGCGGATGTTCACTGCCTTGATCAAGGCTAGCCGCCAGACGCAGCACTTCGGCAGCCTCTGTGTCGCCTGCCGGAATGGCCTGCTCGAACGCAGGGCGGCCTTCCGTCAAGGTGCCGGTCTTATCGACGATAAGGACATCGACTTTACGTAGGTTCTCGATGGCTGCTGCATCGCGAAACAGCACGCCCTGGGTGGCGCCACGGCCGGTTGCCACCATAATGGACATGGGCGTGGCCAAGCCCAGGGCACATGGGCAGGCGATGATCAGTACAGCTACGGCGTTAATCAGGCCATATACCCAGCTCGGTTGCGGCCCAAAAGTACCCCAAACAAAAAACGTGATGATGGCGATGACGACGACTGCCATCACAAAATAACCAGCCACTTGATCTGCCATGCGTTGCATCGGTGCGCGGGAGCGCTGCGCTTGTGCGACGAGCTGCACGATCTGCGAAAGCACGGTCGCTGAGCCGACCTTTTCAGCTCTAATTATTAGCGAGCCGGATGTGTTCATCGTCGCGCCAATCACTTTGTCACCAGCGCGCTTGCTCACCGGCAGAGGTTCGCCCGTGAGCATGGATTCATCCAGCGAACTCGCACCATCTTCGACGACGCCATCAACGGGGACCTTCTCCCCGGGACGCACGCGCAAGCGATCGCCTTCATGCACGTGCGTCAGGGGTACATCTTCTTCTGATCCATCCGCGTTGATCCGGCGGGCTGTTTTGGGTGCGAGTCCCAGCAGTGATTTGATGGCAGCTGACGTCTGCGAACGCGCCCGCAGTTCCAGGATCTGGCCAAACAGGGTCAAGGAAATGATGACCACTGCGGCTTCAAAGTAAACAGCCACACGCCCCATGGACATGAACGTTTCGGGAAAAACGTCCGGTACGATTGTCGCCACTACGCTGTAGACAAACGCGGCGCCTGTACCCAGGCCAATGAGCGTCCACATATTGGGGCTACTGTTGATAACGGATTGCCAGCCGCGTACGAAGAAGGGCTGGCCGGCCCATAGCACCACGGGTATAGATAACACGAGTTCGATCCATGTCTGGGCGCTCATGCTGAACCAGCCAAGCTGCGGGCCGAACATGGCCAGCACGGTCACAATGACCGTAAAGGGCAGCGTCCACCAGAATCGCCGAGAGAAATCTTTCAGTTCGGGATTGTCGTCTTCCAGGCTGGGCATCAGTGGCTCGAGCGCCATGCCACACTTCGGACAGTTTCCTGGACGATCCTGTCGAATCTCAGGGTGCATCGGACAGGTATAAATTGTGCCAGGAGCTACCTGCTCGAAAGCTGCTTCGTTCTTGTTTTTCTGACCGGTGAATTTTTTGGGATCACGCTTGAACGTTTCCGAGCACTTGGTGCTACAAAAATAGAAACGCTTGCCTTCATGCTGAACCTGATTTACGGAGTCTTTCGTCACTGGCATACCGCACACAGGATCGGTTAGTTGCAAGCTGGAGGCGGGCTGCGTCACGTTGTGGTTGTGAGGTTCAGACTTGTTGTGCGCCATGGCGATAAAAACCTTCCAAGAGTGTGAGCGCAAGTTCAGCCCGTGTACGGCCAGATGCTTTTAGCGCCAGGGAAATTGGGGTCAAATTCCATCATGCCACATACCAACACGTGATCAGACGTTAATTCGGGGCTTGGCGCATTACATTTTTGTCATGTAACACCTAATCGCAGCGCGAGCGCCGCGAGGGTAATAAGCAATACGGGCAAAGTGAGCACGATGCCTACTCGGAAGTAATATCCCCACGTAATGGTCATCCCCTTGCGTGCCAGGACATGCAGCCACAGGAGCGTAGCCAAGCTGCCGATAGGCGTGATCTTGGGGCCCAGGTCGCTGCCAATGACATTGGCATAGATCATGGCTTCTTTAACCACGCCCGTTGCCTGACTGGCGTCAATCGAAAGCGCCCCGACCAGAACGGTAGGCATGTTATTCATAATGGACGAGAGTAGGGCGGTGAGCACGCCGGTGCCCAAGGTGGCAGCCCATAAACCGTGGCTGGCCAGATAGTCGAGCAGATTAGCGATCATTTCCGTCAGCCCCGCATTGCGCAGCCCATAGACGACCAAATACATGCCCAGAGAGAATATTACGATAGGCCAAGGCGCTTCGCGCACGACTTTGCGTGTGCTGATTTTGTGCCCGCGTCCCGCGACGATAAGCAGCGTGATTGCACCCAAAGCTGCAATGGCACTGACTGGCACGCCAAATTCTTCAAGGGTGAAAAAACTGATCAACAACAACCCTAGTACGATCCAGCCGGCGCGAAATGTCGCCAGATCGCGAATCGCCGTTTTCGGTTCTTTGAGCTGGCTGTCGTCGTAGCGAACCGGAATACTGCGGTAGAAATACAGCAACAGAACCAGCAGGGTGGCGGCAACGGACACAACGTTGACGGGCACCATGACCGCGGCATATCGCGCAAAACTAATATCGAAAAAATCAGCGGAAACAATATTGACCAGGTTGGACACGATGAGTGGCAGACTGGCCGTGTCGGCAATAAAGCCCGCCGCCATGACAAAAGCCAGTGTGGCTGCAGGGCTAAATCCTAACGCCAACAGCATGGCCATGACGATGGGTGTCAAAATCAAGGCGGCGCCGTCATTGGCGAAGAACGCAGATACCGCAGCCCCAAGCAACACGATCAGTGCGAATAATCGCCGGCCATGCCCACCGCCCCACCTGGCGACATGCAGTGCTGTCCATTCAAAAAAGCCCGCTTCGTCCAATAACAGACTGATAATGATGATTGCCACGAACGTGCCGGTCGCGTTCCAGACAATCTGCCAGACCACGGGTATGTCGCTGAAGCTCACTACGCCGAAAGCCAGCGCAAGTGCTGCGCCGATCAAAGCGCTCCAACCAATGTTCAAGCCGCGCGGCTGCCAAATAACCAGGACAATGGTGACAATAAAAATTAATAGTGCAGCAAGCACGTTGTATCTCTCTTTACGACAAACGGGAAGGCGCCCTCGGCAAAGGGCATTGGAGATGAGAACGTCAATTCAAAAACGCAATGATGCATCAAGGGAAAAGATCGCCAATACGATCGAGTTCGGCTTTCAGGCGGGTCGGGTCATTCTTCAAATCAGTGAGCGACAACGCCAAGAATGCCTCAATGCGCGTTCGTAAAATGCGGTATGCAGCATCGAACGCCGCGTCAATTTCGTCGTCGGTGCCCGTGGCGTGGGCAGGATCCTCAACGCCCCAATGTGTGCGTATGGCTGGCCCCAGGTACGCGGGGCAGGTTTCGCCTGCGGCGCTGGCACAAACGGTAACGACCACATCGGGCGTGTGCGGCAGGTTATCCCAGGCTTTACTGAAGTAACCATCAACTGAAATGCCTTCACGCGCGAGCAGCGCCAATGACCTGGGGTGAACCTGGCCCGTAGGATGGCTGCCGGCGCTCATGGCCTCCCAGCCTGTAGGCGCAAGGTGATTGAAAGTGGCTTCAGCCAGGATAGAGCGGCACGAGTTACCCGTGCACAGGAAAAGGACGTTCATATATGCGATACACAAGAGATGGGAAGGGCGATCCTGGCAACAGATTCAGATCCGCAAAAGGGCTCGCGCCGAACCTGTCCGAGCGCATATTGGTTAAGAAGCTGTGGTGCTCGCTAGTGTTGCGCGATCGCCCAGTGTGTCGAGTTCGCGTTTGATTGCCGCTTTGTCCAGCGTGGCCAATGGCAGGCTATTGAAAATCTTGATGCGGGTTGCGATCTGGCGAAAAACCTTATCAAACTTCCCTCGCTGTTCTTCAGCGGTTCCCGTACTGGCCGATGGATCTTCAAAGCCCCAGTGTGCGGTGATCGGTTGGCCAGGCCACAATGGACATTCTTCACCCGCTGCGCTATCGCAGAGGGTGACCACAAAGTCCATTTGTGGGGCTCCTGGTCGGGCGAACTCATCCCAGCTTTTGCTGCGCAAGCCATCGACCGACAGACGCGTTGCTTGAAGAATGTCGAGAGCAATCGGATTCACGTGCGGGCCGGGGCGGCTTCCGGCGCTGAATGCCTTAAAACGATCATGGCCGAAAGAATTGAGTAGCACTTCGGCCATGATGCTGCGCGCTGAATTCCCTGTACAAAGAAACAGGGTGTTATAAACTTTATCTGACATAGTGCAAAATGTCCTCTGTTGTGTGTTGCTGGTTCAATGGCCAGTCCATGAGAGTGGTCAAGCGCGCGTTTTCTGGGTCACGGCACAGGCATCGAGACTTACGGGCGAGCACGGGTTTCCGCCACAGCAGTTTTCGGTGAGATAGGTCAGAAGAGAATTCATGGCTTCGTATTCGGCTGAATAAAATACAAAACGTCCTTCTTGTCGCGACGACAACAGCCCCGCGTTCACCAGTTCTTTTAGGTGAAAAGAAAGCGAGGAGGGCGCAATCCCTACCAATTCTGACAGCTGCCCGGCCGGTAGGCCGGCTGGGCCGGCTTGCACCAAGTAGCGATAGGCTTCCAGGCGGGACTCGTGGGCGATGGCGGCCAGTGCGCGGACTATACTTTTCGTTTCCATTGATCAATAATACTAGAAACGTTAAAATAATGGAACCACTATGAGCGATATCACGATCTACCACAATCCCGACTGCGGCACCTCGCGCAACACGCTGGACTTGATCCGCAATGCCGGTATAGAGCTCACCGTAATTGAGTACTTGAAAACGCCACCCTCCCGTGAGGCGCTCGCCGATCTAATTCAACGTGCCGGGTTAACGGTGCGCCAGGCGCTACGTGAAAAAGGCACTCCATTTATGGAACTGGGCCTGGATAATACGGCACTCACGGATGCCCAGTTGCTCGAGGCGATGCAAGAGCATCCCATTTTGATGAACCGACCTTTCGTTGTTACACCCTTAGGGGTACGCCTGTGCCGGCCTTCGGAGATGGTTCTCGATATTCTTCCTCAAGCCCAGCAGGGGCCCTTTACCAAAGAGGACGGGGAAGTTGTCATCGATGAGCGCGGCCAACGCGTGCGTTAACGATACTCCGCCCTCCAACGCGACTCAGCGCGTCTTTTTTTGTTAGTTTGAGAATATTGATGACCAGCTATTCTTCACCCGCCGATTTGACCTTGCCAATAGTCGACGAGACCCTATTGGATACACCCACTCATGACAAACTTTCCTTGTCGGTTGGGGCAACGCATCCGCCCCGTATTCTTCTACTGTACGGTTCGCTACGTGAGCGCTCATACAGCCGCCTCCTTACCGAAGAAGCGGCGCGCATCCTGACGCGCTTGGGCGCCGAAACAAGAATTTTTAATCCACAGGGTCTTCCGCTGCCCGATAGCGTTCCTGCCGATCATCCTAAAGTCATTGAGTTGCGGGAACTATCGAATTGGTCCGAAGGGCAGGTCTGGTGTAGCCCCGAACGACATGGCACCTTAACAGGGGTGTTCAAGAGCCAAATCGATTGGCTGCCTCTGGAGGTGGGAAGCGTGCGACCGACGCAAGGCCGTACCCTCGCTGTCATGCAGGTCAGCGGCGGCTCCCAATCCTTTAACGCGGTCAACGCGCTGCGCGTACTTGGCCGTTGGATGCGCATGGTGACCATCCCTAACCAGTCATCGGTGGCGAAGGCCTACCAGGAGTTCGACGAGGACGGACGGATGAAACCTTCGGCCTACTACGACCGTGTCGTCGACGTGATGGAAGAACTTGTTAAATTCACCTTGCTGGTCCGGGATCGCAGCGATTACTTGACAGACCGCTACAGCGAGCGAAAGGGAGTGGCGGCCGAGGTCGCCCGCTTGGCGGAGCGCGCCATGGAGCACGAGGCAGAAAGCACAGGAAGCTAAACGGCAACGGAGCACGGTCTTCGGACCGTGCTTTGGATATTGACGTATGGTGCGAGTAGGCCATGGTTTGATGCTTGTATCTGCCCGGAATTTCAGAGCAACGCTATTACGGGGCTTCGTGTTGACGTTCGGTCATCCGCATAATATGCACGTAATTTAGTATGGCGGAGCTAAACAGAGGTATGCAAATCAAGAGAGAGTTAGTCGAAAAGCACCAAGTCGGCATCTATTTGGGCTCGGTTGTCTTAGCTGTTTTAGTGGTTTCATTAGTGCCTGGCACCACGGCACTCGGATATGGCATCAATCCCGCGCTCGCTGTTATGTTGTTTGTAACATTCCTGCAAGTGCCATTAGCCGATCTTGGGCGAGCATTCGGTCGTGGTCGGTTTCTCGCTGCATTACTCACCACGAACTTTGTGGCTATTCCGCTTTTGATTGCTGTAGTCGTGCAACTCCTGCCGCCCGACCCTCTGGTGCGATTAGGGGTTCTGTTGGTGTTGCTGACGCCGTGCATCGACTACGTAGTAACGTTCTCGCACTTGGGGCGAGCTGATGCTCGCCTGCTATTGGCGGCAACTCCCACGCTCTTGGTTGTGCAGATGTTGTTGCTACCAGTCTATCTGGGACTGTTCCTCGGGAATGATGCAGCAACCCTTGTCCAGCCCGGCCCCTTCGTCCATGCCTTTGTCTGGTTAATTGCTGCTCCGCTCGCCCTGGCCGGCGCCATGCAGCTGTGGGCAGCTCGAAGCCACAGTGGTAAAAGAGCATCCGCGGCACTTGGGTTTTTGCCCGTACCAGCGACCGCCGTCGTCTTGTTCATTGTCGTGTTGGCTGTCCTGGCGCAGCTCGGGCCAGCCACCGATGCGGCCTTGGGCGTGATCCCGTTTTATATCCTCTTTGCCATGATTGCTCCATTCATCGGATGGAGTGTCGGCCGGTTATTTCGCCTTGATCCCGCCGCCGGACGGGCCGTCGCTTTCAGTGCCGGAACGCGTAATTCTCTGGTCGTGTTGCCGCTTGCCCTCGCTGTGCCTGGGGCCATCCCCGTCCTGCCGGCAATCATCGTCACGCAAACCTTGGTCGAGTTAATTAGTGAACTGGTCTACGTACGTTTGATTGCAAAGCTCGGCGGCACCGTTCGTACTGCGCCGCAAGCCTCCAAGTAAACAAGAGGCCCTGCACGCTTACCTACTTTATTAAAGCTTTAGGTCAACAAAGCAAGGAGCGCTCACACCGCTGTGCGTCCTTGCTGCGCCGCTACCGCATGGCTTCGTATACCCGACTATCATTTCGGAAATATGACAATAAAGTAATCCGCGTGTTTTCTGGTTCGTCACCTCACTAGGGCAGCTTCTCCGCATGGCAAGATCGATCGGAAAGGGCACGCAATATCCCGCATGAACTGGTCGGTGCCGTGCTCGCGCATTTTTGGCGCAAAACCACCAGATGCCCCTTTAATTGCATCAACTCGTCGACGCGCACCTCCACCGCGTGGATGTGCTCATCAAGCAAGGCATTCACGTCGCCACAATCCTCAGTAGGCGTATCGCGGTACCGAAGCAAAGTTCGAACTTCGTCCAACGCCATGTCGAGCGTACGGCAGTGCCGGATGAATCGTAAGCGTTCAATGTGTTCCTCGCCATACAAACGATAATTGCCATCGCTTCGAGAAGGCTCGGGCAGCAAGCCCTCCTTTTCGTAGTACCGGATGGTTTCAACCGTTGATTCTGTACGTTTGGCAAGCTCACCGATCTTCATTGGCATGACGGCCTCTATTGTTTATAACACTCGAGTGACTATAGGCTTGTGCGATCAAGAAATCAAGATCTGACCTGTTGCGGGGTGAAATCAAAGCGCTTGACTCTGAAGCCGCTAGAGGCTTTCTAATACCTGCATTCAAAGGAGAAATTCTCATGCAGTTTCATATCGAAGCCATGACATGTGGCGGTTGCGCCGGCAATGTCGTCAAAGCCATCCACTCAGTCGATCCGAAGGCGGAGGTCGCCACCGATCCGCCCACGCGCAGCGTGCAAGTCACCTCGTCAGCGACAAGAATGCAGCTTGAAACCGCCTTGTGCCAGGCGGGTTACCCACCCCGCGGCAGCGATGCCCCAGTCGCTAAAAGCGCGGCTTCCGCTCCCGCCCAGGAAGTGCCTCCAGGCGTCTCCATGCAAGTAGAGGGAATGGACTGCGCAAGCTGCGTCGGCAAGATTGAAACGGCGCTGGCACGCATGCCCGGCGTTTCTGATATCCGGCTGAACTTCGCCACAGAGAGGCTCGAACTGACGCTGGCGCCCGAATCGCCCACCCAGCTTGGTGACATCAAAAAAACCATTAAGAGCTTGGGCTTTGGCGTATCCGCCAGTACCGACCAAAGCGCTACGCCAGGCATCGGCACGGACGATCAAGCCGCCGCACCCCAGCTGCGTTGGTGGCAAACTAGAAAGGGCAAGCAGGTCGTGGGCCTTGGCATTCTGATGGCCACCGCCTACGCTATCGCGCAATTTTTCCCAAATTACGGAGCCTGGGTGTTTGCTGCAGCCGTGATTGTCGGCGTCTTTCCCTTTGCCCGCAAAGCGCTCGCGCTGGCCAAGTCTGGCTCGCCCTTTTCGATCGAAACGCTAATGTCCGTGGCCGCGCTTGGCGCCCTGGTCATTGGCGAGGCCGAAGAGGCAGCGGCCGTCGTATTTTTATTTTCGGTCGGTGAGTTGCTGGAGAGCGTCGCTGCCGGCCATGCTCGCGCTGGCATCAGGGCCTTGGCATCACTGGTTCCGAAAACGGCGGTTTTAATCGATCCACAAGGTGGGCAACGCGAGGTCCTCGCGGCCTCGTTGGACGTGAACGACCATGTGCTCGTGCGCCCCGGGGACCGGGTGTCCGCCGATGGCGTGATTATCCAAGGCGCGTCCAGCCTTGACGAGTCGCCCATCACAGGCGAGTCCATACCTCTTGCGAAGACGGCAGGCGATAATGTATTCGCTGGCTCCATCAACATTGATGGAGTGCTCCAGATTCGCGTGGAAAAGGCCGCCGCCGACAACACGATTTCGCGCATTATCCATCTGGTTGAACAGGCACAGGCCTCTAAGGCACCCACCGCCCGTTTCATTGAGCAGTTCAGTCGTTACTACACGCCGGCCGTGATGGCTATTGCCGCGCTGATCGTGCTTGTTCCGCCGCTGGCGATGGGGGCTGACTGGGAAACGTGGCTTTATCGTGGTCTGGCGCTGTTGCTGATCGCCTGCCCCTGCGCACTCGTGCTGTCTACGCCGGCGGCTATTGCCTCAGGCTTGGCTGTCGGGACGCGCCGCGGGCTACTCATCAAGGGCGGCAATGCCTTAGAAACCATTGGTCGGGTGAGTACGATCGCGTTTGACAAGACAGGCACCTTGACCGAGGGCAAGCCCCGCGTCACTGACGTGGTTGCCTTTACATCAGGGCGCGAGGACGAGATTTTAGCGCTCGCCGCAAGCGTAGAATCCGGTTCGAATCACCCGCTAGCCAAAGCCATTGTGAGCCATGCCGAGGCCGCTAACAGCCTTATCCCCGCTGCCTCGCATGCCTACGCCACCGCAGGTAAAGCCGTACATGCAAGCGTAGCTGGCCGCCAGTTGGCCATTGGGTCGCCGATTTACACCGCGCAAGCAGCAACCCTGACAGAAGGACAACGCGCACGCATCGAAGCGCTGCAACATGACGGAAAAACCGTTTCCGTTCTACTGGACGAACAGACCCGTGAAGTGCTTGGACTGGTGGCGCTACGCGATGAGCCAAGGCAGGACGCACAAGAAGGTGTGGCCGAACTCAAAGCGATGGGCGTGCGCTCAGTCATGCTCACCGGCGATAACCGCCTGACCGCCCAAGCCATCGCCGGCCATTTGGGCATGGAATGGGAAGCCGAGCTTCTGCCCCAGGATAAGCTGCGCCTGATCGATGAAATGAAGCGCAGCGCCAAGGTCGCCATGGTGGGCGATGGCATCAACGATGCACCAGCGCTGGCAACGGCCGATGTCGGCATCGCGATGGGCGGTGGCACCGACGTGGCGATCGAAACGGCCGACGCGGCTCTGCTGAAAAGCCGCGTTACGGATGTAGCCCACCTAGTCGCGCTTTCACGTGCAACGATGGCAAATATCCATCAGAACGTGATTTTTGCGCTCGGTTTGAAGGCCGTATTCCTGATTACCACTGTGCTGGGCGTCACGGGCTTGTGGGTTGCCGTCATGGCCGATACGGGCGCGACGGCAATTGTCACGCTCAATGCGTTACGTCTGCTGCGTTTCAAGGGAGCGGCGCCGACAAAGCATCATCAATTGCCCTTACAGCCGGCAAGGGCATCGTGAGCAAACGTGAAGGCGATGTTTTGGTTCATATTGATCCTGTCCGGACAGGAATGACATCCGAGCGTTTATGAAAGTTTTCGTTTTTCTGAGGTAACCGTATGAAAAGAGTGATTGTTGGCGCTTTTGTCCTGTGTACGGGTTCCATTGTCTATGCTGCAGGTCCACACGATGCACACGTACCCGTCGCAGCTCATGCGCAAACCGCACAACACGTCAGCAAAGGCGCCGATGGCGGCGCCGAGCTGTCTAAAACACTGACGGTTTCGGATTGCTGGATTCGCTCCTTGCCAAGGCCGACTCCTTCTGCGGGCTACTTTGTGATAAAGAACGCCGGCAATAGTGAAGCAAAGCTCGCCTCCATGTCTATTGCCGCTTTCGACCAGGTGTCCTTACATCAAACGATCGATCAGGACGGGAAAAGCAGAATGGCCGTGGCTGACGCTGTTTCGATCCCTGCCGGTGGCGAACTGGAGTTTAAGCCGGGCAGCTACCATGCGATGCTTGAGAAGCCTACTCAAGCGCTTGCCGTTGGTAAGGAAGTCGAAGCCGATTTCGCGTTTCAGTCAGGGGAAACAGCTAAGGCGCTGTGCGAAGTTAAGCCTGCCAACGCTCTCTCGAAGTAGTACATATTATGGCGACAAGTTCTGCGCTGGTCCGAACAGGCGAGCATGACCGGACCATGGGCCGCTTCACATTTCGCTTAGGCGAAGCAACCGATTTGCATGCGCGCGCATTCCGGCCGATGTTGATGCCGATCTGGCACAAGGAAGATTTGGAGATGCAATATGACCGATAAACTCTTGCAACCGAGTATGCCTAATCAGGTGCGTGCGTATCAACGGCGCTGGTTGATGATCGCGTTCGCGGCGCTGGTGCTGGATATCATCACCAAAGCTGGCGTGTCGGCGCTAATGCCGTATGGGCAATCGGTTCCGATGACCGGCTTTTTCAATCTTGTGCATACTTGGAATACCGGCGCTGCGTTCAGTTTCTTGGCCGACGGCGGGGGATGGCAGCGATATTTCTTCATCGTGATCGCCTTCGCCGTCTCGGTCTGGATAGCTCTTGAGCTACGCAAGCCGTTGCCAGCGTCGCAGGCATTAGCTTATAGCTTAATCTTAGGTGGCGCGCTTGGGAACGCGTTCGATCGCCTGCTGCGCGGACACGTCGTCGATTACCTCGATTTTCATCTGGGCGGCTGGCATTGGCCTGCATTCAACGTGGCGGATATCGCCATCGTCTGCGGCGCCGCGCTGATGGTCTTTTCAAGCCTGCGTCAAGCAAACGATGTATCGAAGGAGAAAACGAATGAATAGCCCGGAGTTCCGTTGCGGCGACAACTGGCAACTTGTTCAACGTAAGCGAGACTAGGATGTGAAATGAGAAAACTGTTTACCAGTATTGCCGTGTCCGCTGTAGTCCTTTTGCCAGTATCGGGATATGGTCAGATGGGAATGATGAGAGACGGACATATGGATTTGCGCCCGATGCAAGATTGTGGACAAATGAATATGTCGATGAAGCGTCATCGATTCGCCATGATGAACGGCATTGATGAAAGATACACTAACAAAAACAATCCACTTTCTCCTGACTCACAAATCATCGCGAGCGGGAAAAAACTATATGAGCAAAACTGTGCTTCCTGTCATGGAGCGACAGGACTGGGTAACGGCGAGGCGGGGAAGATTTTAAACCCGCGCCCGTCAAACATTGCAGTATTTAGCAAAATGCCGATGGCGACGGACGGCTATTTGTACTGGACGATCGCGAAAGGCGGGGTACCGCTTGGAACAGCAATGCCTCCATTTGATGGCGTCCTCCAAGAAACAGAAATCTGGAAAATCATCACGTACCTACGTAAGCTTTAGTATCAAGCGATGATTAACCGATATCGTCCGAGCGGCGAGAGCTTAGCAGGGCATTCGAACGGTGACTGGAGGCGGGGTTGCGTCGATTAATCGCTGTCATCGTCGGCGTGCCAGCCTTTTCCTGTGCCGTTGCCCTGACAGTGGGCGCGTTAACGGTGCTCGGGTACGCGCCGTTTGCACTCTTCGCGGTGCCGGTGCTTTCGCTGGCCACACTGTTTGGCCTCGTGCTGCGACAGTCCACCGCCAGGCACGCTGCGCTGGTGGCATTTTTTTTCGGGCTGGGCTTGTTCGGCGCGGGTGTGAGCTGGATCTACGTCAGCTTGCACGTGTACGGCGGTATGTCGGTGATGCTAGCGATCATCGCGACCATCGGGTTTTGCAGCTTTTTGGCGCTGTTTTCCGCTTTGTTTGGCGCCGGCGCTTGGTATGCCCGCGATAACGGCCGGCTGTTGTGTATCGTTGCGCTACCCGCGTGCTGGGTGGCGACAGAATGGATGCGCGGCGTCATATTCACCGGTTTCCCATGGCTGGCTGTCGGCTATTCGCAGACATTTCCCAGTCCGTTAGCCGGTTATGTGCCGGTGCTGGGTGTATATGGCGTTTCCCTTGTCGTGGCAGTAAGCGCAGCACTGTTGCATGACTTTCTGACGCATCGAAAGGGCCGAAAACGATGGAGTATCGCACTGCTGTTCGGCATGTGGGCCGTCGGCGCGGGGCTGCAGCAGGTGCATTGGACATCGCCCGTCGGGCCGTCATTTCTCGTTGCGCTGTTGCAGGGAAATATTCCGCAAGACCGAAAATGGCGTACTGACGAGGTCGCATCAACGCTAGACACTTACCGTTCATTGCTGCAGCAGCAAGGCAAGGCGAAGCTTGTCGTTATGCCGGAAACTGCGTTGCCGTTGTTCGTTGACGAGCTTCCGTTGGGGTATGTTGACGAACTGAGCAGGTGGACGCGGTCGGCCCAGGCCGATCTGATCATCGGCGTACCGGAGCGCGTGGTTGAACAAAACGAGACGCGTTACTACAACAGCGCGGTTACCATGGGAACGTCGGCTGGACAAACGTATCGCAAGCAACATCTCGTTCCATTTGGCGAATTCATCCCAGCCAAACCGTTGCTGGGCTGGGTGCTCGATATCCTGCATATTCCGCTAGCCGACTTATCGTCTGGCGCCGCTGCGCAGCCGCCGCTACGCCTGGCTGGCCAAAGAGTGGCGATCAATATCTGTTTCGAGGACGTGTTCGGCGAGGAGATCATCCGGACTTTGCCGGAGGCGACAGTCTTGGTAAATCTCAGCAATCTGGCTTGGTTCGGCGACACGTTGGCGTTGCCGCAGCATCTGCAGATCGCTCAAGTGCGGGCTCTGGAAACCGGCCGGTACATGTTGCGCGCAACGAATACCGGTGCCACGGGCATCATTAATGAACGCGGACGTATCGTGCAATTGGCACCAATGCACAGGACGGTGGGGCTGTTAGATATGGCACAAGGTTTTACTGGGGCTACGCCCTATGTACAGATGGGCAATCTGCCGACTCTGTTACTCTGCGGAGCCGGTGTGCTGCTCGTGCTGTGCGCGGCGGTGCGAAACTACCGGGCAAGATTCTTGCTGAGTTAGTCTAGGCAGCTTATTAAAATGGTACTGGAAGCTGGCACCGCGATCGCCCTGCAATGGAGAGAACATTTTTATGCTGAAGACTCCAAGCGACAAAACATTGGACAGCACGCTTCCGTTTGCACGGGATGGTTACCTGTTCGTCACGAAACGTTGCGATCGGTACCGAACAGATCTGTTTCAGACGCGGCTCCTGCTACGCAAAAGCATCTGCATGCGCGGCGAAGACGCAGCGCGGTTGTTTTACGACGAAGGCCGGTTCGAACGCTCCGGCGTCGCCCCGGTCAGGGTTCAGGAAACCTTGTTCGGCCGGGGCGGAGTGCAGGGATCGGACGGCGCGGCCCACCGTTGGCGCAAAGAGATGTTTCTGTCGCTGATGAGCGCGCAAGCCATCTCGCGTTTGGGCGAGCTGAGCGCGATGCAGTGGCGCGCCTATGCGGCAAAGTGGGAAGAGCAGGAGCAGATTGTGCTGCTGGACGAAGCATGCGAAATCCTGTGCCGTGCCGTATGCGAGTGGGCTGGGGTGCCGCTCGCAGAATTGGAGGTAACGAAAAGAGCTCGGGACTTCGCCGCGATGATCGACGCAGGGGCGGCGATCGGCCTGCGGCACTGGCGTGGAAGATGGGCGCGCAATCGGGCGGAAAAGTGGATCGGCGGCATCGTGGAGGATGTACGTAACCACCGGCTAGCACCGGATGAAGGCAGCGCGCTGCATATGATCGCATTTCACCGTGATAGGCAGGGGCAGTTGCTGAATGAACGGATCGCGGCGGTGGAGCTCATCAACGTGCTGCGCCCGACCGTTGCCGTAGCTTGGTATGTGACGTTCGCGGCCCTGGCGTTGCACCAATATCCTGAATGTCGACAACGGATTGCGGCCGCGCAGGAGGGCTATCTGGAATGTTTCGTGCAGGAGGTTCGCAGGTTCTATCCTTTTTTCCCAGTAGTCGCCGCGCGCACACGCCACGAGTTCGAATGGAAGGGCTATCGATTGCCCGGGCGAACAAGGGTGCTCCTCGATTTATACGGCACGGACCACGATACCCGACTCTGGGATAGGCCAGACGCATTTGTACCGGAGCGTTTCCGACACTGGGACGGGAGCGCCTTCAATTTCATCCCACAGGGAGGAGGCAGCCACCGCAACGGCCATCGCTGCCCTGGTGAGTGGATTACCATCGAACTGATGAAAGTAGCTGCGGAGTTCCTGAGCGCGCGCATTCAATACGAGGTCTCGCAGCAGGATTTGCGGATCAGTCTGTCGCGCATCCCGGCATTGCCGAACAGCCGATTTTTGATTAGGAATGTGCGGCAGATCTAGGAGGTTGGGCATGAGCAATGAATGCGACGCCGATGGCGGCGAGAGCGAACTTGATGTGCGCGATGCTACCCAGCGGCGCACGCTGGTTTGGGTACTTGCCATCAATCTGGCGCAAGCGTTGGTAATTGGCGTCGTCGGCGTGGCTGCCGACTCCACTGGTCTGATGGGCGCGGCCCTGGACAATCTTGCCGACGGCTTGGTGTATGCGGTGAGCCTGTACGCCGTCGGTCACTCTGTTGTCGCCAAGGCGCGAGCCGCGCGCTTGTCCGGATTTTTCTTGATCGCGCTTGCCGTGGGGCTGCTCGTCGAAGTCCTGCGGCGTTTTGCGGCGGGCGGAGAGCCGGTCGGCATGGTGATGATCGTCGCGGCGATCGCAAACGCAGCCGCCAATCTGGTCTGCCTGCGCCTATTGCGGGCGCATCGGAAAGAGGCGGTTAATCTGCATGCCTCGTGGATTTTCACCACCAACGACATGATCGCTAATGCCGGCATTGCCGTTTCTGGGGTCGCGATCATTTTCTTCAAATCGCCACTGCCGGACTTGCTGATCGGGCTGGTGGTGGCCGGCATCGCGCTTAAGGGCGGATGGGAGATCCTAGAGCAAGCACGCCAGGCGCGCCGCGAAGGGGCACCTGCCGCACCCGAAAAGCAACGATAATCGCCTATCTGCGGCCCATTTATGACGGCGCGTGCCGTAGGCGTTGTTGGTTGAAGTCGCTCTGCCCTTCTACCTCGCCGACGAGCCGATAGGTTCGACAATGATTATTGTGGCGCTGGTTCGCTCAACAACGTCGAACTACGGACACTTTCCTTTACCCTTATGCACCTGTTATGCCCTGCAACAAATGACGCCACTAAACCACTACAGAAGCCTTGACAAGGGGCGCTCTCAAAAACAGACATCAGCGTTGCGCACGCTCTTGGCGCCGCCTTTTACTTTTATTCTTCGATAGCACAGGCGGCAGCGAGTTTTGTCGAAGCTGCTCACCACGCAATCGCTCCTGTGTAGCTGCGCTTGCCGCACGGCGCTTTACAACAAGCCGGGAAATAGCAAAGGCTATCGCAAATGCGACAACCAGTATAATGCCACTGGCCAAACTGATCATTTATCACTCCGCAGCGGCGCTACGGCACCGCAAGACATAGTTCAAGAATTCTAGCGCGATTCTGTGTCGATTCTCGCCATGCGATTTCCACCCACCACGCCACACTCCAACTTGAATCAGATGCCTCTTGAACTGCATCAATTCTTTGACACGCCCCTCCGCCTCATGGATATGCTCGTCTAACGTCAATCTGATCAATACGTCAGCCGTTATTCCGTTCTGGGGTGTGGGATGGAAAGCGCGGGCTTTAGGGATAGGCCGCCTTGACCTCTTGCTCAACTAACGCCTTAAGCTGCTCATAGCCAAATTTAGGCAAAGGCTGGCCATTGACAAAAAAGGTGGGCGTCTGCTTTATATTCAAGGTACGAAGATCTGTCTTGTCTTGTTCAATAACGGCCGCAACGGTTTCCTTACCCGCGTCTTTACGCGCCTTTTCAACGTCCAAACCGCTTTCCTCGAGAAAGCCCCAAATTAGATCTGGCTGTGGATTGTCATGCGAGGCCCATTGGGGCTGCATACGTAGGACCGTTTCCAAAGTCGGCCAATACTTATCTTGCATTCTGGACGCCTCAAGAATCTTAATCATGTCCTCGGAGCCCTCGTGAAAAGGGGCATAGCGAATGACGAGTTTGACTTTTCCATCATGGGCGTTGACGAGATCTTTGACGCCGGGGTAGAAAGCCCGGCATGTTTCGCAGGATGGATCGAAAAATTCAACGATCGTGACCTTGGCGCTCGCCGCGCCGAAAACAGGCGAATGCATTCGAACGAGCTCGCTCGCCGGGGTGTCTGCCGTCTTATTCTTGCGAAGCTGGCTCTGTTCATATACGAAAGCGCTCAGGGCAAAAGCCATGACCGCGACGATGCTGGTAAGAGTAAGAAGAGTTCGTTTTTTCACTTTTGAGGACCTTTTTTTACGATAAGAAGAACAGCGAGCGTGGTGAATGCGACTAACGACAGGAGGGGAATCGAAATAAAACCGAACAGGTTCAGATCGGCTTTCGCACAGGAAGGGCCTGCGCCACAGGGCTGGAGCGCTTCCGGAATAACACCGACATACAAAAGATTATGGTACGCGGCGACAAGCCATCCAGCGGCGACGAGCGGCAATGCATACCTGAAGACTTGTGTGTCCGAAGTGGCCAGGCCAACTGCTAGAACGAAAACGAGCGGAAACATGAAAATGCGCTGGTACCAACAAAGCTCGCAAGGGTCCAGGCCCATGATTTCACTGAGAAATAAGGCCCCCAGCGTTGCGACAAGTGCAATAATCCATGCAGCAAAGAGGCGATACCAACGTGGTTCAGAAAGATGCGTTGCGATAGTCATAAAACTTCAGTCCTCAATGGACGACTCCAAAAAAATAGGCCGACCTCATAATGGACGAGGCGAGCGCCATGGCGCTCGCGACCATATAGCGTCGGCATCGGCTTGGATCACATGGCCTGTGTCCGTTAACCTATACTGCCAAGGGCCGGGAATGTCCTTAGCAACCAAATCGCAAAACGCACCAATTGCCCGCTCGCTACGGCGATACCCATCAAGACGAGGATCGCACCGGTTACGAGCTGCAGGTAACGACCCGTACGGCGCAAAGCGCTCAGACGGTGCATAAAAGGCGTCATGAAGAATGCGGAAAGGAGGAACGGTACCCCCAGCCCCAAGGCATACACACCTAACAGCACTGTTCCATGCCCAACACTCTCAGAGGTGGCGCTCAGCACAAGGATGCTGCCAAGCACCGGTCCAATGCATGGCGTCCAACCAAAACCAAAGGCCACGCCAAGCAATGTTGCCGACCAAGGGTTACCACCCTTCACGCTGGACTCGAAGCGATAGTAGCGTTGAGCCCATAGCGGCGTACGAACGACGCCCATGATCATGAGGCCCGCAAGCGCGATAATGACGCCTGCCGCAATATTGAGTTCGTAGCGATAGCTTAAGAACAGGCGTCCGATTGCCGTAATGCTGGCGCCCAGAATCAGAAACACCGACGAAAATCCCAGCACAAAGCATGCGCTTAGTCCAAGGGTTCTCCAGCGCCTAAGGCGCACCTCCATTGGGGATGCCGTTGGCGCAACCGCGCCACCCGCAACAAAAGAGAGATAGCCTGGTACGAGCGGTAACACACACGGCGACAAGAATGACGCGATGCCGGCGACAAACGCTGTTAGCAATCCAACGGTACTCAACTCAAGCATCGCATAGCCTCAAACGGTTGTTTCTTAACATTGAAGCTTCCCATTGTCATTGGCCTTCACCCGGCGAGCGCGCCAATGCGGCATCGATCAAGGCTTCTACTTGAGTACTATCCCAAGCGGCAGGCCCCATTGCGCGACCAATTTCACGTCCGTCCCGATCAATCAGCAGAGTCGTTGGAACGCCTGGGGCGCGAAGCGCATTTGGAATCTGTGCCGACGGATCGAAGTAGCCGCGCAAAGCCTGTATCCCGAACTCTTCATAGAACGGCTTGACCAAGGCGGTGTCACGATCAATCGACAAGGCCACCACTTCAAAGTTCTCGCCGCCACGTTTGTCGTTCAACCGATCAAGCGAGGGCATTTCTTCTCGGCAAGGTGGACACCAGGTGGCCCAAATGTTGAGCAACACGACCTTTCCACGGAAGTCCGTCAGGCTCATCTCCTTGCCGGCTTCGTCCTGAAAAGTGAAGGCGGGCAGGTCGCGCGGCGTATGCCAGCGCATAAAGCGTTGGTCTCCAATATCGACTGCAACATTGAGCATGCCAGCGAGGGGATTCTTCGACGCATTGCCACGCTGATAAAAATACAAAGCGGTCGCGATGGCAATGACGGCGATAAGCGCTAGCGCCGACCAGGCGAATATCTTAAAGGAACTCTTCATGATGGCTGCTCAATCCCTACCTTATCGGCAGTTGTATTTTGATCCCGTTGCCCACGCGCGCGCTCGATACTATCGTTGACCGCGCGCGCGGCGTCTGAATCGGAGGGAAGTAGTTCGTGCAACTGTTGCCAATAGCTGATTGCCTGATCGTAATCACGGCGTTCGAGCGCCGCCGCGCCTGCTAGGGTCAATGCAAAGGGTTCTTTAGGCTTAAGAGCGAGCGCGCGCCCAAGTAACGCGGTGGGCTCGCCTGCGAACCCATTTGGGCTACTTCTTGCAAGTGCTTCGGCATATTCGGTCAAAGCGAGCGGGTCTGACTCGATCGCGCCGCCCGCTTTCGCGAAAGCATTAGCGGCGTCTTCATACTTGTCGAAATAGCGATACGAACGTGCCAACATCAGCCAACCTGCGGGATCATCGGGGTTGAGCGCCAGGCGAGCAGCGAGCGAATCGACCATGGCTTGCACATCGGCCTGCGTGACATTTTGGATGCTTTGCACGGGTACCGGGCTAATTGCCGCGGGATTTCCCAAACGAAGGTAAATCAACGTGGACGCGAGGGGCAGTACGATGGCCAGGCCTAGCGCTGCATACTTGCTGTTTGGCCGGCGGCTCACGATCGTTGTGGGCGGCTTTGCCTCCTCAAGGGCCCGGCGTTGTAAGTCTTGAACCGTTTCTTCGTGGTCTTGCTCGGATAAGGTGCCGTTTCTGCGGTCACGGTCCAGTTCAGCTAATTGGTCACGCAGTACGGACGCATTAACAACGTGGTGCTCGAGATGCCCGTCTGTGCGCGGCCCCCGCCATAGCACGAGCCCAAGGCGCAGCACGACTACTGAAACCAGCAGCGCGGCAAGTACAATAAAGATCAGATTCATCGGGGTTTCCCAGTGTCGGCAGATTGGTCCAATAGCGCGTCTGCTTGTCGGCGCTCTTCAGCGCTCAACGACGAGTTGACGATTCGAGCCCTGCGTCGTCGTAGCGACACCATTAGTATCGTGAGGCCAAAGAAAAAGAGCAGCATCGGTCCGAACCAAAGCAAAAGGGTGCTGGCTTTGAGCGGCGGGCGATAGAGCACGAAATCACCGTAGCGTTCGACCATATAGGTTCGAATTTCATCGTTAGTCTGACCGGCTTGGATCTGCTCGCGGATTTGCTGACGTAAATCGACCGCCAGATCGGCCCGTGATGCAGCAATGGATTCGTTCTGACATACCAGGCAGCGCAATTCGGCTGCGATACCGAGCATACGTTTCTCAAGATCGGCGCTCGTCGCCAAGGAGGACATGGCACTCAGAAGGCAAAACACCGCCAGCCGCCAATAGTTCATTGCTGCAACTCCCTTATCAGAGGCAAAAGCGTGTCGCGCACAGCGCTTTGCGTCACTGGCCCTATGTGTTTGTAGCGAATCACGCCTTGCTTATCGATCACAAATGTTTCAGGCACGCCATAGACGCCGTAGTCGATGCCCACGCGCCCCTGCGTATCGGAAACTGACAGCGTATAAGCATCGCCGTTCCGTGCGAGCCACGCGAGGGCTTCGTTTCGCACATCCTTGTAATTGAGCCCTACGATGGGCACGATGCCCGATTTGGCCAGTTCCGTGATGACAGGATGCTCATCAAGGCAGGCAACACACCATGATGCCCAAACGTTTAATAGCCACACCTGACCCTTCATCGCTTCAGGCGTAAAGGTCTTCTCGGGCGCCGCTAAGTGGGGCAGGGAAAAGCTTGGTGCTGGCTTACTGATCAATGGTGACGGCAGTTCGCTCGGCTTTAATGTGAGACCTATCGCAAGAAAACCCACCAACACGATAAAGCCGGCCAAGGGCCAAAAGAAACGATTCACGATGTTGCCCCTTTCAATGCCGTAGAGACGCTATGCCGCTTGCGCTTCAGGCGGTAGCGCCGGTCGCTAATAGCCAGCAATCCGCCCAGCGCCATCAAGATGCAACCCGCCCAGATCCAGTCGACGAAAGGTTTGTAATAGACGCGAATACTCCAAGCGTCGTCGGCAAGCGGTTCGCCCAACGCCACGTACACATGGCGAAGTCCATTGGCATCGATCGCCGCTTCGGTCATCGGCATAGCGGAGGATGCATAGGTTCGCTTCTCCGGATGGAGCAAGCGCAGAACCTTCCCTTCGCGCGACATCTCGATGTCGCCCACTTCGGCGACATAGTTCGGCCCCCGAGCTTTTCGCACGCCCAGGAACTTCAACTCGTAACCACCCGTGCTCACGGTTTGTCCGGGCGCCATGCTTACGTCTTGTTCGGTCTCGTAGCCCATCACAAGCGTGACGCCGGCAACGAACACAGCGATTCCCAGATGCGCCACATGCATACCAAGCCAACTGCGCGGCTGCGCGAGTAAACCACTACGGGTGGCTTGCATGCGCTCGTAAATACCCAGGACTACGGCAGCAGCGATCCATGTAGCCAGCGCTACGCCTAAAGCTACCATCAACGACCAGCGTCCTAGGACAAACGGCACGCCAACACCGACGGCGACGGCCAACACTGCTGGCACATACAATCGTTTCATCATGGCCGGCAGTTTGGCCGACTTCCAGTTAGCAACCGGACCCACGGCCATGAGCAACAAGGCAGGCACCATAAGCGGCACAAAGACGGCGTTAAAGTAGGGCGGGCCCACAGACAGCTTGCCCAAGCCCAGCGCATCAATAAATAAGGGATACAAGGTGCCCAGGATCACGGATCCGGCGGCTACCGCCATCAATACATTATTGGTAAGCAATAGGGATTCGCGGGAGATGAGATCGAACCGACCGCCTAATCCGATTTTGGGCGCCCGCAGCGCATACAGGAATAACGAGGTTCCCACTACCACCGTAAACAGCAACAAGATGAATACGCCCCTGCGTGGATCCGTGGCAAAGGCATGTACGGAGGTCAGCACGCCCGAGCGAACGAGAAACGCGCCGAGCAATGAGAGCGAGAAGGTGCTAATGGCAAGCAGCACCGTCCAGCTCTTGAAACTGTTGCGCTTTTCGGTGACGGCCAATGAGTGGATGAGGGCGGTGCCCACCAGCCAGGGAATAAAGGACGAGTTTTCTACCGGATCCCAAAACCACCAGCCACCCCAGCCTAATTCGTAGTAGGCCCACCAGCTACCCAATGCTATGCCCAAGGTAAGAAAGAGCCATGCCGCTGTCGCCCAGGGCCTGGACCACCGCGCCCATGTCGCGTCGAGTTGGCCGGCAAGAAGGGCTGCAATGGCAAAGGCAAATACCACCGAAAACCCGACATAGCCCATGTACAGCAGCGGGGGGTGGAAAATCAGCCCGACGTCCTGCAACAACGGGTTCAAATCGAGCCCCTCGATCGGAGCGGGCGAAAGGCGCTCAAAAGGATTGGATGTGAGCAAGACAAAGAGCAAGAAGCCGGCTGTCACCAGGCCCAGAACACCGAGTACGCGCGCCACCATTGCGTCGGGCAATTGTCGAGAAAACATACTGACGGCATATGCCCAACCCGTTTGCATGAGCAGCCATAGCAGAAGCGACCCTTCATGCCCGCCCCATACCGCGGCGATACGGTAAGCCAAGGGCAGTTGCGAATTGGCGTTCTGCGCAACATAAGCAACCGAGAAGTCCTTCGTGACAAAGGCCCATGTCAAACTCGAGAAAGCAATAACAATTAAGAAGAACTGGATACCTGCGGCGGGTCGCGCCAAAGCGATCCATGCTGCGTTACCGCGTGCCGCGCCGGGCAGGGTCAAAGCGCCTTGAGCAAGCGCGACGAGCAGCGTCAAAATAAGAGAAAAGTGGCCAAGTTCAGCGATCATTTTGGTTCTTGCCTCGCGGATTGGGTGTTTATCGCTGCCTGATCCAAGGCATGTTGGGCTTCGGGCGGCATATAGTTTTCATCGTGCTTGGCCAGAACTTCGTCGGCACGAAACCAACCACTGCTCTCCAGCTTGCCTTGGGCCACCACACCCTTACCTTCGCTAAACAGGTCAGGCAGTATCCCGGTATAGCGAACTGGTATGGTCTTGGCCGAGTCTGTAACAACAAACCGGACCGTCAGGCCATCGCGTTGCACGCTGGCGGTTTGGACCATGCCACCAATGCGAAAGGTGCGATTCTCGGGTGCCTCTCCCGCACTGACTTGTGTGGGCGTAAAGAAAAACACCAGATTGTCTTGGAAAGCGTTAAGCACCAATGCACTGGCGATCCCTAGCGCGGCCAAGCCACCGCCAATGAGTGCCATCCTCTTATGTCGAGCTTTCATTGAGGCCTTTCCTTTCCAAAGTTAATTCATGTTTTGATTGCAACAAAGCGCCTTGTCGGCGTTGTCGAAGCAGGAACAATTCCACAGCCAGCGCGATAGCACTGACGCCGACCGAACCCCATACGTATTGCGCATAGCCGCCCATTGCAAAAAATTCAGCGGCACTATTCCAGGTCATCGTTTCACCTCGTTCAGTTGCCCAACCCATTCGGCATGTCCTTCACGCTCCAAAATGATGCATCGCACGCGCATCAGGGCGACAGCCACTGTGTACATCCACGCAGCCAAAGCCATGAGCAGCATTCCGACCAGCATGATCGTGGCCATGGAAGGAGCTCGGGTCAGTGATACCGATGCACCTTGGTGCAGGGTGTTCCACCATTGAACCGAAAAATAAATAATGGGAATATTCACGACACCGACAAGCGCAAGCACGGCGCCAGCTTTATCGGCGCGCCGAGGATCATCAATGGCCGACTGCAGCGCCATGAATGCAATGTATAGAAACAGCAAAATCAGTTCAGAGGTCAATCGGGCATCCCATACCCACCACGTCCCCCACATCGGCTTACCCCATAGGGCCCCAGTCCAAAGCGACAGAAAGGTGAACATTGCGCCAGTCGGCGCCAGGGCGCTGGCCATCATGGCCGAGAGCCGACTGTTGAACGCGAGACCCACGGCGGCCCAGAACGCCATGACCACGTAGATGAACATGGACATCCACGAAACCGGTACATGCACAAAAATAATTCGATAGCCTTCGCCTTGTTGGGCATCGGTAGGAGCCATAAAGAACCCCACATAAAGCCCTGCGATTGCCGTCAACACGGCGCCCACCGCGAACCACGGAACCACACTTCCTGCGAGAGGATAAAACGTCCTTGGCGTTGAGTACTTAAACCAGTTGATCATTTCTGCCTATTCCAACGCGATCCGCAGTGCCACGGTAGTGGCCCACGGCGCAAAGAAGCCGGCGAGCACCAGGCCCGCTGCCAATAATGAGAGATGCGACTCGCCGTCCAAGCCAGCGCTAACCGAGCTCACCGCGCCCGCGCCGAAGATAAGCACGGGCACATAAAGCGGCAACACTAATAGCGCGACGAGGACGCCGCCGCCTCGCAAGCCGACAGTCAGACTTGCTCCAATCGCACCGATTAGACTGAGTACCGGGGTACCGATCGCCAGGGACGCCGCCAAAGTGAGTAAGGACGCGGAGGGCAGATCGAACTGCAAAGCCAATAGCGGCGCAAGCAGCACCAGGGGTAGGCCAGAGAGTAGCCAGTGCGCTGTCACTTTGCCGGCCACTAGAAGGCCAAGTGGAGCCGCCCCGAGTACGAGTTGCTCTAGCGTGCCATCGGCGTAGTCCTGTTCGAACAGGCGATTAAGTGAGAGGATGCTTGCCAATAACGCCGCGACCCAAAGGACCCCCGGGGCGATCTGACGCAGCGTGTCGCGCTCTGGCCCGATGCCTAGCGGAAACAAGCTCACTACGATGGCGAAGAAAAAAAGCGGCGTTAACGCATCGGCCTTACGGCGCATGGCAAGGCGCACGTCCCGACGTATCACTGCAGAAAGCGCAGTCAACCCGAATGTGTCGGTCATAGGTTTATCCGTAAGGTACGCGTGGCGCCGGACAAGGGCATGTCCAGGTGACTGGTCCAAACCACGATGCCGCCGTCTCTGAGGTGATCCGAAATCATTCGGAGTACCCATTGGGTAGCTTCGTCGTCCAGTGCCGTCAAAGGCTCATCGAGTATCCAAAGAGGCCGCCGATGTAACAGCAGTCTCGCCAGACTTGCGCGACGCTTCTGACCTTGCGACAGCGTCCGCACCGGCAGATGTTCTCTACCTTGCAAACCACTCTGATGTAAGGCCTCCAGCACCGCTGCATGGCTAATAGGTTTGTTAGCCAGCGCCGTTGCGTAAACCAAATTCTCCGCTGCCGTCAGGTCATCTTTGAGGCCCAGGAGGTGTCCGTAATAACAGAGGTCACGTCGCCACTCATCTGTCTGCTTTTGAAGGGAATTACCCTTCCAGCGGACAGTTCCAGCACTAGGCGGGGTGAGTCCTGCCAATATACGCAGCAGGCTTGTTTTTCCGCTTCCGTTCTGACCTCGCACGAACAGGCTCGCGCCAGCTTCGAGCTCAAAGCTCAGGCTATGAAATAAGCGGCGTTTTCCGCGCACGCAGTCGAGATTGATGGCTTCAAGCACTATCGGTCCCAGCTCCAGCAATAGCTTTAAATGTTGGGCAACGTCGGTGAAGGCCTGGCGCTAGAAGACCGGTAGTCCAGTACATTTGGCGCTAGGCGATTTTGAGATGGCTGGAAGAGGGCGCGCACAGTGAACTGCGTGCGCTTTCACGCCCCGAACGCGGGATCAATCAAGCAAATGAGTTGAGTTAGCGGCGTGCCAGCTTAGGCAAGAGAAAGCCACTGGGGCCGATCGGGCCGCTCTGCGAGCATACCCAAACTTAGCGTTGCCTCTGGAAACGGGGCAGCCAAGTTGGAAACGTGCGGGGGAGGAGTTTCGTGTGAAGAGGAAATGAGGAACGCAGGAGAAGCATGGCATGAATGCTCATAGTGATCCAGCATGCCGGATGTTGGGGCTGATTGCTTCGCCACATCGGTTGAATAGACTTGTTGCTCCGGATTGGTGGGATAACAGGGGTCAATGCAGCCCACCTGTTCTGGCCCACAATACATGCTCACAACCGCCCAGGACGCCTGGAGCGGGACAAGAGCAAGCATCACGATGAGGATAAGTCTATTCAACACGCTCGATATTGTACCGGGTTGGCATAGGTCTCGCAAACGGCTATGGGACCAAAGCTTTCGTGTTCATGCTAACGGACCTAGCCATTAAAACCAATTTCGATTAGATCGCCCATTGGGCGATGATTGCGCTCGCCGCGCGGGCCAGCATTTGCAATTAGTGCATATCGGGCCGTCATTCCCGTCGCCATGAGTGCGCCGCCCAAAACGCCGACTGTACCGCCATCCGTTTCCGCTGCCCTGGCTTTCGCGGCATAAACGGCTTCCTCCCCGCAAGGCGGGTCCCCTCCATATATTCCACGGTCCTGTTCATCAGCCCCGGCCAGCAGTTCAGCACGGCAAGGCGACGAACTCACGGCAACGGCGGCAACCCCGCAGGAACCGTATTACTGCGAACGCCGAAAACCTACGATCAGGCTCGGAATCTTCGGCCCCGGTCAGCAGGAAAACCAACCGGCTTTTGAAGGAACAGGAAAATGGAACACGTTAACCTCAATGCGGCTTTGGGCTATGACAACATGAACGCAGGGCAGACGCTTTATGTGCGTAGCCCGTCAGGCCGATATCATGCCGCGACCGATTCGCACGTGCTGGCTGCCGCGCGGATTGCAGCCGAAAGCTTGATCGGTGATCGGGCTGACATGGGGAACCCTAATGCCGTCAAACGGTATTTTCAGGCCAAATTGTCGGGCATGGGGCATGAAGTTGCCGCTGTGCTGTATCTGAACAGCCAGTTTAAGGTGATCCGTTACATGGAAATGAGTCACGGAACGTTGACGCAGGCCAGCGTATACCCTCGTGAGATCGTGAAAACGGCGCTTCGCCTGGATGCGGCTGCAATCATCATGTCGCATAACCACCCGAGCGGCATACCTGAGCCCAGCGAGGCCGATCTGGCACTGACGCGGCACTTAAAACATGCTTTGGCGCTGGTTGATGTTCGTTTGTTGGATCACATCATCGTGACCGGGCAGAACACCACTTCGTTAGCGGAACGAGGTCAGGTGTAAGCCTGGAGCAGGGCGGGTGTGAGCCCGCCTGTACAGGTAGACGCCGCGTGCTGCGGCGCAGATTGGACTTGTGCTGTCGCCCAAGTAGTTTTCCTCTTTCTTCCTTCTCAACAAAAGCAGCCCATCCCGGTGTACCGGGATGGGCGTAGCGGCTTGCTGGCGCAAGCTGGATACAGCTGCGTAACTGCCTTCAATTTAGATCACCGCCTCGGTGATGGTGGCGCTCACCGCGCGGGCTGCTGCCGGGTTGTGTGTGGTGACACCGCAAGCCTGGTCCTGAGGGTTCCATCGCCCTAAAACGCCGACTGTATCACTACGTTCCGGCGCTTCAAGGGGGTGTTCATAAAACCCGCTACGCGACTTTTACAAATCTTCCCCCTTTCCGCTAGTCACTGCCTGATTCAGCACGGCAAGGGCGATGGAACTCACAGGACTGGCGGCAAAACGCGATGGAACCAACACACAACCAGGCAGCAAAAACCTACAAACGGGCTCAAGAATCTTCAGGCCCGGTCAGCAATGACATCACAACCGCGCCACTGCGCACTTTTTGAAGGAAAGCGACATGAACCACTACGAAGCAAAGCAGGCAGATCGTAAGGCCAGGCTAGAGGCCAGGGCAGTGCAGGCCGAGGCACAGGCGGCAACCACCTATGACCGCGCAAAGCAAATGGGTGAAGCGATTCCGTTCGGACAGCCGATCCTAGTTGGCCACCATAGCGAAGGCCGAGACCGCAATTACCGGCAGCGGATCCATAACACGTACGGCAAAGCCTTTGATCTGCAAAAGAAGGCTGACCATTATGTGAAGAAGGCGGCTGCTGTAGGCGATGGGGGAGTATCCAGCGATGACCCGGATGCAATAGCAAAACTCATGCGCCAGGTAGAGCAACTCACAGCGCATCAGGAGCATATGAAGAAGATCAACCAGATGATCCGTAAGCATAAGGGAGATTCAGAGGGCCAACGGCGTGCTTTGGTTGAGCTTGGGTACTCGGAAGAAAGCGCACAGAAGCTGATCACACCGGACTATGCCGGGCGTTTAGGCTTCCCAGCTTATGCGTTGACTAACAATAACGCGAATATTCGCCGTATTCAGCAACGAATCAAACAATTACAGGCCAACCAGGAGCGTGAGCCAATACGCATACAGGGGACGGGGTATGCATACGCTGAAGACGTGGAAGAGAATCGTGTGATGTTTATGTTCGAAGGTAAACCGGAAAAAGCCACCCGTGAAATTCTAAAACGCCATGGTTTTCGGTGGAGCCCAACCCGTGGCGCGTGGGTGCGTCAATTGAACAACGCCGCCATTTGGCAGGCAAAAGCCGTCATGCAGCTTTTGAACGGCTCGACCGATAACTAAACCGAAGCCCCAGGCCGCTTTATCGGCCTGGGAAATTTGTCGGCCAGCACGCCGAACCACTACCAGGAGCAACAACATGGCATCAGTCAACAAAGTCATCATTATCGGCAACTTGGGCCGTGGTCCAGAGATCCGCTATAGCGCGGATGGAGTCGGGATCTGCACCATTTCCGTTGCAACATCGACAAACTGGAAAGACAAGGCGACAGGCGAGAAACGAGAAGAAACCGAATGGCATCGGATTGTGTTCTATAACCGCTTGGCAGAAATCGCCGGAGAATACTTGCGCCAGGGTAGTGCGGTCTATATAGAAGGGCGCTTGAAAACCAGAAAATGGCAGGATAAGGAAACTGGCGCTGACCGCTACAGTACCGAGATCGTAGCCGAGGAAATGCAGATGCTCGGGGGCCGTGGTGCAGACGGCCAGGCCCCTTCAGCTAAGCCTGCAGCCCGTAAGGCGGCAGCAGCCCCTGCATCTACGGCTGGTGGTGCTGTCGTGGCCGATGATATTCCGTTCAATCTGGCAGGTGCAGGACGCAGCTGGCTTTGCATGTAAGAAGGACTGCCCCGGCTTTTGCTGGGGCATCCATTAAGACGGGAGAACAGAATGCCAGCCGAACCACGAAACGATTGGGAAAGCGCTGTATATGATTTGCTCAGTGAGCAGGGCAACATGACATGGTCAGATGCTCAGGCGATGATAGAGGCACAGGAAGTACAGAGTGACGACGTCCTGGCGTCTGCCTGGGACGACGGAATGACAGTGTCTCAGACCGTAAAGCTATCGTTAAAAATGTCGGAGTAGCTACCACAGCGCCTGTTGGGTGATGGCGTTTGCACCGCCCAGCGAAGGCACCTCGACAGGCTTGGCATCGAAAATATCTTCCGGTGCCAAGCGCAAGAGGCTGCTAGCCTCCTCGACTGAGCCTGTCAGCCAACAATCGACATCACTCACTCCGATTGGAATGACTGAGCGCTTGTCTTGGGCAGTGGCTGACTTCGTCGGGTCAGGCTTGTGCATCCGACGCATCAACGGATGTGCATCGGCGTTGATCGTGAGCATCGTGTAGCTTTCCAATACTTCGCCCGTTGCCGGATCGGTCCAGGTGTTCCACAGACCAGCCAAGCCCCAAGGGGCACCGTCTGACCGTCGGAATTGCCACCACACGTTGCGGCCAGTTTCCCAGCAAGGCTCGTCGAAAGACATCGCCGGGATAATACAGCGTTGGCCGAGCTGCCAGGGTTGGCGATAGCTTGCCTTGCTGGTCAACTCTTCTGAACGAGCGTTATTTGTCTGATATGGCAGCTTCGCCGACTTGGCAAAGTGCGGAATAAGCGCCCACTGGCCGACTACCAGATCACGCCCGATATCGTGTGCCCGGACAAATGGGCCGGCGGCACGAGGGTGAACGGCAGCCTCCCACCATCGAGGCTGGTTCCGGTTTCCAATATGCCAAAACCTCTCAATTTCGGCCCGGCTCGGTGTCACATAGCGATTGCACATGCTTTATTGTGACAGAACCCATGCCTCGGATATCAACTGAGCAAGTTTGGTGTCCCATCTTCGATGGGTCCCTGACTGATGACGTTGCCAGATCTTCGATCTGGCTGGCACTTATAAATCCCCCAATTCGCTGTCGCTCATTTGTGGCCTTAAAAGTGCCACACAAGACGCACCCCTGACGGGGTGAGGAAGGATCTTATTTATCAAATGCTTGCAGGAAAACGGTCACGTGCGCCGTCGTAGGACAGACAGAGCAACAAACTGGTGTAAGGCTTTGATATGGCGGGGAGGGTTGAGGCTACGGTCGTGGCCTTCTGGTGCGTAGACGGGGTGGCGACCATATGGCCCCAACACTATGACTACAAATCGACAGCTTTCCTTCTGCACTGTGACAGCATCAAAGCTGCATGAGCGCCACGCCATGATTGCATATGGGCTGTGATGGGATTACATGATCGCCGCAATAGATCTACTAGAGGGCTGCGTCCTGGGACTGAGCGCGTTCCATCAATTCTTCTGGACAGATTCATTACGACGTATGGGCAGGCGGGATAACGTGTAGGCGGTCATCGAACACCTCCTTTTCCTCACCCGGCGCAGCAGGACAAGCGCGATACGTCCTTGCTGAAAGTCTGCGCCGCGAGTTTCAGCCCTTCGACCATCGTGAGATACGGGAACAACTGGTCGGCCAGCTCCTGCACGGTCATCCGGTGGCGGATCGCCAACGCGGCCGTCTGGATCAGTTCGCCCGCTTCTGGAGCCACCGCCTGCACCCCGATCAACCGCCCCGAGCCGGCCTCCACCACAAGCTTGATGAAGCCGCGCGTGTCGAAGTTGGCGAGCGCACGCGGCACGTTGTCGAGGGTGAGTGTGCGGCTGTCGGTCTCGATACCGTGGTGGTGCGCTTGCGCCTCGCTGTAGCCCACAGTCGCCACCTGCGGATCGGTGAACACCACCGTTGGCATCGTCGTCAGGTCCAGCTCAGCATTGCCGCCGATCATGTTGACCGCTGCGCGCGTGCCGGCCGCCGCCGCTACATAGACGAACTGCGGCTGGTCGGTGCAGTCGCCGGCCGCATAGATGTGCGGCGCGCTGGTGCGCATGGTGCGGTCGATGACGATGGCCCCTTGCGTGTTCACCTCGATGCCCGTCGCTTCGAGGTTCAAGTTGCCGGTGTTCGGTGCGCGACCCGTGGCGATGAGCAGCTTGTCGGCGTGCAACTCACCATGCCCGGTGGTAAGCACGAATTCCCCGTCCGCGTAGGCGACCTGGCTCGCCTGGGTGTGCTCCAGCACCTCGATGCCCTCGGCACGGAAGGCGTTTGCTAAGGCTTCGCCAATGGCCGGGTCTTCGCGGAAGAATAGCGTGCTGCGCGCCAGAATCGTGACCTGGCTGCCTAGTCGTGCAAAGGCTTGTGCTAACTCCACCGCCACCACCGACGAGCCGATGACGGCCAACCGCTCGGGGATCGTATCGCTCGCCAGCGCCTCGGTAGACGTCCAGTACGGCGTGTCCTTCAAGCGGGGGATCGGCGGGATCGCTGGACCCGCGCCGGTAGCGATCAGGCAACTGTCGAAGGTCACTTCGCGCGTGCTGCCGTCATCGGTTGCCACGGTTAGTGTACGCCCGTCCTTGAACCGAGCTTCGCCCGCTAGCTGCGTGATGGCCGGGGTGCTCGCTAGGATGCCTTCGTACTTGGCGTGGCGCAGTTCTTCGACTCGGCCTTGTTGCTGGGCCAGTAGACGCTCGCGCAGTACGGCAGGCGCTACGGCAGGCAGACCTTCATCGAATGGGCTTTCGCGACGCAGGTGGGCGATATGCGCGGCCCGGATCATGATCTTGGAGGGCACGCAGCCCACATTGACGCAGGTGCCGCCAATGGTGCCGCGCTCGATCAGCGTCACGCGCGCCCCACGCTCCACAGCTTTCAATGCTGCCGCCATCGCCGCGCCGCCGCTGCCGATTACGGTCACGTGCAGTGCTTGCTCACTGCCTTCATGCTTCGTTTCTCCACCGAGCCGGCCCAGCGCCTTGTTCAGCAGGCCGGTAGGCTTGTTCGGCATATCGGCAATCCGTGCGCGATAGCCGAGCGTGGCCACTGCGCCAACCAGCGTGGCCACGCTCACGCCTGCGTCCGCCTCAATGTCGGCTTGCCGTTGCGCATAGGACACCGAGGCCGAGCGTACGCCGGACACGTTCTTCAAAGCCTCCTGGACGTGCTCGGCGCATGACGTGCAGGCCATGCCTTCGATGTGAAGAGATGCGGTTTCGGTCATAGCCATCCCTACTGTTTGGCGCTGGAGGGATAGCCAGCGTCCTTGGTCGCTTCAACCAGAGCCTGTACGTTGGTCTTGCTGTCATCATAGGTGACACTGACTAGCTTGTGCGCCTCGTCGATGCCAATCTTCTCCACGCCAGGTATGCGGTTGAGTGCAGTGCGCACAGTGATCGGGCAAGCGCCGCATGTCATGCCTGGAATGGACAGCGTTACCAACTTATCGGCCGCCCAAGCCGGGGAGGAAAGCGCAGTGGCAATGGCGAACAGGACAGTGAGTTTTCTCATGAGGATTTCCTTTCAATAGAACAGCGGCAGGACGTAGGGGAAAACGAGGGCCACCAGGACCAGGGTGGACACGATCCAGAAAATCACCTTGTAGGCTGTCCGGACTTGGGGTGAGGCGCAAACGTCGCCGGGCTTGCAGGCATGGGGCGGTCGGAAGATGCTGCGCCCGGCGAAGAACAGCGCGATGAGCGCTACGACGATGAAGATTGGCCGGTACGGCTCCAGCACGGTCAGGTTGCCAATCCATGCGCCCGAGAAGCCGAGAGCGACCAAGACGAGCGGGCCGAGGCAGCACGTTGAGGCCAAGATGGTCGCGAGACCGCCAGCGGCCAACGCGCCGCGACCGCTCTTGGGTTCCGACATAAGGTTTTCCTTCCGAGTCTTCGCTTGATGCTGTAATGTTACTTCCGTAGTCAACTACGGAGTCAAGGCCGTGCAGAGCGCTCAAGAGAATCTAACCATTGGTGCCTTCGCCAAGGCAGCCGGGGTCAATGTAGAGACAATCCGCTTTTATCAACGCAAGGGTTTGCTGTCCCAGCCAGAGCGGCCTTATGGGAGGATCCGCCGCTACGGGCAGGCGGACGTGGCGCGGGTGACGTTCGTGAAATCAGCCCAGCGCTTAGGATTCAGCCTGGATGAGGTTGGCCAGCTCCTGAAACTGGAGGATGGCACCCATTGCAGCGAGGCGGCCGAACTGGCCGCCCACCGGCTGGCCGATGTGCGCGCACGCATGGCGGACCTCACGCGAATGGAAGCAGCGCTGTCGAAGTTAGTGAGCGAGTGCAGTGCGCACCACGGCAATGTTTCCTGCCCGTTGATTGCAGCGTTGCACTGCTGCTAGGTCAAAGCTGTCGCGCGCCTTAGCGTACGATTTTTTTTTCGATTTCTGAGACGCCTCCAGATAGGGCACAGGTGCCTGAACTGATGGGCGATCTTGGAAATCATGCAATGTCCAACTCGGATTCCGCTTTCAGGGGCGCTGTGCCAAGCTCGTTCTTTCCTTGCTCCAGCTCATGTGCCGCCATCTGCTGCAGGTCATGAGCTAAGCCTTTATATGTCAGGCGATCCACGCGTTGGGGCAGCTTGGATGCATCATCTGTAAATGCCACAATTTCGTGCCGCTCACGAGAAATGCTGACATAGTAGGTGTCCTGGGCGGTCGTGCGGCTGAAACTTTCAGCGTTGTAAAGCACCCGGTCGCAGGTCAAACCCTGGGCGCTATGCGCGGTGGTGGTGTACGCATAGTCCATGTGTAGCGGTCGATCTGTGGATAGCTGCACGCGGCGACCGTTGGTTTCGATGGTGACGCTGCTTGCATCAATCGCCGCGACTTTCGCCAATTGGCCGTTGACTAGGTCGTTCTGGGCATCGTTGCGTGTGATGCGGACATGGTCGCCCACAGACAGCTCTGCCCGGCTCAGGTGGTAGACCGATAGCTTGGACATGGTTTTCGGGATGATCTCTATGGGTTCGGCATGGGTTGGGCTGGGCTTGAGCGGTTCCACGGTGATGCGGTCATGGCGCGTGCTGCTGGTGACACTGTACAGCTCGCCGCGTTTCAGACCGCACTGGTAATCCCGTTCCGGAACGACAATGTCGCCAACGGTGTAATACCGGGCGACACTGCGCTCTGCGCGAGTGGTGTCATGGCGAGTCAGCAGTTGGCATCGGTACCCTTTTCCTTCCAGGCCGAGCAGGGCGTGGATCCGTTCATTGATGGCTACGCGAGACGAGTTGGTTCCAGTCACCACGATGGTGCCCGCTTGGTCTGCCGCTGGAAGCTGTACATAGGCTTGGGCAATAGCTTCATATCGTGCGGAACTGTCCCGGCTTTTGTGGCCATGCTCGTCAGTAGTGAATTGATCCGGGATGCTAAGCACCTGATCTAGGAGCGGTAGGGATCGGCTGGCTTGGCCTTCGGCGGCGAGCTGCACTGCTTGGCGTAGCCGTTCAGAGCGTTGTCGCTGGATGTCCGCCATCAATACGGTTTTCATGCCGCTTTCCTGAAGCATGGCAAACGCGCGGCCTGCCTCGATGGCCTTGGTCTGGGCGGTGTCGCCCAGCAAGACTACTTTAGCGCCTGTTGGTTGAATGAGTGCCAGCAGCTTGTCCATCTGGCGCACGGGCACGACCCCAGCTTCGTCAATCACTACGACGGTTTTCGGCCCCAGGGTGTTGATGAAGGGGCGTTTGTCAGACGCAGAAAGTACCGATGCAATCGTGTTGGCCGGTATGCCATCTTCGCGCAGATTACGAACCATGTTCCCGTAGGGGGCTAGGGATGCCATGGCATGACCCTGTTGTTGCAGGATGGCTTGTGCATTTTGCAGAGCGAAGGATTTACCCGTGCCAGCCAGGCCCTGGATACCGGTGATTTGATCGGAGCCGGTCGTGATCAACATGACGGCCTCGCGCTGGCCTGGCGTCAGGCGTGTGTCCAGGCTGCTTTCGGCACTGGTGTCGGTAATTGTGGCGTGCCAGGCACAGCGGCCAGCATGTTCGGCGGCCATTATTCTGAATTCAACCTCAAAGGCCTTTCGGGTTGCATAGCGTGGGCTTTCCATCAACAGGCGTCCTTCGGCAATGGCCTGATCAACTAGTTGCAGGGCGGTGTCCTGAGGCAGGCCGCGCAGACGTATGACTTCTGCAGCCCAGCCTTCGCGCGTCAAAGGAAGGTCTTGCATGTCTAGAGTGCTGCGGTAGTGCGGTGCTTCCCGGATCAATGCGCCGGACGCCACACGTTCCTGGATCGCTGCCTGAATGGCTGTGATATCCGTATGGCCACCGGCATGGCGAACGGCGTTTTGCAGCAAATCCGCCAGAGGCATGACGGATTCCCTTTCGGCCAGATGTTGGATCGACCAGTTCAGTGAGGCTTGAGCCACCAAATCGGATCGATGCTCCAATTCCTGTGTCGGCTGGATATCCGCTTGTTGGTTGGCATGGTCAAACTGCATCCCGATAGCTGTAGCGGCGTCACGCCATTGCCGATACAGTTCCGTTCGATTGAGTTCCTGTGTCTTCGCCTGGCGGTGGGCTAGAGTGATGCCTTGACGTAGGGCGTGAGGGGCGGCTTCACGACTGGTGCCACGTGCAGATAGTTCAGCCGTGATGCCGGCGCTGCGTTTACTGAAAAACTCGATCTGCTCACGGCTGATATGGGCCAGTTCGATATGGCTTTTTTCATGGCGAACCGCGTACCCCAGCGCACGGACATTGCGTTCCAGTTCCGCCTGGTAGATCGAGTCCGTCACGCGCAGCAGCTTGAAGATTTCTTCATTGGACAACGCTACCCAACTGCCGTCGACCCGCTGAGTCAAATTCATCAGTAGGGCGTGAATGTGCAGATGAGGATCGGGGGCAGCGCCTTCGGTGGGGCGTGCGGTTTCGTGGCGGAACTTGGCAATAATGAGATTGCCTGTGTGTTCTACCCTTGACTTGCCGTTTTCCTTGCGACGGCCCATGGTTAGGTGCTGTTCGACATAGACGAGAGCCGAGGCGACCGCTTTATCGTTGGCGTGAATCAGGCGTTCGTCGCCACCGATCAAGGCCTGCAGGGTGATGCTTTTAGGTGCGCCGAAGGTCAGATCGAGGGCGGCGCGAGCTTTGGCATCTTTGCGGATTGACCTGCCGGCTGCGACGCCACGGCCAAAATCGCCCTGCAGCATGGCTTTGAAGCGTTGAGGGTCGATTTCACCGATGGCCCCCAGACGTCGAGCGCCTTCGCCTTGCCACGTGGCGGCGTTGCCGTCACGGCTGTAGTAATCATCGGCTTGATCGGCGTAGTAGTGGGTTGCAAGGGACGCGCGGGCGCGATAGATCTGGCTGTGCGAGATCATGTGAGCTCCAGGCAAGGGTGGTGGCGAGAAATTGGCCAGCAGGGCACTAACCCTTACCAGTGCTAGCTCTTGAAGGTAAGGAGGAAGGGTTTACACAAGTTTATCCACAGATTATGTGGATAAGTGGCGGGGCAACTAATCGTGATCGATTAGTCCATTAGATGGTGTTGTTGTGGAAGTAGCAGCATTTAGCACTCTTCCCGACTCTTGAAACGCCATCGCAGTCGCCCCAAACTCCCTGAACGGCAACCTCACCCTCGCAATCGGAAAATCCCCTGCCAAGGCAACATACCCGCCCAGCGACGGCAGTGCCTGTATCTGTGCAGCGGTCACCACGTCTTCTGTCGTCCGATCCATGTTGTCCGACGTATTCCGATGATCCACACTGCGACTGATGCTGTACTTAGGCCGTTCGACCTCGTGCTTTCCGAGGCTTTCACTCATATCCTTTGCCGTTTGCGGGTCGGTACGGGAGCCGCCCAGCACAGCCAGGTTGCGAAAGCTCGCCCGGATAGTGGTGGACATGGTGCGCCCGTAGATATGTTCCAACTGCGACGTACTCTGCAAACCCGCCACAATACGCAGGCCATTTTTCCGACCCTTGGTCAGGCCCGCTTCCAGTGACGGCAGGGCTTCCAGGCTAGCCAGCTCATCAATGAACAACCACCAGCGTCGGTGGGTGCCTTCAGGCATGGATAAGATGGACGTAATGAACACGTCAGCCCATGACGACACCAGCGGCTTCATGGAACTCATCATGTCTTCGCGCCAGTTGATGTATAGGTTTCCACCGTCAGGCTTAGCCAACCAGTCTCGAATGGAGAACCGCCCAGGCTTCATGCCGGTGTGCTCGGACAGCTTGTTCGATAGCACGAAGCGGGCAGAAGACAGGGCTTTGCTGGCTTCGCTGGAGCCAACAAAAAGGGATTCGGCCAGCGTGCCTTCCAAGAATTGCTTCAAGACCTTGGGGTCTTCGATGGTACATAGCCGGAACAGATCCATGACACTTGCCCCGTCGCCCTGCAGCTGGTGGAGTTTCTTGGCAGTCTCGCGTAACAGCAGGCGACCGAAGTCGTTCCATTCTTCGGCGTTCTTATCCTGGCTCATGGGAACCATGGAATGGGCCAGCCGCTTCCAGTCGTAGTCGGCACGAACTTCATTGAAGAACGACCAACCCTGGCTGCGGGCATCGTAGGGGTTGAGGATCACGTCATTAGGCTGCCAAAACTTGCTCAGTAGGTCGCCATTGGGGTCGATCACGATCATCCGATCGTTGCGCTCTGGCGTTCGGCCGGGCAAGCGGTTGTTCATGCTGTGCCTTGAGCGATTCAGCACAGAAGCGGCCATGTTGCGCAACAACACCGATTTACCGGAACCTGTAGCGCCGCTGATGAGCAAATGCAGGTTCTCGTTGGCGGTCGGCATAGGGATGCCGCCCACGTCGATCTGCTGTTTGCCGCGCTCTGCGCACTGGCGTGCTAGGCTTTTTGCCGAGGTGGTTCGGGTGCCACGCACAAAGCGCTTGTAGGCAGCTCCCTCAAATCCTTCAGTTTTGGCGGTGCGCCCGATAATCAGGATGAGCATGAGCGACAGGGCCAGGCCGACGCCAAGCGCTCCGTAGAGCAAGGGATATTGAGGCGTCAAAACGACGAAATGCCGGAAGGTTCGGGCATTCCAGTCTCGCCAGTGCATGCGGCTGCCCCAGGTGGCAGCGGCCATCCAGGCACCAGTAGGGAGGAGGGCCAAAGAGAAGGCGGCGATGCGCCGCCGGGTAATGGGCGAGATTAGGGTGGACATAAGTGCCGATCCTCAAGAAATCAAAATCTGGCCCAGAGTCAGGCCAGCCAGTAAGCCTCCTAAAATGCCGGCTGCGCCGCCCACGACCAAGGCAATGAGTGCCATGCGACGTGCGGATCGGTGGGCGATGCTGGCGTACTGGGCGGCATCCCGGGACAACTGATTCAGCCGGCTGTCGGTGTCATCCAGCATGGTCTGGATGGCGTGCTGGGCCTGCTGATTGATGGGTTTGGCTGCCGCTTCCATCGTGGCGGTGAGATGGCGGCCAAGTTGCTGAGGCAAGACTTGCTGCGCTTCGCCCATGGACTGCATCTGCTTCTGGACCGCATCCAGACTTTGTGTGGCGCTTTCCAGTCGGTCCACGAGGCCTGCGACTTCACCCAATGCCTCGTGGTACAGCAAATCCAGCTTGGTACGCGCGCCACTGGAATTCGAGTGTGATTCCATAGTGGCCAGCTCAGGAAAACAGCGCGGTGAAAGCTGCGTTCATTTGCCGGTCCACTGGCTTGGCCAGCGCACGCAGGGCGTGTCGGTTGCTCAACTGCGAAATGCGAACATGGTCTTCAGGATCGGCAGCGCGAAGCAGGGCGCGGTAGTCCGTCTGGTCAGCCAGTACGTCGGCAATCGTGGTGCGTTGCTCTGCGAGCAACTCGAAGACTTCGTTTTCGTAAATGGCGGCCCGGGGGTTGGCCTGCACTTCACCTGTTTTGGCGGCATAGGCCAGGATCGAGGGAAATTCATCCTGCACGCTGGTATCGACACGATTGAAAAGGATCCGCACCCGCTCTGGATCGACGCCCAGTTCAGCCAGGGCTGCCACGGTTTTGATGGTCTCGCGCTGGGCCTTGCCGGTATTGATGACAGGCAGTACGAAGTAATTCATTTCCTCGTGCGCGCCTTCGTAGCGCATCATGTGCGTCAGAAAATCCTCGATGTTGCTGGCGCCCACATCGACAATCGCATCGTCGCGGGTGAGTAGTTCCCGGAACAGTCGGCCAAAGTGTTCCCCGCGTAGCTGATCGACATTCAGGCCCAGGTCAGCGCCCGTTTCGTTGGTGGATTCCACTGCAAAAATCTGTGCGCTGTTCATACGTGGCGCCAGAAGGTGAGAGGCGGCAACTGTCTTGCCAACGGAGCCGGTGTAGTTCAGGACGGCGACTTTCATGGTTCATTCCTTTTGGTGGGGTTGCTGTCAGCAGGTTGAGTACGATTGGCCAAGCCCTCACGGCGCAAAGCCTCCAGGTCTATCTGCATGTCGCGAATCTTGCGCAAATCGCCGGGTGTCTGAATGTCGCGCGGTCGGCCCTGGATAGCATCAAGTGCCGGAGGATGTGAGGGTGGTTTCACTGCAGAGACTGGAGGCCTGGCTGCTGGTCGCTGGGCTTTGCGCCAGCGGTACAGCGTGATGGCGTAGGTGCTGCGTTGTACAGTCAGGCCTGCGGCGGCCAGATCATCCAGCACGGCAGCATGTGGGACGCCGGTAGCCAGCTCAGTTTCGATCAAGGGAAACAGGGCGCGCAGCTGCGCAGCGATGCTGATGCGAGGATCCAGGGCCGCAAGTGTGGTTCGGTAGCGCGTTACGGATGGAGATTCATTCATGGTTTTCCAGGAGTTGGGGTGAACACGGTGTCGCTCAGCGCGACAGCTCGAGAAAGACCTTGGCCTGTTTGCCTGCCAGCCAGGTGCAGCCTGCAGCAAGCGCTTCGTCATAGGCAGATTGTTCGTCAGCGAACCGAACCGACTTGCCTTGTGCGGAGAACTGTCCGCCGCCGACTTCCTGACCGTCATCGAGCAGGCGCAGGGTGTAGGCGCCGATCTCGGAGTGGTGGGGGATGATCTCGAAGGAGAACCGCCGCGAAGCCTGAGTCGCTTCAGTATGAAATTGCCTGGCCACCTCGCAGAGGCGGGCCGCCCAGTCCGGACCGATGCGATCCAAGGCTTCAGCGATGCTGTAGCCTCGCTCACGGAGCCAGTCGCTGCGATCCAGCGCAAGGGCAGCCGTCAGGGCTTCGCCCAGGCTCATAGTGCCAATGCCGTAGTGAGCGGCTTGCTGAACGATGTCGAGCATGCGGGTGTCGATGTTCGCGTGCATGAAGTCTCCTTTGCCCTATGGCTTGAAGGGCAGTGATGGGGATGAAAGAGGGAAGTGCCCGAAAGGGCGGATGTGGTCCGTTGCTGACCGATGCAGCCGCTGTGCGGCTGCCCAGCGTGATGATATAAGACGGTCTGAGCCGTGCAGGCGGGGGCGGTGCATATCGGGCAGGCCGACTTATTCACAGGCCTGGTTGGTAGAAGTAAGGTAGAAATAAGGTAGAAGGCGTATCGATGGCTGGAAAGGACCTGTTTACGCGGGTTTCCAGAAATTATTTGCGATGCTATGACGATAAAGCGCGATGCTGTGACGAGAAGCCGCGATCTTATGACGACGTCGGTGCGATGCTATGACGACGGTAAGAACCACTTATCCACAACCTGTAAAAGACCCTGGAATCGGATGTTTCTGTAAGTCGGGCGCGATGTTATGACGATTGGAAATCTAGCGATCCAGACGTATCCAGACGGCTTGCTCGTGGCCCCGGGTGGCGGTTTCTATGCGTGGCTTTGTAATGACCTCCAGTTCTTCCAATTCCGTCAGGCTGCGCTCCAAACTCGTCCGAAAATCACGCATGCGACCGGTGTATTGGGCGCGCTGCTTGAGAATGTCCAGGCTGTACTTTTGCTGGATGTCGGCGGATGTGCCGATCAGGCGCTGCAGGCTTTTGGACAGGTCGTGTCGCATTTGCAGGCGCTTGGCCCAGTCCACCAGGGCATATTCCCGATTGCCGAAGATTTGTGCCCAACGAGGATCGGCGTACAGGGTATAGCTTCCGGTTGGTTCGTGGTAATCAAAGCCGCCCAGCATGGCGAGGACTCGGGTAGAAGGATGTCTGCCGTAGCTGTATTTGACTGAGCCATCCTTTCTGCGGGCCTCAATGCATAGGGTGAAGCGGGCCAAGTCTTTCATGCCTTCATGCAGCCATTCATAGGCGCTGCCACCTGTGGGTCTGCCCATGCCGCGCAGGAAATCCGCTCGGTTGATAACTGGCGCTTCGCCCAACAGGGCCGTGGTCTGCAAGTACATGGCGTGCATCCAGATGTCGGCGTGGTCTTCGCTCAACTGCTTGCCGGATCCTTTAAGCAGGATGTTGCTGCCTTCCAGAAAAACGGTGTCATCGTGCAGAGTGCGCCAGCCCCGACGAACCGGCGCAAAAATGGCGCTTCGGGCGATGTAGTTGGGGATGGCTCTGGCCGTTTCATTGATACCCGGCAGCATGAATGGGGTCGGGGTTGAGGCCTGCTTTTCTGCGGCGGCGGCCAAGGCCTGGGTAGCCTTTTGCTGAGCCCGTTGCATAGCTGCTGACAGGCGCAGTAGATTAGTGGCCTGGTGAAACGGCAGGCGTGTGGATGAGGTCATGGGTAAAGCTCCAGACGAGCCCATACAAGGCCTGCCCGGAACGTGTGCAGCGCCTCACACGGGGTTCAGGGGTAGATGCGACCGGGCAAAGCGATGGCTGGCCGCAAGGATGAATATGGATGCCCGTCAGGGCGTAGTTAGCTGCGGTTCAGCCGTTGACTTGTCGCCTGGGTTCAAACCAAAGTTCTTTAAGCCGAAACCGCTCGAAATGCAACACGATGTCTACGGTCTGACGTAGAAAGGCCTGGATGGTTGGCAGATCGAGGTTGCCGCCCGTGGGTGATTGCTTGATGAGCATCGCCAGGCGGTCAAAGGTATCGGCGGCCCCATTGGCGTGCGTGGTGGTGACTGACCCCGGATGGCCGGTATTCAACGCCGCCAAGTAATCCCAGGTTTCAGGGCCGCGCAGTTCGGCAAGGAATATCCGGTCTGGCGACAAGCGCATGCAGGCGGCCAGGCTTTCGGTGGCTGACACGCGACCGCGTGTGCCGCCATACATCAGATGAATACGGTTTTTGTGCCGAGGCAGAATGAGTTCATGAACGTCCTCAATGGTGACCAGGCGTTCATCGACGGGCACCCGGTCGATCAGCGATCTCGCAAAGGTGGTTTTGCCGGATCCTGTTGCGCCGGAGATGACCAGATTCTTGCGGGCCTGAATGGCTGCGAGAAGAAATCCGCGAATGTCACCTGCATCCTTCAGGGCCATCAGTTCTTGATCTGTTTTCGAAAGACCGTCCGAAGTATATTGGGCGGCGGCGTCGTGAGTGGCCTCAAAAGCGCCTTGAGCGTGCAACTCCTCCAGGGAAAGAGCCACCTGGGCGTGCTTGCGGATATTGATGGCCAGCGTGCCGTCAATGCAGGCGGGGGGCAGCACAATCTGGCCGCGCTCACCGTCGGGCAGGACAACAGATTGAATCGGACCGCGCGCCATGTGGTTATACGCTGCTAGCGCGGTGGCCAGAGCTTCCAGGTGCGGGTAGGAAAGCTGAAGGCATTCGTGAAGCTGCCAGGCACCGCGTGTACGGGTGTAAATCTCACCGGCCCGCACGATGGCAATTTCAGTGACGCTAGGGTCTTCCAGGTGTTTGGACAAGGGCCGTAGAAAGGTGCGAACGGCAATGGATCGATCAAAGGGAATCGGTTCAGGGGATGGGTTCAAGCTCATAGACGTGGCTGAAATCCAGATCGCGGGCGACCATGATGCCGATACGCTCGCCCTGGTTCTTGTAAAGAGTGGGAGGAATGTCCAGGGACTTTTCCAATATCTTTGCAACCGCTTCTTGTCCGCCTTCGGCGGTGTTGTCAAAGCGGATGTTGTTGCTGCCCGATTGCCCTTGATTGGATGCCCAGTTACCGAAGTCGCCCACCAGAGAAAGAAGGATGGCGTTGCCAAAGCGTTCCCAGAAGTGGTTGTCGATATGTCCGCCCAATCCCGCTTCGCCCAGCGGGCCTGTACCGGGCGAACTCAAATTCACGATGACGCCGGTAGGCGTTTCCAGCCGGTTCCATGTCACAAAGGCGCGGGCCTGGCCCTGCTGTATGCCTCCAGACTGATAACCCGTGAATTTGGTGCCGGCATCAATGAGCTTGACCTTGCCGTTGGCGCTCATGACATCGTGCGTGGCCAGACACGTCAGAAGCCCGGACTGGGTGCTGACCAGTTTTGTCTGCAGGGTGCAGTCGATCATGGTGCCTTGCGTGAGAAGGAAGTTGCGGTCACCCAGTTGCCCAGCCACTGATGGGGCCAGCTCCAGCGGTCGCAGCTTGTCGGCCAGAGGGCCAGCATCGCTATAAGGGCCTTGGGGGCCATTTGACTGGCTTGGGGTTGTGCCGCTTGCGTCTGCACCACCGGCCTGTAGCGGACTGGCCAGCCGACGCTGGGTAAGTTCGTCGACAGGAGGCGGGGCTGCGGGCATGGGTGGCGAGATGTTGTAGCTGGGCACCACCGTTGGCTCGGGCGTCGGAGGCGGCAGTGCTGGAGGTGGCGTGGGGCGCTCTACCTTGGGAGCTTTGAGGCGATTGGTGATGCCGCTTTGATCGGCTTCCAGGCCGTTATCGGCTTTTGCTGCTGACTCGCGGCTCCAGACCTTCATGAGCACACCGACAGCCACTGCCACAGCGATCAGGATGGTGAGCCACAGAAATGCGCGGGCACCGCGCGGGGCGCTGCGCCCGGTTGCTTCCAGGTTCAGCGTTTCCCTTTCCAGGTTCGCGTCTTTTGGATTCCCCTCTTGCGAGGCTCGTACCTGTGCCTGGTCTTGTTCCTTTTCCGTCATGGGGAATTCCTTTCTTGCGTGGCTTCGCGTATGCGGATGGTGGGCACAGGTGCCGCAGCGGGCGATTGCGGACTCGCAGTGCCTTTGATGCTGCGTCTGACTGCTGGTGATGCCGTCCCGGTATGTGCTGGCATGGGTGTGGTGCCGTAGGCGCCGTTGTGAATCGCCAGCACTTGGTCGCCCAGGCGCAGATGCCATAAGGCAGACGTGCGATGAAGCACCATGGTGCGTTCATCTGCCATGTGGTGATTGGTGATGACTTCCTGGCCGTCTGGCGTGACGCGGTACACGGTCGGGATGTCGGCTTGCGGCGCAAACTGCAGCCAGGTCTGACGGCCATCATCCCAGGCGTGTACTGGCGCGATGGCCGCATCGCCGCTGCGGGTGTAGGCCTGCCAGTTCATGTTAGTGCTAACGGCTTGTAAGGATCGTTCAATCGCAGCCTCTTGTGCGGCCTGAGTTCGTTGCCTGGCTTCAACCTCTGGGTAGCGGATCACGAGTTTGTACAAGGCGGCTGAATTGCGGTTGTCGCTGTACGAGAGCCTGAAGCTGTAATCGCGTCGGTCAGTGACGACGATGAGGTTGGTGTTGGCGTCCTCTGCCGTGGGTTTGAAGAACAGATGATTGTTCTTGTAGGTAAATGCATAGGCTTGGCTGTCGCCAAAGACGTGGTAGACATAGCGCTCACCGGGCTCCAGCACGATATGGGTGGCCACGCCGATCACGGCGTTGAGCTGGATGACATTGGCGTCGTTGTAATTGACATAGCGTACGCGGTGGTCGAGCCGCGAAGAACGAGGGGTCTCCAACGCCAGGGCGCTGGCGGGTATGGCCAGACCAAGAAACAACGCCAGCGCCTGCCGACTGGGGAAATGTTTAAACATAAGAATTCCTTCAGATCCTTGTCGGTGTCAGCGCGACAGATCGGCAGCCAGGTCATAGCGCATGACCTGAAAGCCCAGCGGGTTTAGGCGGGCGACCTCTTCGGTGAGCGGCACGTCGGTGTATTGGTAAGCCATGGTGGCAATCAGGTGCTGAGCCTTGGTGATGTTGCCCGTGGTGATTTCCCGCTCTGTCTTGGTAAAGCGCACGATGGCGGCCTGATTGGCGCCCAATGTGATCGAATGAACCTGCACATCGACTGTGCCCTGGGTACCGAGGCGTGTCGTGACGGCGTCCTGCCCTTCGAATCGTGTGCCGTACTGCGTCTGGATGGGTGCAGAGGACAGCAGGGCGCAAGTGTCGAATTGCTCCTGTATCGTCTGCCAACTGTAGCCCTCGCAGTTCAGCACGTAAGTGTTCAGAAAGTACTTGGCGATGCGCTGGCCGTAGTCTTCGAGCGGTTGGCCCAGGCTGCTGACATGTTCGATGGAGCCGGTGGCGCTATCAACGCGGACCACATACATTTCGGGCGGCTGCTTCAAAGGGGTGAGGCCCGCTACGGCGGCGATGGAGGCCAGAGCGATCAGGCCAGCACCGATAGCTACCTGCCAGGCGCGTTTACGGCTACTGACGAGCTCGCCGAGGTGATCGCGTTCCAGGCCGCGCGACTGCTCCAGGTAGGCGGCAACGTCTTCGGATTTGAGAGATGCGGACACTAGTCAAACTCCTTTGAAAAGAGGCGGCGTGGCATTGACCGGTACGCGTGGCGTATCGGCCGGTTGCGGCGGCTGGGGCGCATGAAAGGCGCAGCCAGCCAGCAGCCCGGCCAGCGCGAGGGCGGCAAAGAGGTTTTTCATGGAATGGTTCCTGTCCTGCCGGACTGGCAGAAGGATCGGGATTGAAAGTCGGTTGATTGGCCCGGCGTGGGCCGACAAGCAGATTGCCTATTTGGCGCGCGGGCGCAGCATGCTGCGCAGTCGTAGCATTGAGAACGCCCCTTTGGCCGCGGTACCCACACCGAGCTGAGCGCCGAAGCCGTTGGAGAGGCCGGCGGCGAGGCCTGGGATCATGACCATGACGACAAGGCTGGCGATGCCGACAAGCAGCTGGGCACCGAAGAGTCCGATAATATCCTTGGCTCCGCCATTGATTTGATCGGCAATCATTCGGATGAGCTGGATATTCATCTGCAGCAATAGTCCGAAAATCAGGCCGGCCAATAGCGCCAGAAATACAAAATTCAATGCTTGAGAGACCCAACTGTTGAAGAGTGGTTTGGTGGGTTCAAACAGAGTGGCTGCAATGAAAATGGGACCCGTGGCGACGACGAGCGCCATGCCGACCTTGCAGACCACAACTATCACCATGATGATGCTGCCTACCACGGCAGCATTGACACGTACCATCGTGGCAAGAAGACTGACCAAGACTTCCTTGGTAGATGGGAGAAAGTTGAACCAGGCGTCTTGGCCCTTGCCCATCATGGCGTTTGATGCCTTGCCGGTTTCGTTCTGCAGCTTGTCCACCTCTTGGGCCACGCTGCCGGTACTCAGGGCGATCTGCGTAATATCGTCGGGCAGCGCAATCATGGTTTCGGCGATATCGTTTTGGTACAAGCCTCCCGTACCAAAAATCATTGCGACAATGGCTACAAGAATGGCCTTGCGAAAGAACTCTGTGACGGTCATGCTGCTCTGGCCCTGCATCAGTGCAAACGCGTAGACCACAAATTGAATCGTAAGCCCTACCGTGATGACCGGCATTAGGGCTTCAAATAGCGCTTGCATTGGGCCGTTAACCGCATCGCTCAATGTATTTTCGGTTTGGGTCATCACCCATTGGGCAATGTCGCTAGGGGCTGAAGGCGGGGTTACGGAAGGAGTGGAGCCAGACATGGTACGGCCTTACTCGTTGGAGCCGGCCTTTACGCCAGCAGTATCGTTATCCCCAAACCAGCCACCATATACCCGTTCTGCTCTGGCTTGTAGCAGGTGACGCTCTGCCTCCAGTTGTTGGGAGGCTAGCTGAATGCGAGTTTGCTCGGCCAAGATATTGGCCTGCTCAATCTGGATTCGAGCCTGTAGCTCGGATATCTCTTTGGGGTTAGTCGTCTGATTGATCTTGTCTTGCAGTGCATCCACATTGGCCAGACGTTGGGTCATGGAGTCATAGGCTCGTTGACTCATGGCCTTGGCGGTCGCTTCGATGTTCAACGCCTTCTTTGAAAGTTCTGCACGATCCGCTTCAAAATTTACCGGAGCCATGACCGAGTCGGTAACGCGGCCAACGTCGCCATCCAGGCTTGAGCCGTTTGAGCGATCAAGTAGCCCTTGGGCATTCGAAGGCAGAGCTGAACGCAACTGGTCACGCATGTCAGGACTGCCGACTACATTTCCGAAACCACTGGATTGTGTGAATGCGGCGAGTTGGCTTTTGGCGGTGGCCAGCTGTTCGGTCAGATTCATCAGTTGGTCTCTGGCAGTGAGCAATTGCTCCTGTAACTGCGCAATGGTGGCAGCATCGACCGTAGGGATGCCGCTAGCTTGGACAGGGTTTAAGAAAACGGCGGACAGGACGATGCCCGCCGCAAATGACTTGCAGCGTGTCATGGGAAATACTCCGGAGAATGCGCCTTCAGGCGCGAAGGTCAGGGTTTGGTACTGGCCTGCTTCGCAATGGCTTGGTAATCGGCTTCGGTCGTGCGATGCGCTTTCATCTGGCCCGACACAATGAGGTCAGCGCTTTCATCGTAGGCAACGCGTTTATCACCTACAGCCAGAATGTTGTCTGAATCATCCAGCTTGCCGGGTAGCTTGTGGGTTTGGTAGCCGCCACCAAAAGGGTCCTTGGTGACGAGCACGAAGAGGAAGCTATCGCCGTTTCGGGTGATGTGGATGGCATCAGGGTCATACTTGCTATCAGACTTCCAATACCCAAGAAACTTTTCACCATCTGGTTCAGTCTTGCATCCGGCTACGATGGTCAGCAGCGCAGCGGCGCTAACAGTAGTGATGAAATGTCGTCGATTCATTGGGTGTCCTATGGTGAACGGTTGTTGGGGTGGGCCGGGCTGCGTTTGACTGCCGCCCAGGCATCGGTCACGCTGCAGACGTGCCCAGCCTTTGTAAGCCAGTCGGGCGCTTGTTTATGTTTCAGGATGTACCGGCAAAGTACGCCCATGTCGTCATTCGGAGCAGGGATATGTTGGAGGCTGAATGGATTCATGAGCATAGGTCTGGCCCGTCTTGTTCGAGCTCCTGCTCCTGCCTTAGTACGGCTTGATCAAAGCGGACGCCGACCAAGTCAGCCACCCGTTGATACTCGGCGGAGCCAGGTGGGTGGCCGTTCACTTCGTGGATGTGTAGGCTGTAATATTTTTCTACACCTTGCTCAAAGTAAGCACGATCTTCGCGCGGATACGTGGAACGGAACCAGATGTTCGGGGTCATGCTGGGATCGGTGCTCGATGGTTCGGAAATTCCGTAATCCCGGCTATGGCGCACCAAGTCATCGGCATTGAAGGTGACGCGGTCGAGTTCGATGTCGTGGGTACTGACTCCACCTGCTTCCAGATCTGAAAGTGTCCAGCGTTCGCAGTGGATGGAAACGACAAAAGCGTCACTTGGGGTGTTCGCTTCGGCTTCCGGGCCGGAAAGCCCCAAACGGGCATAGAAGTCCTGATCTTTCGTTGTCTGCAGATCGTCGCGAGCCTGTGCTTGGCGCTGGTTATGTTCATGCGCTGCTAGCTGCTTTTCCCGGTCATGAGTGTCTTGTTTCATAGGCTACCTTCTTATGAGATCGCGGTTGTCTGGCGGCTTTGTTTAACGAGGTCCAGGTACACAGGCAACCAAGCGACTGGATCATGCCCGGCCTGGGCCACTGCCTGTTCGGCTATCGCAGCCATGTCGGAACTGCCGGAAAACACCAGCAGTTCGTCTTCGCAGCCGGACAAGTCCAGTTGCGCGACCGTGACGCTTGAACCTTGCTTGACAAGGAACTTGCGGCTGGCCTCGCCCAAAGACTTCAACAGTTCGAATTCAGTAGGCGACAGGCCAAAGCCTTCGATGTAGTCGCGGGCCTTGGCTCTGGGGTTGGGTAGCAGTATCAGGGTTGCCGTCTGTTGAACCAGTGAGGGGCCGACTGGGTTTTCCGTGATGGCGCCCGGCTCCTGGGTGGCGAAGGCCAGCACGCCGTTTTTCTTGCGGATGGTACGGCTGGCATCTTGCATGTCTTCCTGAAAATGTCTGTCCTTTAATGGGTGCTGGCATTCGTCGTACAGGTTGATGATGCGCCGGCCATCGTGCAGGGCATCAATGCGGTGCTTCAGATACATCGTGGCTGCGCCCCGTACCGCGTCATCATCAAGCAGTTCGGTCAGATCAAATCCGAAGATGGCGGGTTTGCCCGTGTCGGTGGCTAGACTCAGTTCATCGGCAGGGTTATCGAACACCCAGCCGTATTCACCGCCCTGGCACCACGGTGCCAAGCGAGCATGGATGGTGCTCGTGGTTTCATCGTCGCTGTACGGGTTGGGCAGCAAGGTATTCAAGGTCGATAGCGTGCGGGCCTCCCGGTCAATCAATGTGGTCAGTTGTTGCACGGCCTGGGTGATATCGGCCTGCTGTCGTGTGGTGACTGCTTCGCCCCGGCGCTCGGCCAGGAATACGACCAGGCGCACCATGAAGGCGACGTTTCCTTTGGTGGGCTCCATTTGGAACGGATTCCAGCCTGTTGCTTCACCAAGGCGGATATTGAAGTAGCGGCCACCGAGCGCCATGATGAGCACCTGCATGCCCTGATCCTTGTCCCAGACAACACACGTTGCACCAAATTTCTGCGCCTGGGTGAGCAGCATTCCCTGTAATACTGTCTTACCCGTGCCGGTCATCCCAATAATCATGGTGTTGCCTGGGCGACGTTTTCCGGTTTCGTCCAAGTCCTCGGTAGAGGCATGGAAGTTGAAGAAGAACGGGCTACCTGTCTGGGTTTTAAGCAGCGTGACCGCTGGCCCCCAGGGGTTGCCGACCGGTTTGCCGGTCAGTTGGTTATGCAGGCTGGAAAAGCACAGGAAGTTGAGCGATGTGATGGGCACCGGGCGTGGCCGCCAGTGCCAGTTACCGGGCAGTTGCGCCCAGAACCCGGCTTCCAGAGCTCGATCCAGCGGCCGAAAGCCGACCGCCTCGTCGGCCAGCGCCGTAGCGGTCTGGGCCAGTGCGTGGCGCACCCCTTCAGCCGTGTCGCCATAAATCAGCATCGTAGCGTGATGGTCGCCCAGGCCCAGGCGAGCGGAGGTCAGGTCGTCCATGGCCTCAGTCAGTTGGGTAACTTGGCTGATCGAATCGTCGCCGGAATCGACCAGCAGCTTGTGATGTTTCTTGACCAGCTTCTTGGCTGCAGCCCCAGTATGGCTTCCCCACGATTGGGTGAGCACGAATTCGTGTGGCAGGCCCAGCAGCCGATCCAGGTGTCCGGCTTTCGTCGCTTCCGGGTAGTCGCGCAGCTCCATCATGCCGAAGATGCGGGAGCTGGCGACGCTACGCAGTTCGCCCAATTCTCCATGTCGGCCAAAGATCGGTCTGGCATAGGGCAGGGTGTTTCGCAAGCGTTCCCGACTGATTGGTACGGGCCGGTGTGTACCGGAAAGCAGAAATCCCAGGAACTCGGCGGCTTCGCTGAAGGCAAAGCCTTTGCGATCTACGATGCCCAGGGTTTGCGGATCGTAGCGGTAAAGTCCAGCGCTCAAGGCGCGTATGATGCCGTTCAGGCGTTCGATGGATTCGGCTTGCCAGTGTGCAATGCGTTGTGCGTCGGCTTTTTCCAGGCTGGCGAATGTGCCCAGTATTGGATCCTGTACCGGATGAATAAGCACCGTCAGGTATAGATCGTTGATCATCAGGCCCGAGGTATCGAACGTTGCACGGTAGGCGGCATCGAACCGGGAAGCAAAGGGCTGGTTAAAGGTGCTGTCGGGGTATTCCGTGACGCGGCGGCGCACGATATGCGAGTACAGGCCCAGCGACCCCATGGGCAAGCCGCGTAGTACGTTATGCAGCGCTTCGATCCAATCTTTCAACTCGTCTTGTGGATAGGCGTCCGGCGCGCGTCCTGTTACTTTGATGACAGCCAGGTACTCATGGTTGTCGCAGGCAATGATCTGGTCTGTGACATGGTGGGAATAGGGCAGGTAGCGCGAGACGCGCCGTTCGTCCACGGCCAGGGCGGTAGCAGCAGTCATGGAAATATCCTTTACTTGATGAGCGCGCGCCAGGGCCGACGCCGGTGGTAGCCTTGCACGGCGTAACTTGAGCCCTGCCAGAAGCGTTGATTGCGATTGCGCCGTCGCGTTTTCAGTTCGAGCCACAGCACATCCAGGGCTTTATCGTCATCGCGGGTGAGAATGGCAAGCGTTGGTATGACGACGAAGAGCAGGCCCCACCAGGCCAGGCCTGCCGTCATGGCGATGACGGCTACGCAAGTAAAGGCGCCAAGTAACAGCTTGGTGGGAACGCCCATGAATGTGGCCTTGCGGCCCAGTCCTCTGAAGACCGGATAGGTGTTGGTCGCCATGGTTTACTTCCAAAGCAACACAACCAGTTCGGCAACTGATCCGGCCAGCAGCACGCCGATGCCCCAACGGATGGCATCGTCTTTGCGCATGACCTCTGCGGAATACAGTACAAAAATGATCACACCGATGATGATGGCTGCGATGGGCAGGATGACATCCAGATTGTCTCTGAG